>OCVV011128553.1_pt1 | contig 15428 bp, 13 predicted proteins | sample 1539721 | NCBI WGS metagenome assembly OCVV01 (sample SAMN02144230, study PRJEB22623) | gut metagenome | biome: sheep rumen | host: Ovis aries | place: New Zealand
GTCGCCAATGACAGCCACACGTAACGTGTCATCATCAGGCCGGGGGCCAACATGATAGAACGGAAGTTCTTCAGCCACCATAAATTCCGTGTCGATAAAAGAATAGGCTTCGCGACCCAAATAGCCAAGAAAAGCGAATAGAACCAATGACCACCAAAGCCATTTGAGCTTTCTAATCTTGACCAGGATTCTATTTACCGAAAAGAGATTCATTTGTTTTTCACCAGATTATCCTCTGAGTCTTCATAATGGTCGGTCTTGTGGAAGATGCGGGTGATGCCCTTCATCTGAATCTTGACATGATTCCAAAAACTCTGCCACATCGACTGATTGCCTATGGTGCCATAACCTGTTATAGCTCTGCAGCGACGGTCACGGACAAAGACTATCTTGCCATACTTCTTCAAGTTAAGGGCCATAGAACCATCCTCACCACGGATGATGTCCACACGGTAAGGTTCCTTGCGGCCATAATCGGCATTATAGGCAAAGACCAATCCACGAACCGAGAGTTCCGGACGCTTGAAGTGCTGCACCCAAAGAAACAGGTCGCGGGCCATCTCAAACAGTTTCAGGGCCAACTTGCTATGATTTTCGTCAGGGAAGTAGCTCCACGTTGCAGACACACAACTGACTCCAGGCTTGAGCAGATGGTCAAGCATGGTTTCATAATAATGTGGCGGGTACAAGGTGTCACTATCCACATCGAAATAGAAACGACCTTTAGCGTGTTGCAACCCACAACGGCGGGCATAACCACAGGAGTGCTGATACTCTGTATAATAAGGAATGCCTGACTTCTCGTAGATTTCTGCCGTGCGGTCTTTCGAGTCATTATCGACACCTATTATTTCGACTGGATATTTGCATTGTATCTCACTGATAGCCCACAAGCAAGCCTGCAAATGAGTCTCTTCGTTATAGCCTATCACAACGATAGAGGCCAGCGGTTCAACACTCTGTAATTTTGCCAACCGATCCCTTGTTCCGTCAATGACCTCCTGCGGCACCTCACTGAACGGCTTGCCGTAGATAGTCATGTATTTATCGTACCAATTAGCCATTTCTACAAATTTTCTGCAAATATACGAAAGTTTAGTCTACTAACCAAAAATAACAGAAAAAAGGTGATTAGACTAAGCGATTTTTACCGAATTCCGCTTGTTGCCATAACCATCTTTAAGTCAGTTCGGGATAAGAAACCTTTAACAGTCTTATTGATTTCTCCTGTTAATTATGTGATAAAAAGATACGCCATGAGAAAGAAAAATATGCAGAAGCTTTATCCCCCAATGTACCCATGCTATCTCCAAATTTGGGCATTAGGAACAAACATTTAGACAAGAACTCAAACAAATATTCAGAGTTAAAAGAACTGCTCAAGAAGATTTACGAGCATACAAAACCTCAGTTTAAAACAAACGATATATACCATTATCTTATGGGGATTGACAATCATGACATTCTGATTAATGATGTAATGGCATACGAATCATTACTCCAGAATCTGTCAGCTACCCATCCCAAATGGAAAGAAGTGCGGACGTCAATTTGGAGTGGTTGGATTCAAGTTGTCTATGCTAATAAATCAGAACAGTCAAGTTGTTCTCCAGCGAAGCCAACAAACATCAAGGTCTATGTCTGCTTAGAAGACAAAGATGCGGCTGTAGTCTTCGTAGAGTCCATCAAACATCTTCTCAAAAATGCTAACAATACATTTGCTGCCAAGATTAGCACTTTACGACGAAATGACCAGATTTGTTACTGGGTATCTCCAGAAGATTTTAGACATCTGGAAGACTTTTTTGCTCCCATGTACAACAACCTGATAGAGTCAATCCCTTTCATTGCCTATAAAAACAAACTGGGCATCAGTAAAGATTTCCCTGGTACAGAAATAAGTCATAACTCAACGATGGCTCATATCATTTCAGACTATTTGAAAAACGTACAAGATGTAGAATCCATAAATCTGGAGGCTATGTACAACAACTACATTGCGAAATGGAATGCCGATAGGAGGACACCTATGACAGTTTCAAAGACTGTTCTATCCTATCCTTCGTCGTCATTATGGACACATTAGATGCTATTTTAGGAAATAGGAGCATTACCAACAATTCCCTTATGTTCTCTGACAAAAAAGAACTCTGGTACATGCTTTCTGACTGCCGATGCTGGGCAGAACTAAATGATGTCATCGTAAAGGCAAGATACAGCAGTAAGTTTATTGATTCACCGTAGCCCCCATGACGAAGAACAATTATCCATTTTAGATAATCTTTTTTGGATAATAATTTGGAAATGTTATCATAATCATGTATCTTTGCAAGAAAAATAACAATAGATATTGATTATGATAGAAAATCCCTTCATCACTTACGGCTATGAATCAGAAGCATACTTCTGTGATCGGAAAGCCGAGACAAAGCTATTGCTCTCCCTGCTCACCAACGGCAACCATACAGCACTTATCTCACCGCGACGCATGGGGAAAACAGGCCTCATCCACCATTGCTTCGCCCAAAAAGAAATACAAGAGCGCTATTACACATTTCTCGTAGACATCTATGCTACTAAAAATCTACAAGATATGGTCTTCCGGATGGGCCGGGAGATAGTTGGTCGGCTCCGAAACCGCGGACAATCAGCAGTAGACGGATTCTTGCGCTTAGTGACATCACTTCGCACAGGAATCTCTTTCGATGGTCAGGGTAATGCCAGTTGGAATTTGGGGATTGGAGACATCAAGTCACCAGACTTTACATTGGAAGAAATATTCAACTATCTGAAGGAGGCAGACAAAAAATGTATTGTGGCTATTGACGAGTTTCAAGCCATCAAAAACTATCCTGAGAACAATGTCGAGGAACTGATGCGTACCTACGTGCAACAATGTCGAAATGCAGTCTTCGTATTCTCCGGATCCCAGAAAAGCATAATGAGCGAAATGTTTTCTTCACCAGCAAGACCGTTTTATCAGAGTGTATCACTGATGTTTTTGAAACCCGTGTCACTATCCGAATATGAGTCATTTGCCAAAGGACATTTCGAAAAGGCAGGAAAGACATTGGCAGATGGTGTCGTAAAAAATATTTATGAGCGTTTCGAGGGTACCACCTGGTATTTGCAAAAGGTACTCAACCAACTGTTTGCCACAAAGGACAGTGTAGAAATCATGGACGTTGACAATGCAATAGAACAGATCATTAACCAGAATGAGGAAGCCTATGAAGACATACTATATCAGCTGACCATTCGACAACGTGACCTACTCGTTGCTATCAGCCACGAAAGGGAAGCCAGACAGATAACGGGAGCATCTTTCATCAAACGCTACCATCTGGGGTCATCTAGCAGCGTTCAGAAATCGGCACTGGCCCTATTAGACAAGCAACTCATCACCCACCAGCAAAGTCTCTATAAAGTTTACGACCAGTTTTTCGCCCTATGGCTGCAAAGGAGTTAAACATATGAAAATATTTTGAAATATCAAATATTATGCTTAAATTTGCAGTAAATTACAGATAACATAAAATTTCTCTACAGGAACAAGAAGAATCGACAAGTGGATAGTATAATGCAAGAATAGATGTGACATGAGTATATATCAATATAGTTATTGTAGGCATTCTTTCTACTCACATTGAGGTCAAATTACTTTTTAAAATGCAAAGGATAAACTGGATTGATTGGGCAAAGTCTATTGCCATTATAATGGTCGTATTTGGACATATACCTGAAAATACCAACAATTTTCTGATACGTTATATATGCACATTTCATATGCCCTTATTCTTTTTTATTTCAGGATATTTGTCAAAACGCCAAACTAATCTCAGTAATAATATTAAAAAGTATTGGCATTCACTGATAATACCATATTTTATATATAATATCATCTTTTACCCATATTGGTTGGCTCGCTACATTTTAGACCACGAGGAGGGTTTGTCTATTTCCAACATACTTGCAAAACCTATAGCAGGTGTTTTTCTTGGGCAGATAGAGACCTCTTACTCTTGTACTGTATCTGGAGTCACTTGGTTTTTGATAGCACTCTTCATAATGAGAGTAGTAGTTGATTTTTGCAATAGTTATAAGAATAATATAATAATGATAATTTTTGCAAGTATCATTGCTATTATTATATATATTTCTTCTGAATATTACAATGTCATGAATAATATACTGGTAAAAGGTTTAACTCGCTGTTTACCGTTTTATGTATTAGGGCATATACTTAATAATGCAGAATGCTACAAAGGGACAAAATATAGTCGTCATGCAGCAACTGCCATCATTCTATATACCACAAGTATCATTTTGTTCTTCCTCATTCCTAAGGATTTCTTCTGGCAGCAAATTGCACGAAGCTATTCCATTTCACTAGTAGCAATTTTTGCGGTATTAAGTACTTGCAAGTTACTTAATAACTATACTTCAAAAGAACTAATAAACGTATCTACTGGAACCATTGTGATTATGGGGCTACATTGGATGTTCATTGGTTCTATAAACTATTGTATAGAAAAAACGTTTAAAATTGAAGGAGGAATTCATTATGAATGGTACACAGCCTGCCTACTTTCTATTGCCATTGTTATCATGATTTATCCCATAATCCTGTTTACCAAAAGGCATCTCCCCATAGCCTTAGGTAAATAAAACGATGATTTTCAATAATCATTATCAGAATTATCATTATGATAGACTTTACTTGAAGAGTTCATCCTCACCACAGATAATGTCTACACAAATAGACTTCTTACGAGCCTTACGTATTTATCGTACCAACATGCCATGAGGACAATTAAATTTGTCGAACTAATGGCTTTTGACTAATTTGGGTGAAAATATAAAGAAAACATTTGGAATTATCAAGTATTATTTATACTTTTGCATTCAGATACTGAGCTAAACAATTTACGCCTTGCTAAAATTAAGTATTATTATACCTGTATATCAGGTTGAAAAGTATATTCGCCCATGTTTGGAAAGTATTTTCAAACAGGATTTGAATGATGAGGACTTTGAAGTCATCATTGTCAACGATGGCACCAAAGACAGGAGCATGGAGGTGATACAGGACATTATTGACCAACACAAGAACATCACCGTTATCAATCAGGAGAACCAAGGGCTCTCCATGGCCCGCAACAATGGCATGGCAATAGCCAGGGGAGAATACATTCTCATGCCCGACTCAGACGACTTACTGGTTGAGAACAGTTTGAAGCCACTATTAAAGAATGCTTTAGAGACAAAAGCTGATTTGGTTGTGGCAGACTTCCTCATAATGAATGATGATGAAATCAATAATAGGCAGCTAATATACCAACAAGAGTTTTCCATGAAAGAAAAGACAGGTGAAAAATTGTATATGGATGATTTTAAACCTAATCAGTCTTATGTTTGGCGGACCCTATATAAAAAGAATTTTATCACCAAAAACAACTTAAAATTTATCCCAGGTATTTATTTCCAAGATATACCTTTTACCCACGAAGCTTACTTGAAAGCAAAGAAATGCATCAAGACACCATGGTTGCTGAATATTTATAGAATACGGCTAGCATCCGCTTCGAATCTTTCAACCTTCAATTTGAAAAAAGCCCATGATTTCTGCATTGCAATAGCAAAAAGCTGGGAACTCTACAAAAATATGGAAGGACTTTTACCTGAAACAAAAAAGAAACAAAAATACGCAGTATATGTTTCGTACAACAACTTACTATATCGTATAATATTCAAATTAGAAAAATTATCCGACAAAACAGATGTTCTAAAATATCTCCATCAGTTAGTTCCTGATATAGAGTTTAACTATAGCATTAAGCAAAGAATGGGAAATATTTTATACCAAATATCTCCTTCCTTATATGTTATTATCCAAAAATGGATGTGGTCACGCCATTAGGCAATTATGAATCCTATTAATCATTTAATAAAGAATCCGAATAATGGAAAAAATTGATTTCGTAGTAACTTGGGTGGACAGTAATGACCCAGCATGGATAGCATCATACAATTACTACAGGCCTGAAAAACCTATAGAAGACAGAGGCCGTTTCAGGAACTGGGATATTTTCCGCTATTGGTTTAGGGCTGTAGAGAGGTATGCCCCATGGGTCAATAAGGTATACTTAGTGACAAACGGGAAGTTCCCAGACTGGATAAACCAAGACTGCAAGAAACTAGTATTAGTAAAACACGAAGACTATATGCCGACAGAGCAACTACCGACGTTCAATTCTAATGCCATCGAACTAAATTTCTATAGAATTAAAGACATCTCTGAACATTTTGTTCTATTCAACGATGACATGTTCATCAATGCTCCTGTAGAACCTGAATACTATTTTAAGGATGGACTGCCATGTGACTTCAACTTTGAAACGCCATTCCGTAATCCAAAGTATACCGACGAGAACCAATACGGAATAGATGTTACAACCTTTTGTGATGTTGCTGTTCTTAATAGTCATTTCAATCGGAAAGAAGTTGTACGCAAGGCGTGGAAAAAATGGTACGGGCCTCATTTATGGGGGAAACCCATCCTGTTGTCGATATTGATGACTGGTAGAAGAAAATTTGAGAATTTTACACTTCTACACATTGAACAGCCTTTCCTTAAGTCAGTCTTTAAAGAAGTATGGGAGAAAGAAGAAACCGTACTCAGAAACAGTTGTTCACGCTTTAGACAGGTGACCGACTTGAATCAATACTTGATGCGCTATTGGCAATTTGCGAGCAACAAATTCTATCCAGTTAAGAAAAAAGGGTTAATGTACTATTACTACAACAAAGATATCTTAGAAGATCTTTCGAAAGTAATATTAGAAGAGCGAGTACAATCGCTTTGTATTAATGACACGCCTAACTGTAGTGAAGACGATTTTATCTTAGCTTCTAAAATGATTCAGAATGCTTTTGAAATAAAATTCCCAAACAAATCGATATATGAGAAATAATTATATCATAAGTTTATAGTAGTCCCTTTCTCTTGCCCAGCATCCTAATGACACTAACAGAGAGAGAGGCAGGCAATACTCCTAGCAGATAAAGAGCAAGATTCCTCATACGCCAACCTTTCATCTTCAGAACCTCCATAAAGGATATGGGCCAGCGCACTATGTTGCGGATTTCCAACTTAGAGAATGAAGGAGTAATTATATTTTCTTCCTTCAATATGGAGCAAGCCATATAAAAATGAGTCATCATGACCTTGAACATACGCTTATGGAAGTAAGGCATTGACTTTAAACGCTCACTATTATTTTTCACTTCACCCATTGCGGCAATAGTCTTCTCTATCTCTGACTTATCAATATGGTCGCGCTTATCAAAATTAGACAAGGAGCCATAACGACAATAGTAATAATACGTCACATTTGGCAACAATATGACCCGAGTCACATAGGTGGGCAAATCAATCGTTATAGAAAAGTCTTCCCAATAATTCACAGCCTTATGACGAATATTGTTTTTCAAATAAATTTCTCTTTTTATCAAGAAATTCCAAGTATTTGCCTGCAAAAAGCCATAATCACTATACACTCTGTCAGCAAACTCATATTCATTTAAAAAAAACATTGACTCATAACAGTAATTAGTCCTCTTTGTTTCACCATCAAATTGCTCTATACGTTGATAAGAGCCATAAACCATATCTGCATCATACTGAAGAGCTTTCTCATACAAGAGTTCAATGGTATTAGGGGCAATAGCATCATCAGCATCAAGATGATAGAGATATGTACCATGTGCCTCCTCTATGATCCGGTTGCGGGCACGTCCTAAGCCACCATTTTGAGGCTGACGGACAATGCGGATATCCTTGCCGCGAGGATGCGTCTTTTGGTACTCTCGAACTATATTCATTGAGCCATCCTGTCCACAATCATCCAACACCAGAAACTCTATGTTTGGAAAAGTCTGTGCCAAAGCCGAATCCATCGTTAGACGAATGTATTTCTCAACATTGTAGACTGGTATACCTATGGTCACATCATAATTTTTCATAAGCTTTCCAAAATTTACAAACCGCAATATTATAACTCTTCTAAAAGATCTTTCCAAACCATTGCTAAATTCTCTATTTTATAGTTCTCTGATTTCCTTTTTGCCTGCTCAGCCATTAGTTCTCTTTCATCGGGATGAGCAATCAAATAAATAATCTTATCTGCTAATTGATGAACATCACCATTATCCACCAACAGGCCATCTTTACCATCAGTTACTATATCTTTAGGGCCACAAGGGCAAGCAAAGGAAATAACTGGCAAACCACACGCCATAGCTTCAACTAACACCATTCCGAAACCCTCAAAACGAGAGCTAAATACAAACAAAGAACTATTAATATACTCCTTTTCTATATCAGACGTAGGGCCATTAAGAAAACAACGTTGCAAAGACAATTTCGAGACTAAATCCTCATAGGGTGTTCTATCACCAGCTCCATAAACAACGAGTTCCCATCCTGAGCAATGTTTCTCCACTTCTGACCATGCTTGTAGCAATAAGTCAAAACCTTTTTGATAAACATAACGTCCAACGGCAATAACTCGTTTTTCTGATAACAAACTGGTTGAAAGAGGTACAAAAGATAATGGATCAGGAATTACGTCAACATTGGGAAGTTCTGACCATGCGCCTCTATCTTCTTCCGTCAGGACAACAAACTTATCAAGTTTTTTAAGGTGACTCACGAGATTTCTTATCCAGAACTTCTCGAAAATCTTCTTAAAGAGATTTGTATCATTAGCTTCAAAGTTACGATAGTTAGCTCTATTCACGTGGAGTTCACCAACTTTCTTACTGCCGTCTTTTATATCATTAATAAAATTTATCTCGCGTCGTAGTAAACTTATAGTAATATCCGGACGGATGCGCATCAACTCCTCAGCTAACTTATGCTTATAAATCCGCTGTTTCTTTAGATATACAAAAATTTTCTCGACAAACGAACAAGTCCATAACTCCTCAAAGTTAATGTTCAAATTGATCACTTTCACTTTGTCAGAAAGAGGATATGCATAAGGTTTTCCTTTGCCATCAGTCAAGATAATAGTAATATCGTAGCCAAAATGTTCTGCAAAATAATTGGCTTTAAGAGTAAGAGCACGCTCCACACCGCCAGCCATATAAAGTGCAGGGGTAATATAGACTATTTTTAGTGGTTTATTCTCCATAACAGCATCAATTCTTGTCAATGTTAATGGCATCAACGACTCGGTGCATCTGAATCTTCCAGGAAAGGCATTCGACTGTCTTACGAATATCTTCAGGCTTCATCGTAAAATGATTCAAAAAGTCTATAATCTTCTGGATGTCAATGGGTGTCTCATCTGCAGGAGCCTTCAGCACGTAGGGCTGGCGGTCAAAGTCGCTATCCTGCTCACTATATATAAAAGGTATGCCACGAGTGGCATATTCACGATTTTTCAAAGTCTTAATAGCAGTAATACCACTTCTGTGACGACCTAAAGAGCCTATCGCAAACTGACATTGATTAAACACATCATCCAATTCTTTACCAAACAACTGACCATGAAAAATCACCTTATCACGCAATTGATACTTCTCTATTAAGGGCATAAAGATATTTTTCATATGATTAGGATGAACGCCACCTACCACATGGAAATAAACCAGAACAGAACCTTTATACTCTCCAATACCTGTAATCACTCGGTCAAAGCCATGCCAAGGATGAACTTCCGCCACACCAATGAGATGAAGTTCTGATGGTTGATGGCTGATGGCTGATGGCTGATGAAGGGGAATACTATCGAAATCCACTCCATTGCTGATATTAATGGTGCGCTGGCCAAAAATCTCCTGAGCATCAGAAAAGGTAACCAAAGCATCCATATATTTGTAAAGACTTCTACGGAATAGTTGGTCTACTTTCAATTCCAGCCGCTGTTTATAATAAAAAGTCTTAAACTCATCATCATATGGATAAGTAGGAATCTCTGTAACAGCGTGGATGCCTGCCTCTTTCAGTTTTTTAAAAAAGCGTATCAACCATGGATTTGCATTCTGAGAACAACGGGCATAGACTAATTTTATACCTTCCTGGATACAATAGTCATAAACGCAATTGTAACCAAAGCGCTGACGAAGTGCAGCTATTTTTCCTGTTCCATAGTCTTGGAGGACGATACCATCAACAAAACGGCAGCGATGACCTTCTGGGGTGAAGTCATAATAGCACAAACGGACGTCATATCCGTTCTCCTTCAGTCCTTTCACCTGATAGTGAATCTTCTTGGAGATGCCACTATGCTCCGAAAAACCATGATAGACAAGGAACAATATCTTCATACTTTCATCTATTTTTTGCAAATGTAATGAAAAAGTTTGGAATAATCAAGAATTATCAGTATTTTTGCAACATGAACAAACGGATTTGCTTTTTGATGGACTCTATATTCAGTTATGGAGGGGTTCAGCGTGTTACGGCAGTTATTGCCAAAGAACTCGCAAAAGACAATGATGTCACCATTCTAACCTTTGACTCACCACAGGCAGAGGACAAGTCTATATATGGTCTTGACGAAGCAAATATTCACTACCGGTATTTCTCCTATCCCAAAGTGGGATACTTTAAATGGCGATTTTGCAAAGCATATAGCCTTTTATACAGGAAAGTACTCCCACAAACGCGACTGACCTCTGATTGGTATGTGCATAGTTCTTTCCCCTCAGAAAAACGAGATGCATTGGCGGAAGAACTGAAGCAAGGGAACTATGATGTCATCATCGGCGTACATGCACCACTTGCCGTAAGACTGGCTGCATGTAGGAAACAGCTTGGGAGCACAAAGCTCATTGGCTGGATTCACAATTCTTATGAAGCTCTATTCGGTAAAAAGTCGTTCTATATCGGGCCAGAACTTCGTAAACACTATGAATGGCAGTTAGAAAAACTTGACTCAACGGTAGTACTATGCCAGAACGATGCAGAAAAATACCATTTTCCGACAAAAGTCATCTATAATCCACTGACATTGGCACCAGGAGAACCATCAAAAGGAACAAATAAGAAATTTTTAGCTATTGGTCGGTTCTCGCATCAGCACAAGGGCTTTGACTTGTTGATAGAAGCGTTCCACATCTTTGCGGAAGAGAACAAGGATTGGACGCTGGACATCGTCGGAGAAGGTGTAGAAGAACCCATGTATCGCAAACTCATTCAAGAATATCAACTGGAGGAGCGAATCACAATTCACCCGTTCACCAATCATGTGCAGGAGTATTACAGCAATGCACAAATCTATGTGCTTAGTTCGAGATGGGAAGGAATGCCTTTAGTCTTAATGGAAGCCATGTCGCATGGGTTGCCCATTATTTCATCTGATTTACCTATCTGCAAGGAGATTATGGGTGACTTTTCCCTCTATTTCCAAAACGGTGACGTGAAAGGACTGGCGCAACAATTGAAGCAGGCAACGCAAATAGATTGGCTAAAAAAATCCAAGGAGGCCGTCAAGATTGCACAGTACTTCACCATCGATAACATTATTACTCAATGGAAAGTATTAATCAATGAAAAATAAAGATGACATCAGGCAGGGACTGAAAGGGAGTCCGAAGTTGAAGCGATGGATTGACAACATCATCATGAACCAGCGGGATGCAAGACCACGATGGTATGTCCGTCTGCTGGCTCCGCTGTACCAGCATCGGGCACGCGGTTCTAAGATTTACCATAGTGTGCGGATGGATACCCCACCCTACCGACGGTTCTGGCTGGGACGAAGGAGCGTGGTGGAGTCGTACTGCTGCATCAACAACGCGGTGGGCGATGTGACCATCGGCGACCATACCCGCATCGGCATCCACTGCACCGTTATCGGCCCTGTGTGCATTGGCAACCATGTGAATCTGGCACAAGGCATCACGGTGACAGCGTTGAATCATAACTTCGAGGATGTCTCCAAGCGGATTGACGAACAAGGAGTATCTACAAAACCAGTGGTCATCGGCGATGATGTCTGGATTGGTGCCAATGCCGTCATCCTGCCAGGAGTAACCATCGGAAGTCACTGTGTGGTGGCTGCCGGGGCTGTAGTGACCAAGGATGTACCCAACCATACACTGGTTGGTGGCATACCTGCAAAAGTAATCAAAAATATCTGACTATGAAAATTGGTATTGAGGCGCAACGGATATTCCGTAAGAACAAGCACGGCATGGACTATGTGGTGTTGCAGGAAATCCGCGAACTACAACAGATAGACAAGGAGAACGAGTACTATGTATTCGTGAAACCTGACGAAGACCGTTGTGTGAAGAGTTCGGAGAATGTGCACATGATAGAACTGAGCTGTCCCTCCTACCCGCTTTGGGAGCAATGGGCACTGCCAAGGGCGGCCAAGAAATATGGCGTAGAACTCTTGCATTGCACCAGCAACACGGCCCCTATCTGGTGCGACATCCCATTGGTGCTGACCTTACACGACATCATTTTTCTGGAGCCTCGTGACAAACAGAACCACTCACTCTACCAGAATATGGGATGGTTATATAGGCGGTTAGACGTGCCACGCATCTTAGACAAGTGCCGTCGCATCATCACCGTGTCGAACTTCGAGATGGAGAACATCGTCACGAAACTGCAGATACCCAGAGAACGTATGACCATGATCTATAATGGCTATAACGAGTGGTTCTGCCCTGTGAAGGACACACAAGAAATCTATAAAAAGTATATCCCGGAAAAGGGCTATTTCTTCTTTCTTGGCAATACGGATCCGAAGAAGAACACAGAGCGAACGCTGGTGGCTTACTCCAAATACCTGAATCAGTCAGCTGTCAAGCGCAAATTACTGATGGCCGACCTGGACCATGAATATTTGAACGGCATCATCGAACGGAACGGAATAGAAAATATCCGTGACAACATCGTCATGCCGGGCTATATTGTCAACAGCGACCTACCTTATATATATAGTAACGCCTTTGCCTTTCTCTATACTTCACTGCGCGAGAGTTTCGGTATCCCACTGTTAGAGGGTATGGCCTGCGGAGTTCCTGTCATTACCAGCAACACCTCGTCAATGCCGGAGATTGGCGGTCCCGATGCCATTCTTATCAATCCGGAGAGCAGTGACGAGATAGCCCGGATGATGCTGCGCCTGGAACGGGACGAAGTTTTCTACCAAGAGAAACGGACTGTTGGACTGGAACGGGCAAAACTTTTCTCCTGGCGCAAGACCGCCACACAACTATTAGAACTTTACAAAAGCATCCAATAAAAAATAATCTCCGACAGCACCAAAGCTATCGGAGACTATTTTTTATCCTATCATCAACGCTTACATGGCAGAAGCAGCGAAGAGGTAGTCGTAGATGCAAGAGCAGATGCCAAAGAGCACGATGCCTGCCGTGCAGACTGCCAGTGCGACACGAGTGCTGCAGTCGGTCTTGAATGTAGGCAGGGGACTGTCGGTCTGCTTGATATACATGGCCTTGACAATGAGCAGGTAGTAGTACAAGCTCACCACCGTGTTAATCAAGGCAATGAACACCACGAAGTAAGCCCAGAACGAGCCCTGCTGTGCAGCAGCCATAAACACGAAGAACTTAGAGAACATACCTGCAAACGGAGGAATACCTGCCAACGAGAACAAAGCCAGCGTCATGAGGAATGCCAACTTGGGGTTGGTCTGGTAGAGTCCGTCATAACTGGACATCATGGTTGTACCATTGTTGTTCTGCTCCACAGTCGCGATAACCGTGAAGACTGCCATATTGGCTACCACATAAACCAGCACATAGTACATCAGTGCTGCCATACCCATCTGCGATGAGCCAATCACAGCCAACATGATGTAGCCTGCCTGCGAGATAGACGAGAAGGCCATAAAGCGCTTCAACTCTGACTGACGGATGGCAAACAGGTTGGCAATGGTGATAGACAGTACGATGACAATATAAAGCATATACTCCCAATACTCAGTCAACGGAGCGAAAGCCTTCATGAAGATGGTCATCAACGCAAAGGCTGCGGCACCTTTAGAGACAACGCTCAGATATCCTGTAACAGGTGTAGGTGCCCCCTCATAGGTGTCAGCCGTCCAAAAGTGGAAGGGCACCAGCGAGAGCTTGAAGCCCAAACCGCTGAAGAAGAAGACCAGACCCATCAATAGCATGGGCAGCTGGCTCTTGTACTGAGCGAAATAGGCTACACGCTGCATCACATCGTCGAAGTAGAGCGTACCAACACTGCCGTAGATGAACGACAGACCGTAGAGCATCACACCGCTGGAAAAGGTTGCTGTTAGAATGTACTTAGCAGCACCCTCGGCAGAATTCTTCTTGAACTTATCAAAAGCCACCAGACAAGCCATAGGCACTGAAGCAGTCTCAAGTCCGAGGAAGAACAGCAGGAAGTTACCGCTGGACATCATGATATACATACCCAACAAAGTGCTGACTACCAGCATATAGAACTCGCCGGCATACTTGCGAGCCTCGTTCTCCAACCACGGCTGGGCCATGACGACAACGATGAGCGTTCCCAAAGTCAGGATAATCTTCATTACATTAGCAGCCTGACCAGCCACATACATACCGCCAAAGGCTTCAGCAGGAGCTATAGTTGTCATCAGCAACATCTGACAGATGAGCAACGCTGCCGTCATTTTGCTGAGCACTGAGTTCTTGCGCTCACTCTTCATCAGACAGAAGTCTGCAAAGAATACCAATATCAAGGTGAGCACCAAGAAGGCCTCAGGAATCATATTTAAAAATTGACTATATCCCATAATTATCAACTATCAATTTTCAATTATCAATTAGATTATATTCGCCAAGATGGGTCCTACAGCATCAGAGATGACGTTCGAAGCCCAGAGAGGGAACAGACCGAGACCTGCCACACAAGCGATGAGACAGATAACAGCGACACGCTCGTCCCAGGTAGCATCGGTCAACTCCAGATAGTGCGGATTCTTCACCTCACCATACAGAATCTTGCCGACCACGCGCAGAATATAGACTGCGGTGACGACAATAGAAGTACAGGCGATAATGGTTGCTACACGGTGGAACTGGTCCGGATTCTCGAATGAACCCACAAAGATGGTCATCTCAGCAATGAAACCAGAGAAGCCCGGCAAACCGAGGTTAGCCAGACCGGCAATGACATAGCCCACTGCGAGGAACGGCATAATCTTCATCAGTCCGTCCAGATAGCGGATGTCACGAGTGTGGGTACGACCATAAATCATACCAATGAGGGCGAAGAACAAAGCTGTCATCAAACCGTGAGACAGCATCTGCAGGATAGCACCTGTGCAAGAGGTCTTGGTCATCATCAGCAGGGCAAAGAGAACCAAGCCGCAGTGTGACACTGAGGAATAAGCATTGATATACTTCAGGTCGGTCTGCACACAAGCCGAGAAGGCACC
>OCVV011190707.1_pt1 | contig 15427 bp, 19 predicted proteins | sample 1539721 | NCBI WGS metagenome assembly OCVV01 (sample SAMN02144230, study PRJEB22623) | gut metagenome | biome: sheep rumen | host: Ovis aries | place: New Zealand
GAGATCGAGCGTACCGATTAATATATCAATATACGGGGATCAGAGAGGAGGCGACAGAATGAACCAATCAGCAACCATGCGATTTGTACTCAAGCGCGCTGAGGCGGAGGCGCGGAACAGAGGAGGCGACCAACCCTGCGTGGAGGACGCCTTCCTCGCTATCCTTAAGCTCAGTGAGATCCGGGCGGAGGAATTTCTCGATGCGCCGAAGGAATATCTCGACGCAATCAATAACATGGAAATTCGCTCCCTGAAGATTCTGTTTAACGATTTTCACAAGCTCGACACCGGCCGTCTGCGCGGTCAGCTCCGCCATGAGCTCAAGCACGATGCGGGCAGCGATCCATCTTTGTTCCCTGTTTATATGAAGCGGGCGGAGGAGCTCGCCTCTGCCCGAAAATCTCCGGAGCTGTTTCCGGGAGATCTGTTAAACGCGATTATAGAAAAGCCTACCCCTCCGCTGCTGCAGGTCTGCGATATTGCCCAATGGGCCAAGCCGGAGCAGGGAAAGAAAAAGGAGCCGCCCAAAGCTGCGCCAAATCCTCCTTCAGTTGCCGAAGAGGAAATGACGCTGGATTTTCTTCCGAAGCTGACGGAACGTATCCGCCGCATGCGGGCGCAGCTGCTCAGTACCGTGCAGGGCCAGGATCATGTGGTACATGCCTTCGCCGAGGGGATGTTCGCCGCCGAGTTGCTCGCCGCCGGCGACGAAAAGCGCAAGCGGCCACGGGCCATCTTCGCTTTTGTAGGACCTCCGGGCGTGGGCAAGACCTTCCTGGCCGAGCAGGCGGCGGAAGCACTGGCACTCCCTTTCAAGCGCTTCGACATGTCCGCCTACGCCGACCACCAAGCATATATGGGCCTCGTCGGCTTTGAGAAAAGCTATAAGGACGCCAAGCCCGGTACGCTGACCGGCTTTGTCAAGGATAATCCCCACTCCATTCTGCTGTTTGATGAGATTGAAAAGGCGCATCTCAATACGATCCAGCTGTTTTTGCAAATCCTCGACGCAGGCCGGCTCTCTGACCGCTATCTGGATGAGGATATTGCCTTTCGTGACACGATCATCATCTTCACGAGCAACGCCGGGCGCTCCCTTTACGAGGGAGATACAAAACAAAACGCGGCGGGGATTCCCCGCAAGACCATCCTCTCCGCATTGGAGACCGAGAAGGACCCCCGCACGGGACAGCCCTTCTTCCCTGCCGCCATCACAAGCAGGCTTGCCACCGGCTGGCCGCTTATGTTCAACCACCTGCAGCCACATGACCTGGAAAAGATCAGCGCGCGGGAATTCGGTCGGCTTTGCGATCTCTTTGAAAAGCAGTACGGCGTCAAGGTGAAGTTCGACGATCTTATGGCGACGGCGCTGTTGTTCCATGAGGGCGGAGCTGTAGATGCCCGGACACTGCGGGCGCAGACGGAGCTGTTCTTCAAAAACGAGGTGTTCAAGGTTTGCCGCCTCTGGGGAGAAGACACTTTCTCCGAGGCGCTGCATCACCTGAAGGGACTTCATTTCACCGCGGAGACTGACGTCCTTTCCGCGGACGTGCGGCCGATTTTCCACAGCGACGAAACGCCGGAGCTGCTGCTTTATTGTGATCCGGCGTTCGCAGAACGCTGCCGCAAGAGCCTTCCGCACTATACGATCCACGCCACGCAGAATGTGGAGGAAGCGCTTGCTATCGCAGGCGAACGGGATATCCGGCTTGCTTTGCTGGATGTGGCGGAAAAGAGCCGGGATTCCCGGGATATCATGGCGACAATCTATGAGGACATGGCGCAGAGCGACCTGATGATGTCCGGCGGCGCCTTTGACTTCGCGCCTATGGCCGCCAGCATTTTCCGCGATGGAGGGCGGCTGTTCCGCACACTGCGTGAGCGTCTGCCGGAGCTGCCGGTCTATCTGCTGGAGACACAGGATTTGGCCATCGATGAGGAACTGACGATGGACTTTGTCCGGGCAGGGGCGCGTGGCAAGCTGACAGCGTCGAAGCAGGACTTCTCCGTCTTTGAGGATATGCTCTCCGCCATCTGCCGCGAGCTGTATCTGCAAAGCGTTTCCTCGCGCATGGCTTCAGAACGGAAGGTCTTGTATTTTGAAACCGCGCCGAAGCTCTCCGGTGATGAAAGTGAGGTCACAATCCGGCTGCGGAACTTTTCTGTGAAGCGCGCGGCTGCCGCTGAGGACGCAGGCAGCGTTCTCGACGAGGTGGAAAAGCCGGACGTCCGCTTCTCCGACGTAATCGGCGCCGCCGACGCCAAAGATGAGCTCCGCTTCTTCATTGATTATCTGAAAAATCCGAAAAAATTTTCCGCCCAGGGCTTAAAGCCACCCAAGGGTGTACTGCTGTATGGACCTCCCGGAACGGGGAAGACGATGCTGGCCAAAGCGATGGCCGGGGAATCCGACGTGGCATTCCTCCCCGCCGTCGCCAGTGCCTTTGTCACCAAATGGCAGGGCAGCGGGCCGGAGGCTGTCCGAAATCTTTTCCAGCGGGCGCGGCGCTATGCGCCGGCGATCCTGTTCATCGACGAGATCGACGCCGTCGGCCGGAAACGCGGCGGGAGCAACACGGCCCACGGCGAGGAGATGGCGCTGAACGCGCTGCTCACGGAGATGGACGGGTTTTCCGTAGACCCCAAACGCCCGGTCTTCGTCCTGGCCGCCACCAACTTTGACGTGGAGGAGGGACAAGGTGGAATCGGTGTGTTGGACCCGGCGCTGGTCCGCCGATTTGACCGCCGGGTGCTGATCGACCTGCCAAACGCAGAGGAACGGGAGGCGCTCCTGCGGATGCTTTTGAAGAAGAATACCGCTCATACCGTCACCGACAAAATGATCCGCCGCACGGCGGAGCGGGCCATGGGCATGAGTCCCGCGAATCTGACAAGCGTCATGGAGCTTGCCAACCGCATGGCCGTGAAGGCTCGGACACCTCTGGACGACACCATTCTGGACGAGGCGTTTGAGCTCACCCGTCATGGCGAAAAAAAGGATTGGGGCTATGAGTATCTGGAGCGTGTGGCGCGGCATGAGAGCGGACATGCCTTTTTGTGCTATCTGGGCGGCAATACGCCGGCCTACCTTACCATTGTCGCAAGAGGCGGACACGGCGGTTATATGGAGCACTCTGCCAAGGAGATGGGGCCGCTTTCCACAAAGGAGGAGCTGATCCACCGCATCCGTACCAGCCTCGGCGGTCGAGCGGCGGAAATCGCCTATTACGGCGAAAAAGATGGCGTTTCCACCGGCGCGTCCGGAGATTTGGAGCAGGCAACGCGGCTCGCTGCGGCCATGCTCTGCTCCTACGGCATGGATGAAAAATTCGGTCTGGCCGCTGTGGATCAGCGCGCGGCATTGAATGACCCTGCCGTCAGGCGGCGCGTCAATGAGATTCTCGACGAGGAGATGAAATACACCATCGAAATCATCCGGGAAAACAAACCGCGTATCGACCGCATGGTGGCATCGCTGATGAAAAAGAACAAGCTCACGGGCGAAGAGATTGAACGGCTTCTGAAAAAGTAAAACGCAACTTTGTTCAGAAAGGCCTTGCTCCCATTGCGCTATAATTAAGCTGTTCCTGAACACCGAAGCACGCAGCAGAAAGGAGAAAAACGAGTATGGGATTTTTTGGGATTTTCAGAAAGAAAACGTATGCCGATAACGAAGATCAAACTGTATCCGTGCCGACGCCAAATGACGAGAAAGAGAACACTTTGTCAGCCTGCGTTGATCGTTTGCTTTCGCTGTACCAACAGAAAACCACCGGATTTTATGAAGGTGAGGCAGGAGAAGTACGAAAGGTCGGAGAGGAATTGAACCATGCCGGCGGCATGGAATTGATGCTTCAAGCCTATAACGCTTTTGCAAAACGTCGCCCGGAATGTGCCCGGAACCTCGAAAGCTCATGGAGCGGCATCGGCGAGTGGATGGGCTGAACAGGCGGTAGAATAACATAAAACAGCCGTCAACGAGGAGGTGTACAATGAATCTTTACAGCTGCCATCAGGCAACGGAGCTCTGCTCGGGGCTGATTCTGGGCGGAGTCCGGGATATTGACGAGATACTGCGGCTCGGAGCGGATATCCTCGTCCCGTTGGATTTTCTGCGCGGCAATATCTGGGACAAGGGTTTTCGCGGGAAAATCATCTACTGCCCGATTGAGGACGGCGGGATTCTGCCGGACGAGATCCTCGATGCGCTTCTGAACCGAATTTACACTTCCCTCAAGGACGGAAAGCGGGTGGCAATTTTCTGTGCCGGCGGGCATGGCCGGACCGGGTATGTCGCGGCGTGCTTATTGGCCAAAATCGGCCTGACGAATCCGCATCCGATTTCATATCTGCATGAGCATTACTGCCGCCACGCCGTGGAGACAGAAGCGCAGCGAGAAGCAATCCGCGCATATATGGAACGCATTTCCGAGGAAACTCAGCGAAAATGGGAATCGCTTCGCAGACGACGCGAAGATGATATCGCCACTGCCGACGATGAATCTGTAGCAGATTCTCCCTGACGGCACGAGTAGGAAGATATTCGGTTATGTCCCGAGGGTTGTGATATCCCGCTGGCCGGCGGTGTGGAGGATCTGACAGGAGGCTTCTGCTATGGCAAGGACCCGAACATGTGCAATTACAGCGGGATTGAGCGGCGGTGCCGCAAGTGTGGCCGCACAAAGCCGTAAGACAGGCGCGAGTTGTTCTGCCGCTTCAGTGATGGAGGGAATGGTTCATGATGGAGATATCAAACCTTTGGCAAAAGCTGGAGGCGGCGGAACAGATGGAGCATGAAGCCCGTACCATGGAGGCACAGGGCTTCCACCGATGGCTTGATATGTCCTGTGACATCTGTTGGGAGAGTGAGTCGTGTCGCTCCTGTGAATTCCAGCCGTACTGTTCCGAAATGCACCTAGTGTACCACGGCAAAATGGACGAGCTGTTCAGGCGGGCCTATGATACTTATGTTGAATGTGCGCAAGGCCTGCGGAGAATCGTGACGGAGCATCCGACGGAGGAGGCGATGCTGCTTCTTGCACGATGCCTTCGGAATATGGACATCCACCCGAAGAATATGGAACAGGATCCCCGCGGCCTTTATTGGGAAGCACAGTATTGGTTTTTGCGGCTTTACTATACCTTCGGTAAAGATGAATATCTGCGTCAGGCGCAGCAGTTGGAGGATTTCCGCCATGCCGATGTCCGAAAATATGAAAATGGTCATTACTGCGCACTGCCGGCGGATCTGTAACACGAAAGGAGGATCGGGCGCGAGCCCGAAGAAATATAATGGGCATTTTTACATCAAAGCCATACAAAACGAATGCATTGACCGGTGCGGAAAAAGTTGCCGTCACGAGTTCCCTGGAGGTGGCAATAGAAGTCGGTGCAACCGCACAGCAGCTTGCTGACTTCAGAACGGCTCTAAAAGAATTCCGCAGAGGGGCAATTTCCAGAGAAAGCCGTATTGTCATAATGGCTTGCCTTGCCGCCACTTTGGCCGCAATCTCAGACAGTGATGAAGAAAACCTGCGTTCCACTGCGCTGAAGAAAAAGGCGGTGACGCAGATTGCTCTGGCAATGGCGCTGAAGAAAATAGACGAAATGGGATGACTCATCAGGCAAAGCCCATCGGCTGATATATGCAACTTTCGTGAAAGGTGAGGAGCATCTCCTATGCTATCCTACAGTCAAATCACGCAACGGAGGTGCCCCTATGGTTTTTGTAACCGGTGATACGCATGGTCGCTTTGAACGGCTTGAGCTTAATGATGTTTTCCGGAAGAACCGCCTCTCACGAGAAGATTATGTCATCATCTGCGGAGACTTCGGCGGCGTCTGGTACAATGATTACCGCCACGAGAAAAATTTGGATCATCTCGCGGAGCTGCCGTTTACGATTCTGTTCGCAGACGGCAATCACGAAAACTATGACCTGCTTGCCGCCTATCCAATCGAGGAGTGGCATGGAGGCCGGGTACAGAAGATCCGTGAGAATGTGCTTCACCTCATGCGTGGCCAGATCTATGAGATCGATGGGAAATCCTATTTTGTCATGGGAGGCGCCGCCTGTCATGACATACGGGACGGTGTTCTGGACATGGCTTCCCCTCGTTTTGAGGAGGACTTCTACCGCCTGCGGAAAAGACGGGCGCAGTTCCGCATCAAGGGCGTGAGCTGGTGGCCGCAAGAGCTTCCCACAGAGGACGAGCTGGCCGAGGGCTGGGAAGCGCTGTGCGCGCGGGGAAAACAGGTGGATGTGATCATCTCCCACTGTGCGCCGACGGAGATACAAAGAGCAATTGTACGAAAGCTCCGCAACGACAGTTACAGGGAAAACGCACTCACCGATTTTCTGCAAAAAGTCCATGACGAGTGTACATTTCAGGAGTGGTACTGCGGTCATTATCATAAGGAAATGCGCTTGGGAAAACTTCGAGTCTTGTATGAGGAAGTCTTGCGTCTATAGATCTGGGGTCCGCCAATCAGCTGAAACGGATGCCGTCAATCAAGAAATTCCCGCTATAATACCACAAAAAGAAAAGGAGGCAGCGCCAATGGGTCTGTTTGGAAACAAAAAAATGATGCCGAAGGGCTCGGATATCTTCTCACCGGAAGATTTGCAGAGGATAAATGACGTTATCGGACCGAAAATGGAAAACAGGGCTTATGGAATAAGATATGGTGACTTCCCAAAAACACTCATGCAGGTTGTAAAAACGCCAGAGAAGGAATTCACGAAGCACGAATGGAACGGAATCATATATGCAGCAGGCGTGCTCACCAAGCTTGAGCCGGATTTGGCACCAATACTGAAAGGCGCCATCGAAAAGTTTCGCGCACTTAAATGACATATGATTGCATGGTCTTGGCGTGTTGGAAAAAATATCCGAAAACAGTTACAGATTCGGAGGTGAATTATGGAACGCTTTAAGGTTTATATCGACGGGAACGGAAACGTTTTCTGCCAAACGGATACAAAGTCCAGGGAAAACTACGACGCCTGCGGCAAACAGATCTAAGAGCTTCCGGAATGGCTGGCTGTCGAATGGGAAGCCGGCGGCGGAAGAATAGAATATCGTGCCCAATTAACACTCGATCCCAATTCTGAACCCGCTCCATCCTGGTTGACTCCTGATGCAGGAAGGCTTGAAGACGGCGATAATACGCTTGGAAGCGAGACACACCAACCAAGTCATGATCCCATTGATATGAGCAAGCCATATATATTTTTGAATTGCAGCCAGTTTGATGAGAAAGAAGCTCGGGCTTCTGCTCGCGTTCTGAGAGACTTGGGATATCAGGTCTGGCTCGATGAAACTATTTTTCAGGGGAAGCTCTGGAGCGAAGAACGTTCCAACGCGATTGAAGGCTGTGACCTTCTCTTTGAGCTTAATTGCGAAAAGAGCAAGTATATTTCATATATCCGTGAAACCGCAAATGAGTTTGCGAAGCACCTGGGAATCACAAGAATCATTGCGCAAGAGAAGGAAATATACAGAATAGCAAACGATAATAAACAATTCGTTATTACTACGCGGGTGACAGATGAAGATTTTTCAGAAAGATGTCACGATGCATTAAAGCTAGCAGGGCTTAAAACTGATGTGGTGAAAACCGAAAAGCCTCTCGCCGAAAAGCAGGACTTGGTTCTGGAATACTATAAGAATTATTTGGATCAGGACAGAGGCTGGGTAAGTCAGCGGATCCGATATTGTAATCTACGTACTCGTGAGGTTTATGATTGGCAATTTAAGCAAGTCCCTCGTGCTGATAAACCCTATATAGTTCTTTTAGGTAACGAAGATGTTTATCGCGCCATGGTCTGGAAGAAATGCGGCTATCGCACTTTCTTGAAAAGTAAAAGTGTTCGCCGAGAATACGAGGAAAATGAAGTGGATCATAGATTTACGAAAAGACTCACAGCATGCGGAGGATCTCCGCCACCTGAATTAATAGAAGAATACAGGATGCGGAGGGAACGCATAAAAAAGGCACGAAGCGGACACCCCTATATGGATGAATATGAGTATATCAATTCCAAATTTGACGATTAAATAGCGGGGAAAACATCGGATTCCACCCCGAAGACAAAGCCGTTCACCTCTTACCGGAATATGTATTATGTGATTCTTGGCGGCAAACTACAGGCAAAGGAGTCTTACAGTGTCAACGCACTTCCGTTTCCATAATTGTATGGATGAATAATCTCAAGATGAGCTGTGTGCCCACCTTAAATTTGTTCCTGCCTTGTAGAATTTAGAGAGGCGTTTTTGACAGCCATATCTCGCCTCTCCTATGTGGGCTTAATTGTCTATGTAATCGCGTCGATGCAAGAGAAAAATGATTACAGAATCCGGTAGCTGCAAAACTGTTGATTTAAGGAGGAAATCTCATGTCTTATATTTTTGATGATGAACTGCTTCAGCGTTTAAAAAAAGAAAACTGTACCTGTCCAAAGTGTAAATCTCGGTTTTCTTTTGAATCGGCCGCATCTTTTGCTAAGTTCAATCACATAAAAGACAACGTTGTAATGTGTGAAAAATGCCATAGGGTGTATGAGATTGAACTTAAAGGCGAGTGTATCTCTCTAAAAAAGGATGTAACAAAAATCTATCCTTGGATCAGGGTGAAAAAGAGTTGTTTTAGAGCCTTGATCTAACCAACACAAAAGAACCGATATGACATTATCATACGAGGACAGCGTGACAAACTCCGAAGCAACAAGACCCGATTCAACGGAACAGGCTCAATCCGGCGAGCTCCGGTATTCCGGCACATCCAGTGCGGAGAATATTGAGTCGATATCGATATCGTTTGTTCTGTCGGAAGATAAAACCAGCATCAGCAATTTTAGCATAATAGAGGCAACGATGTATTGGCAACAAGAGTGATTGTTGGAGAAAGACAAATGTCAAAAAAGCGAAAGATCATTACTATTATTATATTTGGGCTGTTTCTTTGCTCAATGATCGGCAGTATGCTTGCCTTTACAAGCAAGCCGGATTTATATTACCCCGCCACGACTTCAGAGGAACGTAATTCTTACGGCTTCTTTGAGAATGATTTTAATACTGTGTGGGCAATGCGCCTTTACTCGGATGGCGACTGCAGTGCAGGATACGGTGATTTTGTCGCCATGCATCTGTCATATTCCCATGATGTTCAGGCGGATGGTTTTGACATTATAGACGATGAAGAGTACCTCACAGTACTTGCTGAGAAAATTGCCGAACAAGGTGCCAAGGTAGTGGTTTATACGGTTAATCCGTACTATCACGGAACCCTCTACATAAAAAAAGGCAATCAGATAGGGCAGATTACGATTTTTGAAGATACAGCCGCAGAGTTTTCCAAAAGGTTGAGCCAGTACGCGGACAGGCCGCTTGCCGTACCACTTCGTGTGAGCAGCGTTCTATCGTTTGCGGCCATGATCTTGTACGTTCTGTTAAGCAAAGAGCGTGTGAAAGGCAATGCTTCCGATACAGACGACTTTTTGAAAGAGGACGGCCTGACTGCGATTGAGATACTTTCAAAGAGAAAATATCGGATATCGGTATTGGCAGCGGGCTTTATGCTCGTTGGCACATTGGCATGGCTGATTGCACCGAATATCTATATGTTGACGCAGCATTATTTCGGAAAAGGAGAATTTATTGCAAGCCTTGTTTCGCTTCCGTTTTTTGTCGGCTCGATAGTTGCACTTTTAAATCTGACTGTGTTTCAAAAATACCGACGGTGGATCAATAATGTCTGTCTTGCTGTAGCCGGAAGTGCATTTGCAGTTTTGCTTTTGAGTCTCGTGTTAATGCAGTTTACCTGATAATTTGACCTTTTCCAGTAGCGAAGCAGAAACTTATGCAAAATACAAAAAACAAATGCCCAAAGGTAACGATGGAATCAGAGTCTATGAAGTTTATACCGGCCCGGACAAGCCAAGTGCGATTGCGTTTCTATAGGATACAGCTGTCACAAAAAATTGTACTATGTGGTAGTCGATACTCCCGAGGTCAGTTTCGGAAGAGAAATCAATGGCTTATATCAGGAATATCAGCAATAGAAAAGCCTAACTATTAAATGTCACGAGGTACACGACAATGAGGAGGAGGAATTGCTATGCAGAAAAAACTAAGAAGAATAATCACCGCTATCTCTATCATTACTGTTCTGACATTAAGCATCTCGGCGTGCTCATCATCTAGCAAAACTTTTACGTTAGACAGCATTAAAACCAAAAACGCAGGCTTCAGCGGAATGTCATCCTCTGGCTTGTCTGCGTCAAACATATACTTTGAGGGAAAAATTGGATCAAAAACATATGAAATCCAATTGACAAAAGCGTTTGATAATTATACTGTGGACAGTTTTTCTGGGGAATACAAAGAATCCTCAATTACATCGTTCAATCCGGAAATAGCATCGCTTTCTTTGAAGCTCAAAGACTCAGATGGCAACATCATTGAAATATCAGTTGCTCCTGGAAACACATTTACAGCAAGTATTCGAGACGGCAAGGCAGTCATTCTTTTGTCGGAGGAATAATCATGGGAGTTTTTAATCCTATTTGGATGACAGACAACAAAAAAAAGGAGGCAAAAGCTATCGAATATGTGCAACGCAGAATTGACGACGACGAAACCCTTTTACGTGTCATAAAGCTGGCAAAGTTCAACGCTATCAAAGTGGCTGCCGCTAAAAAGCTGAACACCGACGCTGCCCGACTTTGTGCAGTTTTGGAACGTACCGGGGTTTTCGAACAGGAGGCTGCTTTAAGCAGCCTCTCTGACAAGAGTCTGATCGACGGGAATATCTATTTTTCCATTATCGAAGAAACAACCAGAACAAGGGTGATAGATGAATTATCCGATGAATCCCTTCTGAATGAAATAGTCCAACGTGATCCCAGTCCGAGATGTCGCTTGCAGGCATTGAAAAAGACCTCCAATGAACAGATCGCATTATCAGCTCTCAGGGACAAAGATAAGGATGTTCGGGGAGAGGCCGTATTTCATATTTATGACAATGACATTCTGGTCGAATATCTGGTAAACCATGGATCAACCCCCTCCGGTCGGAAAAAGGAATTAATGTCAAAAATCGATTCGTTTACAACTGGCCAGTTGAGAAATCTGTTGGACGGAAACCTCGATGATGTGTTTGGCGATGTTAAAAGGTATGCCTGTGGCAGATTGGGTCATCAACCTGGAAAGAATTGCAGATGTGTACGCTGCGGCACCAGAATGGAACATGAGTTCGATGAAAATGGCGTATGTCAAAACTGCGGTGCCCGGCAGATTTTGGAAAGAGAAACGCTTGAAATAATGCGTGAGGCTTATGGATATCGGGACAATTTAGTCATCGTATATCCCGATGGAACAAGGGAAACGGTAAAAGAGGGTGAGGAAGTTGTGACCGCAGACGAAAGCAAAATGAAATGGCTACTGTCAGATTATTGATGCCACTCTGCACAGGATGAAAAAAGGAGAAACGTATGAGACTGTTTGAGTCGAAGGGGAAGCAGCAACCGCCCAGGGTATCGGATGTATTTTCCACTGAGGATCTGCAACAATATTTGTTTTGGATCACGATAAAAAGCATCATTGAAACTATGACGTTGCTCTCTTTTCCGAAGAAGCAAGGAAATACATTGAAGACACTATCGTCGTTAAAACTGTCAGAGGCAAAGAAATGGCTCACATCACATGCCTGAAACGCGGCAAGGAAATTGTCCTGAAACCGGAAGAGGCTGTGCGTCAGCTCTACCTTTATAAGCTTATTCACGAATACGGTTATCCTGTAAGCCGTATTGAGGTCGAGTTTGCTTCTTCAACAGAGGTGATGACAAGTGAAGAGTATATTGATACACAGACCGAAGAAATTGATGATGAATTATCGTTGTCAGATTTCGAAGAGGATGAAACAGAAGATTTAATTATCAGCGAGGAGTCTGAATCTATGAATGAGGATGAGATTTCAGAATCAAAATCTACGGACAACAAAGATTCTACTGATAAAGAGCTAACAGAAGAAACAGAAGATACAGAAGAAACACAAACGGGGGCGACTGTTGCCGAATATTGGAACAGTGAACCAATCGTTGGGCAATCGACCAATAATGGTGTTACTGTGTCTGTTTACGCGCCGAAAGAAAGTTTCCCTGAGGGTACTGTCTTACATATTGATGCACTGACAGGCGCTGAGGCAGAAGCAAAAACAGATGTTATTAGCAAAGATATAGAGGCGACAGCTTTTGATATTTCTTTTGTTGATTTGATTGCGATTACTTTAAATGGGAAAACAAGGAGATAGATGACAAAGAAATGGCAGTTAGTGATTTCATGCCGGAATATTCCTGGGGAGAGGAATATCTTCTCAAAATGATGAGTTTTATGTAGCATAATTCAAAAGATATAAGATCAGCCAGCCCTTTTAGAGACGAATCGTCCTGAGTACTTCTGCAAATAATTAGATTGTTATAGGTTATTCACGGAACATCCCGGAGCTGCCGTGTTTCGGAAAATCCCGTTAATGCCTATAATATATTATAGAAGTGCAATAGGAGGGTTTAATCAATGCGACAAGCACATGTTGGCTTCGAGCATGTGGGAAAACGAATTCGGCTGACACGAAAAAAACGGGGAATATCCCTGACGGAAATGTCTGAACTGCTTGATTGTTCGTATAAGTACCTAAGTGACTTGGAGATTGGACGGGAAAAGCCGTCTCTTGAAATGATCATGAAAATTGGAAATATTCTTGATCAGCATATAGATTATTTTCTGATGGACACCCCCTTGGCGTCTCCAGATTATATAATAAAAGATGTAATTGCCGAAAAACTCCAAAAGTGTTCAGCAAAAACACTCCGGGCGTTGGAAGGCATCATTGATTCTCTGTTGTTGATACAGGAGGAATGAACGTTAAAAACAAAAAAATGTAATCCCTGCGGCTTATGGCTAACCTAGTAATCTGGCAGCCATTACCGGTTTCAAATATCCATCATCCGCAAGGCTGTCAGTTTTTCTGATAGCCTTGCGGTTTTTCGTTGTATGCCAAATGCAGGAAGGGAGGATATGTATGCTGGGCAGAATAAAAAAGTATATTCGAAATCTTCCCTATCCTATGATCGTGAATCGGAAGACGCATGAATATTGTACCACTTTCTTCGATACCTGGAAGGAAATCTCGATGCATCTGCATGATGACCAAAGCAGAGTTGAGATGGGGCTGTATGTTTTGAAAAAGACCTGCGAATTCTATCTTGCTGAATGGTGTGGTCTCCTGAAAGTTGATATGGATATCGGCGTATGGACGCCGGAAGTCTGGTATGACGCGGAAACAGGAGAAATGAAGGAAACATTATTTGATGAATTTGAGTTTTCAGAAGGCTTTTCTAACTGGGTAGAAGCTCTTGAATCTTCTCAACCGATCATAATAAAAGACGTCGAGTCGTTAAAGGATATTTCACCGATGGAGTATCAGGCTTATTGCAGGCTTGAAGTCCGATCGGTAATCGGCATTCCGATCGACAGAAAGAATACGGGCTTGTTTGTTGTAAAGAATGCCAATCGTTTTTGCGAGGACACAGACTTTATCCGAATGGCCTGTTCTCTTCTCATGCTGATATTCGATTACGAGATTCCTGAAATGAAATCACTTCTGCAACCAACGTTTCCTGTCGCCACAAACGATATACGAATCAATATTCTGGGGAAAATAGAGATACTGACAACGTCAGGAGTGATTCGTGAAGATACTATCAGCCAAAACAGGACATGGAAAATCCTGGTCTATCTGCTGTCAAAAAAGAGAGCTGTAAAAGCTCTTGAAATGGTGCAGGAATTGTGGCCGGATGAGCCGGGGGAAAAATCAATGATTAATATACGCGGCGCAATATATCGTTTTCGCCAACGAACAGCGGGATTGACTGAAGATTACTTGATTATTTCACAGCCAAATGGGTATTGCCTTAATCCGAAATATCACATTCAAACAGATGCCGAAATATTTGAAGATATTATTATCAGGGCGAGGGAAATCAACGCTGGGGAAGATAAGGTCGAACTATTGAAGTCCGCATTTTCTTTGTACAGAGGAGAAGTATTTGAGAGTCAGGAAAGCGAACCATGGATCATGATGCTTAAAACAAGATACAGTATGCTCTATGTGGACCTTGTCAACATGTTACTCGAAGAATTGGCAAATCAGGGAGAAGAGGAAGAACTGCGAGAATATGCTATGAAGTCCATTGAAATTGAACCGGGAAATGTTACAGCATACTATCATCTGATCAGTTCGATTAAAAGAGCGGGAGGGCCTATACAGACGAATCTGGATATGGCAAAAAAACATTTAACAGAGGAAGAGTATAGGACTTTAATCGAATCACTTTCTGACAAACTTATCGAAAGATAGATGAATTAAAGGAGATTATAAGAATCATATGGCATGAATCACTCAGAATTAACGGGATAATTACAAATCACTCCTTACATCACTTATAAGCAAACGTAGGAAATCACTCCTGTTCGATATGCTCACAAGGCAAATATAACTTGCCGGAGAATATTGAACAGGAGTTTTTCTTTTGTGCCACAGAATACCTTTAAGAGCAGCTTGTTCTGCTCTTTGCTGTTGCAAGCATCAAGGCTGCTTGTGTGTTCGTAAGGAAATTGTAAAGAACAGATCGCCTCCAAGTGAGCTGAAGTTTTGAACCAAAGCTCATGAAAGGAGGATTTCAGTATGCTTTTTCTGCCCAGTGAATATGGGAAACGAATCCGAGCTTTGCGCGAAGGATTGAAGAAGACGCAGGAACAGATGGCGAATGACCTTCAGATCACAGATGTATATCTGCGGAGAATTGAATCTGGTAAAAGTATTGGCTCGATAGAATTGATTATCGAGATTTCTTTTTATCTTGGAGTTAGTCTTGACTACCTTCTTCTTGGTAAAAGTCTTCAAGATGAACGGCTGAAACGAGAACTTCTATCTATAGCTGAAGAATTGAGAAGGCTTGCTGGTGATGAATAAATCACAACCGAACATAATCAGTTCGGCTACCGAAACTGCGAGTCCCTAAAAAACTCATAATCCGTTTATTAGACTTAAAACAGGGCTAAACCCAAACAGAACCTTGAAAACTACATAGTCATTCATCAGGCACATTCCCATTGCTATTGCCAAAAGCATAAGCCACGTTAGCGGCTGCGCCATGATGTGCGGAGGAAAGCAGCGGAAGCGCACACTGTATTGTTTTCGGCTTGTTCTCCTCCGCACGGAGCGGTAAACAGCTGGCTATAAGCGCCGGGCGGTCTCCGGCGTGGCCATGACAGGCAATGGGGTCAAAGATACTCCTGTTCAGTCACAGCCCGAGCGTACAGCGCCGATTTCGGCGTGAGGCGTCACACGCAATGAGAGCAGCCGA
>OCVV010888345.1_pt1 | contig 15426 bp, 20 predicted proteins | sample 1539721 | NCBI WGS metagenome assembly OCVV01 (sample SAMN02144230, study PRJEB22623) | gut metagenome | biome: sheep rumen | host: Ovis aries | place: New Zealand
AACACACTAACTCAATGCACCACACAACGCACTAGAGCAACGAACAAAAACACGAACAAATGTACTATATCGAACAAATTATCGAACAAAATATTGAACAAATAAAAACTTTTAAAAATTTTCATTTTTCTATTGCTTTTTACACTCGAAAGGTGTATACTTAAAATGTCAGGAGATATAAGCGACTGACACTCCAATTATTCATATAGCAAAATAAAGATGTGTTACCTATTTATAGGTAGCACCAGAGTATAATATATCTAATATATTTACTAGAGGGATATAACAGTTTGAAAGTGAATTTTGAAGGACTGGGACGTTTATATGTTAGTATTCACATATTTGCTCTGGTGGTGCTTATAAGTAGCACTATCTCATATTATATACAGACAGTATATGAGGTTCGCCTACGGGCTAGAGGAGGATTTTATGGAAAATGAAGAAAAAAGTTTAGTTGTATCTAATAACAACGTATTATCAACAGGATTATTTGGAGAAGAAGAAAAGAAAGTAAAAAAAGCAACATCAATTGATTTACAAGATGAAGAACAAGTAGATATGTTATTAAATGGTATGCAAGAAGTTGACTACAAATTAAATGATTGTACAGGTAAAGTTATTGAATGTACTGGTGCATATTTACAAGAATTTTTATCAGATTCATTTAATGAAGAAACTGGAGAACAAGTAACACGTAAAAAACATACTGTAATGCTATTTGATAAGAATGGTAAATCATATGTTACAGGATCAAATTCATGTTATATGTCATTTGCTGATATAGTAGCTATTAAAGGTATGCCTACTGTAGATAATGTTATTAGATTTGTACCAATTAAAGTAGATGCTAAAGAAAAAGGGCATAGTTATCTAAAATTAAGATTAGCTAAAAAAGGAGAGTAAAATATGTTAAATAAAGATGATTTAAGATTAATATTTGATTATATGAAAAGAACATTACCTGTAGAATTAAGTATTGAAGATGAAAAATTATATAATAAAATTAAATTAATTAATGAAAATTTAGATTTACAAGATGAATATTTAGAAAAAGCTAAAAAAGTTCAAGAAGAGATACAAAAACTTTCATAATTGAAAGTTTTTTTAAAATATTATATAATAATATTGAGGTGATTATATGGAAGAATTAATTAATGTATGTGTAAATAATGGATTAGGTGTTGCATCATTTATAGCATTAATTATATTTATATTTAAATATCAATCAAAAGCAAATGATACTTTGGACAAAATCAATGAAAGTCTAATTAGTTTAAATGAGCGTGTATCTAATTTAGAAAATAATAAAGGAGAAAAATAATATGGATAATGAAATAATAGAAAATAATAATATAGAAGAACCTTTCGGAATTACTGAAGAAGAAATTGAAGAGTTAGAGGAGGAATAATATGTATCCTATAAAAGCAAATAAATTAAGATGCACATCTAAATATGGAAATAGACAATATACATATCAGGGAAAATTAATTAAAGACTTTCATAGAGGTGTGGATTTAGTTGCAGAACCTAACAATAGAAACGAAGAAATATTAGCATTTGAAGACGGAGAAGTTACATCAGTTCAAAAAACAGGTAAACAATATTGTAAAGGATGTTATGTAAGGATAAAACATAGCAATGGTTATTATACTTTATATTATCATTTAAAATCAGGAAGTATTGTAGTAAATAAAGGTGATAAAGTAAAAAAAGGACAGAAGATAGGTATAATAGGAACAACAGGACAGTCAACAGGAGTACATCTACATTTTCAAATAGATAAAGGAAGTAATTTATCTAGTATTAACCCATATGAATATGTATTTAATGATAAAAAATTAGTAAATGAAAATGTAAATAAACAGAAGATTTTACTATTACCATCTACTGCTTTATCATGGAGAGTATATCCATTAAATAAACAACCAATTGTAAAAAATGCGTGTGGAAAATTAAGACCTCACAAATTTGGAGGTTTAAAATATCCAATAGTTAGTATGAAAAGTAAAAATGTTGCTATTATAGATACAAGAGATTTTGGACGTGTACAAATTTATGTAGCACCATCTACAGGTGCTATAATAAAATGATTGCTAATCAACGTTTAGTAGCATCAGATGGCTATGAGGTGTGTTTATTCCCTTTGGAATACATGTATATTACACAGGGTGAGAATGGACAATATTCACATCAAGGTACATTAAATATAGATTTTCAAGGTTATGACTCAAATGGTAGAGTTTTAAGGTGTCCTTATTATGCACCTGTTTCATGTGAATGTGTGGCAGGAGGTGGAGATGATAATTGGAGAGTATTCACCTCATTAGATAAAGTACATCTATCTAATGGTACTTTATCTTATGTTACATGGGTACAAATGCATGATAACACACCACCAAGTGTTGGTTCAAGATATGTACAAGGAGATTTAATAGGACATACAGGAACGGCAGGAAACGTAACAGGAGATCATGTACATTTCAATTTTGCATTAGGAACATATGTGGGTTGGCAACAGGTTACATCGGGGCAGTATCAATTAATAAATTCAATACATATGTATGACGCATGTTATGTTAATAATACTGTTTTAGTACAAGATTATAATTATCCTTGGGTAGAATATACAGGACCTGTACCACCAACACCTAGTGAAGATAATAAAAGACATTTTCCATGGGTATTATATGCTAGAAAATTTAGAACAAGACGTTTATAATATTGAAAATTTATCAAACATATGTTATTATTTTATTAAGGAGGTAGTATTATGGCTAAAATGACGTTAGATGAATTTAAAAGTAAATATAATGAAAGAATTACTGATAATGATGATTTAGTTATTGAATTATTTGAAGATGTATCTGATAGTTTTACTTTCGATGATAGTGAATATTTAGCTAAAATCGAAGAGTTAGAAAATACTATTAGTGCTAAAGATAATGAAATTTTAGATTTAAAAACTAAATACAAAGAACGTTTTTTAACAGGTGCTGAAGATGAACCTATCAAAGAACAATCTGAAGAATTAGAAGAAAAACAAGTCATAGATATAAAGGAAATATAGAAAAGGAGTGATAATATGGCTTTAAATAAAGTATTAAATGTAAAAAATGATGCTGAATTATTATCTTATATTATTAATCAAGACCCTACATTAAGTGCTGAAATTGATTTACCTGTACAAGGTGAATCTATAGCACCTATAGGTAAATTAATTGTTAATAATCAAAGATATAAAAATGCATTTATTAACGCTATCAATTTAATTGGCTTAACAGTAATTGATAGAAATTATTTTGAAGACCCATGGGAATCATTTACAAGTGGGCAATTATTCAATTTTGGTGATTCTGTAAGAGAAATGGCAGTAGATATTGCTGATGTTTATGATTATAATAAATATGTAAATCAACCAGAATTATTTTTAGAAAATGTTGTTCCAAATGTATACGAGTATATACATTATATGAACTATCAAAAATTCTATAAAACTACTACATCAGATGAACAAATGGCAATGGCATTTACATCTGAGGGTGGTTTAATGGGATTAATTGAAGAAATTATATCATCATTATATAAAGCATATCAATATGATAAATATATAGTAAATAAATATATGTTATGTCGTCGTATTTTAGATGGTACTATGCCTGTAGTTTACATAGATGTTAATGGTAAAACTACGCGTGAGATAGTATCAAGTATGAAAGCTGTATCTAATAATATGACTTTCCCTAAACGTTATTATAATCCAACTGGATACTTAACATCTACAAGATATGAAGATCAAATAACAATATTAGATACTGATTTTGAATCTAGTTTAACTACTGAAGTTTTAGCTACTTCTTATTTTAGAAACGATGCTATGTTTAAATCAAATTTAGCAGTAATTGACCACTACTATGAACAAGATACTGATAGATTACTTAAAGTATTAGAAGAACAATATGTACCATTTACAGATGCAGAAATTACACAACTTCAAAATGTATTAGGTAATATCATTGATAGAGAGTGGTTTAGAAATTATACATATAGTTTAGATAATAGTGAAGATACATCTGCTGATGGAACAAGACGTACAGATTTTATGAATCCACAAACTCTTAAAAATAATCACTGGTTACATTACTGGGGCATAAAATCAACATCACCATATAAAAATGGAGTTGTATTATCTAAATTACAACCAAGTGTTACAAGTGTAACTGTTACACCTAGTGCAGCTACAGTATCACAAGGTGCATCTCTTAAATTAGCAGCAAGTGTTGTTACACAAGGTTTTGCTAATAAAGGTGTTATATGGACTATAGAAAGCGCTGATGGAGAAACTGAAGAAAATCCTGTTACAATTAAACAAGATGGTACAGTAAATGTTCCTGTAGATTATGATACTACTGAAACAATTACTATACGTGCTACTAGTGTATATGATAATACTAAATATGCAGATGCAACTATTACAGTAGCATCAATTACAGCCTAATTAAGGGAGGGAAATTTCCCTCCCCTATTTTTATATAGAAAGGTGATATTATGAAGAAAAAATTAGTTAATTCTCAATTAACATCATGGAATACTTATTTAATGTATCGTAAACGTTTATTGATGTTAGCTGAAAATGTATTTAAATTTAAAAAATTACCAGAATTAATTGATTTAGGTTTTTTTAATTCAACTTTATTAAAAAAGGGAAGTATAGCATTTTTTTATGATGATGTATTAGAATCTGTATTAGCACTTCCTTATGAACCATATGGTAAATTAGATATATATGGTAGACCTATCGAAATAATGGCACGTGGATATAATGGACGTTATTATCGTAGACTTAAAAAAGGTGAGTTTATTATCATGTATGATAATACAGCACGTACTAGTATATATTTAGATATATTGCAAATTGCAGAACGTATAGCTATGAATAAAAAAACTATTGATGTTAATATAGTACAACAACGTACACCAAGAGTATGGAAAACTAATCAAGAGATGTCACGTACTATTAAAGATTTATCTAATAATATTGATGGTTTTGAAGAAAATGTTACAACCTTTGATACACTTGATATAGATGAATTACAATGTGTACTAGCTCCTGCGCCGTTTGTAGCTGATAAAGTAAATGATAATTTATCTAAAGAGTGGGCTGAATTCTATCAATTAGTAGGTATAGCACATGTACAGGAAACTAAAAAAGAACGTTTAATAACTGATGAAATGCAAGCATCTATGGGTGGTACAATAGCATCACGTTTTACACGTTTTGAAAGTAGAAAAGATGCCATTGAAAAAATTAATAAAAAATGGAAATTAGATATAGAAGTAGAATATTATGATGGAGAACCATCTACTAAAGAAGAGGAGAGTGATAGTAATGATATATCCAACGATGATGTATCCGTTTTTAATGCCGATACTACCGACTAATTGTGATTTACCTCCTACTTTATATGCTATAATGAATGCTAAAGCTAATTTTGATAGTGAAGAAAAAACTAAAATAAAAGATTTAGCTAGTGTAACCCACACTGATATATTTGATTTTAATTATCCATTATCAAATAAAGTTGATAAAGATGAATTTGAAATACTGATATTAAATAAATTTATAATGCGTCGTATAGGTTTTGATACATTTACTGCTTTTCAAATAGCACTCAATGTAAAATTAAATGAAATAATGCCTATATATAATAAGATGTTTGATATGTTAGATGGTTGGGATTTATTTAATGATGGTGAAATTACTACACGTACATTAAATGAAAATAAACAAAAAGTAGATGTTAATAATGGTAGTATGTCATCTACGGCAAATAGCACAATTAATTCTACTAATTCAAGTACTGATACATCGGATAGAAGATTTTCAAACGTTCCACAAAATGCTATAAACGATGTAAAAAGTGGTGAATATGTAACAGAATATAATTTTGACACTAATACTGGTAGTAGTACAGATTCTACTACTAATGCAACAACTAATTCATCTACTACAACAAATACAAATAATGTAAATGATAATTCTATTGTTACAGAACGAATTGAAAGAACACCTGCAGATAAAATTAATATTTATAAACAATTTTTAGAAAACAAAAATAGTATCTATTCTATGATATTTAAAGATTTAGATTGTCTATTTTATGGTTTAGTATAGGAGGGATAAAATGAATAATAATTTAAATCCAAATTGGAAAAACACTACTAAGATACCATTTTTCAGAAGATGTGTACTTCAAAATTTTCCATTTATAGAAAAAGATTTTGATGCACTTACAGATTATGAATTATTATCTAAGGTAGTCGAATATTTAAATAAAGTAATAGAACAACAAAATATTACATCTGATAACACAAATGAATTATATCGTGTATATGAATTATTAAAAAATTATGTAGAACATTATTTTGAAAACTTAGACGTACAAAATGAAATAAATAATAAATTAGATAATATGGTAAGTGATGGAACACTTACTAATTTAATAAAAAACTATGTAGATCCTATATATCAAGAATATGAAACTGAAATAAATGGTATTGTAAATACTCAAAATAATAGAATTACATCAATTGAAAATCAAGTACAAAGTGTAGCTAGTGGTTCACCTTTAGTTGCATCATCAACAGCAGGTATGACTAATACAAATAGAATATATGTAAATACAACTGATGGAAAATGGTATTATTATGATGGTGATAGCTGGGAAATTGGTGGTACATATCAATCAACTGGTATTAGTGATAATTCAATTACACCATTTATGTTAAATGAAAAAACTAAAGAAATTATAAAAACAAGAATTCCGTTATTAACTATAGTTGAGGGTGAATATGTAAGATTTAATAACACTATAGTAGAATTAGCTAATACCTTTAGAAGTGAACCTTTTCTAATAAATAAAGGTGAAACTATTGTTTTAAAAGCTAAAGGATATTTTACTAATGTAGGTATGATAAGTGAATGTTCACAAGATAAATCAGATATTAATATTGTAAAAAGAAGTATAAGTTCCGATTTAGAGGAATACACTTATACAGCTCCTAATGATACTTATATAATGATTTCATATTTACCTGGTGTATGTGAATATTATATATATGATAATAAAAATTTTGATGAATTTAATAATATAAATTACGATAAAACTACATATAATAGTTTATTAATAAGTGATAATTTAAATTATAGACAGGTTACTCATACATTTGAACCAATTAATGATAAGTTATTCCCTAATGAAACAAATATTATAGTTAATACTGAACCTACACTTGTTAATCGTTGGAATTGGAATGTGTTTAAAAATTTTGATGTTAGCAACTTTAATGATGGAAATAATAAAATAACAGCTGTAATTGATATTAAATGTAGTAGTGATGTAAGGTTATATCTATTAGATAATTCATATATTCCAATAGAAAATACTATTATAAAGGCATCTAATGAATATCAAAGAGTATTATTATCTTCAATAAATCCTTTGGACAATAACATTGTCAGAGTTTTAATAGGCTCACAAGAAGAAAAAGCACAACAAAATGAAATATCTTTACGATTAGTAGGTTTGTTCATAAATCAAGAAGAATCATTAATTTTAAATAATCCATTAACTATTAGTGATTTAAAATACATTTTTCAAAATAAAAATGTTTATAAATATTCATCAATGTCTATTATAGGAGATAGTTATTCTGCTTATGGAGGTTGGATACCTAATGATGGTAGATGGTCATGGTATAAACCAGAAGGAAATACAGGAGAGAATAATGTTAGTGATGTTTCACAAATGTGGTGGTATATACTAGCTAATATGATTAATACATCACTATTATATTTAGATGGCTGGAGTGGTTCTACAATATGTACAACTGGTCAAAATGGTGCTGATGTATCAAATAGTGCTATGGTTAATAGAGTAAATAATTCAATGGGTTCAGCTAGAGTATTACAGCCTAAACCAAATTTAATATTTATTTTCGGTGGTACAAATGATAGTTGGATGAATAGTCCTGTAGGTGAAGTTAAATATAGTAACTGGTCTACAAATGATTTAAAATCAGTATTACCAGCATTTTGTAAAATGGTTGATACAATTAAAAAATATAATCCTGGTGCTAGAATAATTAATATAATAAATACTGATATAAAGCAAAGTATTCAAAGTGGTATGATTGAAGCATGTACACATTATGGTATTGAAAATATAATTCCACAAAATGTATCAAAACAATCAGGACATCCAAATCAAGCTGGAATGATTACTATAGCAAACGAAATATTTAATATATTATAAAAAGACACATAATGTGTCTTTTTTATTTAACTAACAATATTATTTGTTACTGAATAATCACCTAACTTAGCATGATTATGCCATAATGTTACTCCACGTCTAAATATATTATTTATAATTTCCATACTTTCTGCTGGTACATATTTATTACTACTAGGATATCCAATATTTTCACCTGTGCCTATTAAAACATAATTATAATTTGTTCTACCTGTTAAATTAGGTGATTTTATTCTGTTTATTTTATAACCATATTTTTGAAAATAATCATCAACTATTCTCGCATATTCAGCTTTAATAGTAAATTGAGTTGGTAATAATGTTGAATTGGTTGCAAATACAATATCACCTTGATTAGATCCTCCCTTTACAGAATCTGGTATTAACGATGCTTGGTAATCAGCTTTTACTGAATTAAATATACTATTAAATCCACTAATCATTAAACCAGCACCTGGTACTGTTCCTACTCCTGAAGCTATCATAGAACCTCCTAATATCATAGCTCCTATACCAGATCCTATTCCTAAACCTAAATCTACAGAATTAGCTGTTATCCAATTAGTATAAGCATCATTTTTCCATGAACAAGTAGGTAATTTTGCCATATTAGTACTTCTACTAATATGTTTATCACTATAACTAGGTGTTGTTGAATAATTATAATTTAGTGGGTATGCTTTAATTGAACAACCCACTGAAATTATTCCGTCTATACTAAACCCACAATTATTAGATTTAAATAATTCATATTTATATATTTGATTTTCACCAGTCGAATTACTTAACATCAAATAACAAAACGGACTAGTAAACAATTTATTATTTCTAGGTACATAACCATCTAATGAAGTTGGTTTAGATAAATATAAAGTATTTAAATTAATTGTACCATTATATGATGTTATATATCCAATTTGAAAATTTTTTCCACTAGGAGTTATATATGTTACATTATTTAATAATTTTTGAGGTACCATAAACGCTGTAACTATAATATCAGATGTGATTTCTGATTGTATATCATTTATAAATTTAGTACAATCATCACTAGATGGAAATGTAATATAATATAATGCTGAATAAACACCTCCATACATATGATAACCTCCTGTAACAGCTGGTATATTTTCAATTCCATATGGTGGTTGTGATAATCCTAATACTACTTGACAAGTACCAGTTAAACCCTCCCAATCAATTATTTCTGATGATGTTAAAGGATTTTCAATATGTTCACCTATTTCTAAATTTTCTGGTACTGTGTTTAACCCAATTGTATCGTTATTTACATGTTCTCTAATTACATAGCAATCTTCTTCACTCCAGTAATCATACCAAGTGGAAAATTCATCTATTGTATAATGTATACGTGTTGTTATATTATTTATATATTCTACTTTATTAACAAAACAAAAGAACCATTTATTTGAATAATAAGGATTTTGAAGAGCCATGTAATTACTCTTTAGAGCATCTCCGTATGAAAAAGGTGTATCAATAGAATTTTCACCTACCTTAATAAACGAACAATTACTTGTTTCTGCTATTTTATTTTGTATTACTAAATTTAACATATCTGTTTCTGAATATGTCAAAACATCATTATAATCTTTATCTAATTTTATATTTTTTGCTATAATTACTCTACCTGTACGTAAAGCCATAATATCACTCACTTTCTAATTATAAAATCTATTACTTGTTTAAAATCTGTACCACATAAATCTGTAGAATAAAATATATTATTTTCTTTAAATGTTTGCAATAGATTTATTATACTTTTATTTTTAATTGTAGGATTATATATATCTCTTTGATAATACCTACTTGTTTTTATTATATCACTAAAAACTAAAAATTTCTTTTTAAAATCTTTATTATATGGATATATGAACCAAACACAATCTTTAGTGTCCGTATCCATTAAATAATCACATAAAAATTTAAATGATTTATATTGAAAACCAATACTAAATAATTTTTTATATTCTTTATATGATTTAGGTAAATGAGGTTGTGGGTCTGTTTGCCATGAACCAGTATTTAACATATCAGAGTGTCTACCTATAACAAAACTAGATGATCCTGTAGATTTACAATATTCTACTGCTAACAAAATTTCTATAGGTTTACCATCATCATCTATCTCACCTGTAGGAATCCATGTTGTTTTTATTTCACCTTGTTTCATTTCTCTAATTAATTTATCTATACCCCACTCTTCAAAATAAGGACAAACACGAGAAATTGTATTACCAACAAGCCATAAACGTGTAGTACCTCTTTTTCTATCTACAGTACAGAAAAAATTCATTAATTTAGCGGGTTCGTTAGCTAAATATACACCACGTGATATAATCTCTTCACATATTATATCTGTTACATCTAAATAAGAACCTCCAGCATAATTTTGTTCTGTTGAAAGTGCTACTATATAACCTATCATCTCACCATGTGTCATTTTATTATTTTCATAATTATAATTAGATAAATATACTTTTTGTCTATATACGTCTATATAATTATATTTTCCATCTGTTAATTTTAATACATCTATATCTTTAAAATATTGTATTATTAAACTAGTTTTTATTTCTTCTTTTAATCGTCGAAGTAGTATAAAACGTCTAGTTTTTGATTTAATAATATCTTCAAATACTTTAGTCTTATCTTTATAACTAGCATGATAATTAACACTATCTTCAAGCCATGGTAATATACCTTTTTTATGTTTTACTTGATATGATTTACCATTTGAACGTTCTCCTAGTATCCAGTTTATATTAGCACCTAATTTATCTAATTTATCTATATTATAATGTAATATATCCTTACTCATGCTTAATCTCCTTATACTGATATAGTTCTCCTATTTCACTTTCAATCAATCGTCTTACTCTCTTTATATTAGTCTTACTAGTTTTACCACTCCATAAGTTAGATTTATCTATTCCTAACCTCTTACATACTTTATCTATTTTTATTTTTGAAAATGATTTTATAAATAATAAATCTTCATCTATTTCTAATTTAGCCATATTACACCTCCTTATATATTGCACGTTTAGAAGAATCATCTGATAATAAATTAGCATATTCTAATGCCTTACCTAGTGTATATGTAGTAGGTATCATACATATACCTGATTTATCTGTTACTAAATATTCTTCTCCTAAATAATCTTTTAAATTAAATGGTTGCATATTATCTACATAAAATAATGTATTTTTATTTGTATCTTCATATTTAAATATAAAACCATCTTTAAAATCTGATAATTTTTTTAAACCTACTTTAGCTTTCTTAGGAACACCTGCTACTGTTATATGTATTTTATCTTTATACATATTTGTGTCTTCATCTAACTCACGCTCTTTATATGCATACTTTTTAGAACCCTGCGTAACAAATTCTTGATATGTATATTTATTATATTTTTTACCCTCATGTTCAAATACACCTAACATATGTTGTACACCTTTTTTATCTTTAGGTGAATATCTATTAATATCTATACCTAATAAATCTGATACAAAATTAATTTTTTTAGATACACTTTCATTATACTTTAAAAATATATTTTTGTCATATCCTTGTCTTAATTTAATTGAATCTGTATCACAATAAATTACATACTCATCTAAATCAATTACACGTCGTAGTAAATTATCACGTGCATATGCTGTTACCCACACACCATATGAAAATGATAAAAAAGCTTTTTTATGTTCTTGTTCTAACATATCTAATATTTTTTCATTAGATAACTCTTCTTCACTCCATGTATGAGTTTCACTATTATATATAACATCATCACGTATATTATTGGTAACACACATACCATATATAGAGTTAAACATAGCTTTAATTCTTAAATACACATCTTCATATCCATCTACATTTTTTAATTCTGTTTTTGCTACATATTTATCTAATATAAAATTTATTAATTTTTTAGGTAAATACTTATAAATAGAATAATGACTTTCTAATATTTCATATTCACATGTGTGTGAATCTAAAATAAAATTAAAATCTACATCTGTTAATACAATTTCTAATTCATCTGCATACATTACTCTACCATTATCATACTTACCTCCTTTTATATTTCTACATTTAGACATAGATATAAAAGAATTATAATATTTAGATTTTATATTTTTAAATTTAACTACTAATAAATAAGCAAATTTTTTAATTAAATCTTCACGTCTTTTTACATAACATTTTTTAAATTTAGTAGCTGGAAATTTAAATGTTGTCATTACATATGGATATGCTGACGTCTCATCATAAGAATCTACATTTTTTATAATCTCATCAGTAAATACTCTATTAGAGTGCGTATACCCTCCAGCAAATGATTCTATTAATAAATTGTATATGTGAGGATCTTTATTAATAGATGCTCTTACCTGTGCTTTATATAAATAATCTGTTAATGTTAATTCTTTTAATTCTCTTCTTACCTTTCCAGTAGCAGTAGTAGGTATATTTTTTACAGTTTTATATACTTCTAATTCTTTTTTAATATAATGATATAAAACTAAACAATCATATTCACAGTATCCTAATTCTTTATAAGTTAATGGTGTTTTAGAGTGTCTTACTTTATTATAATCTAAATCTCCAACTTTTTTTTCTATATCTAAATTAAAATTTTTAGTTAAATTCGCTAGTGATGAATTAGACATCATTAAACTACACTTTACTATGAAATTATATTTATCTAATATTGCTGTCATAACTTTGTGTGTTTTTCTTGCCATTACATCAGTAAAATCAAATACAGATTGCATGAATTGAAATTCATATGAAAAATTATGTATAAATAAATATTTAGTTTCTGGAACATTTTCATTTATATAGTATAAAAAATTATCTAGTTCTTCCCATGTTCTACCATAATAAACTGTATCATTAATTCCAAATTGCCATACATACATTGTAGACTTTTTTTCTACAGTATTCTTTTCTTTATCAGATAATGACTCATACTCAAATACTGAAATTTGCTTACCATTTAATACTAAATAACTACTAGTTTCTATATCAAATGTATAAATATTATTATCATAAAATTTTCGTTTACCTTCAATTTTAGGTTCATAATATTTAAATTTATTCCAGTAAATCATATAATCACTACCTTACATATTTGTTATATAAACGTATAGCTTTATTTCTTATATCTTCATCTACAATAGTTGTATACATACTTAATCTATTTAAAAATCTATCTAAACTATCATTATTTTCTTTTGCCTCATCTAATATATCCCATACTTCAGATGCTTTCATACCTGTTGCCATTAAAAATGATGTAAAATCATTATCATAAAACATAGATACATAATCCTCTACATCTTCATCTGTTATATCTTCATCTTCAGCTGCTAAATTTTCTTTAATACCTTGTTTTGCTTTTCTTTTAGTTTCTTCTATACCTTTTTTAGTTGAATATTTACTATCTAAGAATTTTTTAGTTTCTTTTGTAATATCCAATAATTCTATTAAAGATGGTTGTTTTGGAATTACAATTTTTCCTTTTTTAAAATAGTTACCTAACATATTTTTTAATTTAGTAATACCCCATGTAAACTCACCATTTTTATATTTTTTTTCTATTGATTTAATTCTTTGATTAGTTTCTGATACATTTTTTCTTGCTTGTTTTTCAATTTTTTTAGTTGTATCTACTTTAGATGGTAATGTTCTTTTTTTAGTTTTTAATCTTCTTTTATTCATCTTTACTACCTACTTCTACTAATATCATTGTTACACCACCTAGTAAATATGATACTATAAGTCCTATTATATACATCATTTTATACCCTCCAATCTTTTAATTAATTTTATTTTAAATGATATATTACTATCTAATATTTGTTTTCCACACTTTAGACATTGTTTCTTCCATTCTAGTCTTTTTTTTTGCATTATTATATCCACAAAACGGACACTTAAAATAGTTTACATAATTTACACTCATATGACTTCTCCATAATATATTAATATTGGTTTAATACCTATTAATTCATAATGAGGATATTCTTTCTTTCCTCTTAGTTTTAATACTTTATTTAGTTGTTTATTTGTTAAGAATTCATCTCCATATAAATGATTTTTTAGAATCATCTCATAATCAAATTTTGTTTTTGATTGGTTTAATAATTTATTAAATTTATATTTTTTCATACTTATTCTCCTTTTCTTTCTAAAATATTCATAACATTTTCAGCACTGTGTTTATTAACCCAACATCTACTTCCTGCTAAATCTAAATAAGAATTTTCTAATACATAATCTTTAAGTTTCTCTATTATTTTTTTATTTGCTTTTGTTTTTTGCCATCTTTTTTTATCATATTCATGCTTTTTATCTCTATTTTTATCATCATACTTTTTTTGTACTTTTAAATGACTTCCCCTATATTTTTTATAATCACTCATACTTATTCATCTCCTTTGCTTTTAAGATAATCTATTATTTCGTTGATTTTTTTACTTTGTTTTTGTAAATAAATTATAAGATTTTGCATTGCTTTTTGTTGATATTTTGTTTGTTTAATTCCTAATATATCAAGTATATCACTAGCACTTAATATTTCTATTTTTTCAGGTAGTTTCTTTTCTTCTTCTAGGATTTCTACTTCAACTAATATTGGTTTCATATTCTCACCCTCTATAACCTACATTTTTATATGTATAGTCTCCTATTCTATTTGATATTTTGTTTGCTACTTCTTTTATTGTTTTTAAATCTATATCTGATATCATTTCAGTAGCTTTATAATTATTAATATCAGATACTCCTATTATAATTATATTTTCTTCATAACGTTTTAATATGTATGTTATATTCTTTGAAAATAGATTTAATTGTTTTTCAATTTCATCAAATAAATCTTCATCATTTATCATATTATCATCTCCCTACAATTTAATATTACACCTTTCGAGTGTAAAAAGCAATAGGAAAATGAAAATTTTTAAAAGTTTTTATTTGTTCGATAGTTTGTTCGATAATTTGTTCGATATAGTACATTTGTTCGTGTTTTTGTTCGTTGCTCTAGTGCGTTGTGTGGTGCATTGAGTTAGTGTGTT
>OCVV011157767.1_pt1 | contig 15422 bp, 17 predicted proteins | sample 1539721 | NCBI WGS metagenome assembly OCVV01 (sample SAMN02144230, study PRJEB22623) | gut metagenome | biome: sheep rumen | host: Ovis aries | place: New Zealand
AGTACGTCACCTAAACTTTTAGGTGAATATTTTTCTACCCATTTCAATTTGATGCAACCTATTTAACTAATAAAAATTTACTTATTAAAGCTTCTAACTGGAGTCTAGGGTTAGCTCCTTCCCTAATTCTATAATCACATTCACTCATATATTCCATCAGTTTTACAAAGTTTTTTTCATCTATCAATCCTTCCTTAGACATCTCAGAAACTTCCTGATACAATTGAGTAATTAAATCATCACCACTGATACCTTCAACAATCATTATATCTCTTAATAAATCTCTTGCCCCCAAGAAATCTTTGTCTAATGCTTTATGAATAATTTTTCTTACATCTTTTGGTTTTGCTCTACTGATCACTTCAAATACTGCTTCTTCAGTTATTTTATTATCTTCAGTAGTAGATGCTTGTAATATATTAATTGAACGTCTCATATCCCCTTGAGTGAAATATACAATATTTTCCAAAGCAGTTTCATCTGCTTCTATACCTTCCTGTTCAGCAATATATTTTAACCTGTTTATTATTTCAAAAGCTTTGATAGGTGCAAATCTGAATATTGCACATCTTGATTGAATTGGATCTATAATTTTTGAAGAATAGTTACATGATAAAATAAAGGATGATGTTTTTGTATACATTTCCATTTCACGACGAAGTGCCTGTTGAGCGTCCTTTGTCATGTTATCCACTTCATCCAAGAATATAATCCTAAATGGTGATCCGACAGCTTTTAATTTACAGAAACTTTTTATCTCATTTCTTACTGTGTCAATTCCCCTAGCATCGGATGCATTTAATTCTAAGAAGTTTTGTTGCCAGTACTCACCTAATAATGCTTTAGCTAATGCTAATGCACATGTAGTTTTTCCAACACCTGCAGAACCTGTGAACATAATGTTCGGCATAGAATTTTCTTCAACATATCTTTTAAGTCTTGAAACTATTTGATCTTGTCCTACAACATCATCTAAAGTTTTTGGTCTGTATTTTTCTACCCATGGAGTATTCATAAAATTTCACCTATAATTTTTAAATATTATCTAAAATCCGATTAAAAAGTAAAATATAGAAACTACAATTAATGTTAATATTAATACAAAGCCCAGTATCATACCAACAATATTGTAAGATTTCATTATTTTACACCAATTATAAATTTAGTAATTGTTTTTTCTTTTGTTCAAATTCTTCTTCAGTTATAATTCCATCTTCTTTAAGTTCATGATATCTTCTTATTTGGTCTACAGGATCTAATTGAACATTTGAAGAATATTGAGAATTATTCTTTTCAGGAGTTAAATCATTTTGAATATTGTTTATACCATCAAATAATTGTTGTTTCATTTTACCTATTTCAGAAGTGATGTTATTTGTGGTAATCTGATCTTCCACAATTTCTGAATTTAAATTATTATTTTGAGCTTCATCAGATTCAACTAGAATTCTATCTGAATCTGTTTCATCATCTTCATCCGATTCAAATATTATGCCTTCATCATCAAAAACATCAAAATCTTCATCATAATCTTCTTCTTCATCAGTATCTGTTAAATTTTCAGAATCTTCAGATTCTTCAAGTTGTTTATCTTCTACAGTATTCTGATTGTCTGGCAAAATTCTATCTTCTTCCTGTTCCTGTTCATCATCAATTTCCAAAATTTCATCAACAAGTTCTTCATCTTCAAGAAGCTCATCATCTTCAATTTCTGAAACTTCTTCAACTTGATTTTCTTCTGCTTCCTGTTGTTCTTGAACAACTGACTCTTCTTCTAAAATATCGGCAGCATCTTTTTCATCTAATTCTTCTAAAAGTTCAAAATCATCATCTGCATCATCATCTGCAGGTTTATCAATATTGTTTTCTGATTGATTGTCCGTATCATCTTTTGTTTCAATGAAAGTATCTTCGTCCAAATCATCTTTTAAAAGTTCAGTTTCCAAATCAATATTTTCATTATTTATGAATTCTACTGAATCATTATCTGAATCAGTTATTTTATCCAATTCGGCTAACTCATCAAAGTCATCGATAGGTTGTTGAGACATTTGATTATAGGAAGATTGTTTTTGTTCTTGTTCTAAATTCTTAATATCTAATATTGTTCTGTAAAAAGATTCTAATTCCTCATCATTATTATCGACTCCGGATAAAATATATTTTTTATGAGAAATACCGATTTCTAATTTTGGTTCGTTAATGAAATTACCTTTTTTATAACTTAAATATGTTATAGCAGATACTGATTCTATTATTGGATTTTTACCTTCATAAGAATCGAAGATAATTTTATAAGATTCCATTCTTGCTGATACTTTACCATAGCCTTTTAATTTAACTATCCCCACACCTTCAGCATTTTGTATGAAAGGAATCATTTTTGGATTAACTTCTGTTTTACTAAATAAAGACATGTTTATTGCACCTGATTAATTATTTTATTGTTAATTATTTTGACTGGTTTATTATTTTCCACTATTACTGTCATCATATCTTCAGCATATATTGTGTTTTCAAAAATTTCTTTTGCTTCTTCTTCCAATATTTCCGACGTTGTATATCTATTTGATAAATGGGTTAATATTAATTGATTAACATTAGCGTTTTTTGCTATTAAAGCCGCATCTTTAGCTACTGTATGTCCATTTTCTATTGCTTTATCTCTGAATTCTTCAGAAAACGTGGCTTCATGTATTAAAACATTCACATCTTTAGCAAAATAAATCATGTTTTCCTGAGGTATTGTATCTCCACTATAAACTAATTTAACCCCTACTCGTGGTGGACCCAAAACTTGTTCCGGAAGAATTGTTTTACCGTCCACAGTAACTGCCTCACCTGATTGTAATTTTCCAAATAAAGGACCGGGAGGAACCCCCAATTCTATTGCTTTAGGTCTTAAAAATTTAGGTTGCTTTATTTCTTCAATTTTATAAGCATAATTAGTTACTGTATGTTTCATTCTCATGGCTTTAATCAGAAAATTATTTTGTTGATAAATTACAACATCATCTTCACTTATTTCCTGAACATTCAATTCATATGAAATAGCAAAATAACCCAAATTTTTTATATGTTCAACCATATCTCTTATTCCTGGAGGACCATAAATATTCAATGGTCTTGTTCTTCCACGAAATGCCAATGATTGAATAAGTCCGGGTAAACCCAAAATATGATCGCCATGTAAATGTGTGATATAAATATCATCTATTTTCATAGGACTCACTTGAGCTTCCATTATTTGTTTTTGAGAACCTTCTCCACAATCAAAAAGAACCGTTCTATCATATATTTTCAATATAATAGCCGCATGGTTTCTAGTTTTAGTAGGAATTGCAGAAGCAGTACCTAAAAAGGTCAATTCGATTATATTAATACCCCATTTTATGATTTTGTAATTATAATAAACAATTAAATTACTATATATTTATATTTATACTTCCTATTTTTAATATTTAAACTTTTTAAGATATTATTAAAATATACTTCTTTTCTAAAAAAGTAATTTTAAATCTTTATATCATAATTGAAGCACATATATCCCAATAAAAATATTTTAATAAAAATGAAACAAGAGGTTAAAAAATAAATATTAATAATTAGTTACATAGATAGAAAATAAAGTCCATTGGGAGTGTATTGATGACAATTTTTAGTGATAATCGAATTATCGAAAATGTTTATGATGACATAGGTTTTGAAGACATTACAACAAATAGTTTAATTCCTGAAAACAAGTGGGCACAAGCCGAAATATTATGTAAAGAGGACGGTATTCTTGCAGGAATGACTGTAGCCCATTATATTATTGATGAATTTGGTTTAAATATTTCTAATTCTTATTTAGATGGTGACGAGATCCATAAAGGCGATATTATATTAGAGTTTGAAGGAAGAGCAAAAGATATTCTTATGGTTGAACGCAGTATTTTAAATTATTTAATGCATTTAAGTGGTATTGCTACTCTAGTCAAAAATACTTGTGATAAAGTTAAAGAAGTTAATCCTAATGTTAGAGTAGCATGTACTAGGAAAACAACACCCGGATTACAAAAATTAGAAAAAAAAGCTGTTGATATTGGTGGAGGAGACACACATAGGTTTAAATTAGATGATTGCGTTTTAATTAAAGATAATCATATCCAAGTTGTTGGAGGAGTTATAGAAGCCATAGAATTAGCTAAAGAAAATGTAAGTTTCACTAAAAAAATTGAAATAGAAGTCGAATCAGAAGATGATGCAGTACGTGCAAGCATGTTTGGTGCAGACATTGTTATGTTAGATAATATGAAACCTGAAGAAATTTCTTCAGTTTTGAATACATTAAAAGAAAAAAGATTAAGAGAGGATGTAATTATTGAAGTTAGTGGTGGAATTACTCCTGAAAATATATTAAATTATGCCAAATTAGATGTTGATGTTATTTCCAGTGGTTTTATAACAAATAGTACAAAGTCATTAGATTTGAGTTTAAATATTTTATAACTCAAAATATTCCCTCTTTTTTTTGTTTTAAAAATTACCTCCGATACAAGTTATTTTTAAAAAATAAGTGATATACACCTATATAAAATATTTTTTTTAAAGAAAATTTAAAGGTTAAAATTGATTAAATTAAATAGTCTTTAAACTAAAATCATTGATATGTACTGAAAATATATTCATATTAATCAGAAAATGTATAATTTTAACATCACATTTATTAAGTAAAAAAGATATAAATAGTATTACAATTATTGATTATTTAATAATAATTTTAAAATTTAAATAAAACGTGATTTATATGGCAGAATTTGAAGAAATTAATGATGTTGAAGAAACTGAATTAGATACAATTGAATCTGAAGGCAATGTTGAAGAAATCGAAGAATATTTAGATGAAGATGATGAAAAATTACCTTTCGCTAAAGCAGAAGTTGTACGTTTAATGAAACAACATTTAGATGACGACAAAATGATCAGAGAAAGAGTAAAAGTTGAAATGAACAAATTTTTAGGAGACGTACTTGCAAACGTATGTAAACAATTAAATGATTACCCATATTCAACAGTAGAATATGAAATGCTCAAAGAATCAACATACCCATACACAAACATTGAAAGAATCAACGAAGAAAAAATAAGAATTTTAAAACATCTAGATGCTATTAAAGCAGATTGTGATGCTTTAAGTATGGATGTCAAAGCAACATTAAAAATTAATGATAAACCTAACCAAGATGAAGAAGAAGATGATTTATTCTAATTTTCATCAACTCTAACCCCCATTTCACTTTCATAGTTACATTTTTTTTAATAATTTAAACTACAAATAGTATACTATTAAAACAGTATAGTTGATATAATATGAAAGTAGATATTGAAAATTTACCTATTTCTATAGGAGGACCCGTTCTTGGAATAGCAGCTATGGGAAATTTAATACGTGACTTTTTCCCTTATAGTAGAGAAGTTTGCGGTTTAATTTCTGCATTAATATTCATATTGGTTATTATAAAATTAATCAAATATCCTGAAACTTTCAAACAAGACTTAAACAATCCTGTTTTAGCAAGTGTTATTGCTACATTTTCTATGGCCACCATGTTGATTGCAAATTTTATTTATCCATATACAGGATATATAGTTGCAATCTCATTATGGATCTTGGCAGTTATTGTTCATATATTTTTTGTGATTAATTATATTTGGAAATTTGTATTACATTTTGATATCACTGATTATACTGCAGGATCTTTTGTTGTTTTTGCAGGAATTCAAATGATTGCTATTACAGCACCTACATTCCATCAAGAATTTATAGGTACCATAGCGTTCTGGTTTAGTTTCACTTGTGTAATATTAGTATTTCTGGCAATCACTTACCGATATTTAAAAATACCAATACCAGAACATACTAAACCTATTATTGGAGTATATGCGGCACCATTCAGTTTATGTGCTGTAGGATATCTCGCATCAGTCAGTCCAAATAACTTTTATTTAGCAATATCCTTTTACATAATTACCAAAATATTGTATATAATGGTTTTAAGTAAATTTATAGCATATTGGAAACTACCATTTTATCCAACATATGCAGGATATACTTTCCCCATTGTAATAAATGCAGTAACGACATTATTTACTATGAAATACTTGTCAAAAATAGGAATTGCTTTAGGTTATATGCAATATGAATTAATTATAGAGATAATTATTGCAATAGTATTAGTATCCTATGTATTAGGACATTTCTTAATTAACATTTTCGAAATTCCAAGAATAAGAGATTAATTATTATATAATTAACCCCCAAACTTTTTAAAAAAAAATAGATAAAAATAGATTTTTAAATAAATTCAACTAACTCTTCAATAGATTTTCTACCAGTTTCTCGCGGTTTAGCATCAGGATATCCTAAAGTTGTTAGTAAAACAGGTTCATATTCTTCTGATAGGTTCAACATATCTATTAAAGCTTCTTTATTAAATGCAGCAATATAACATGTTCCTAAACCAAGTTCTGTGGCTTCCAAAATCATATGATCCATAACTATAGTAGCATCTATATCACTGATATTCTTGCCATCATATCTTGTCCAGGCATCTTCAGGTTTAGACACTACAGCTATAATATATGGAGCTTGAGTAAACCAATCCCATTTACCTACTTTTTTCAAATCTTCAATATGTTTTTTGGTTTCTATAACGTAAATTTTAAAAGCCTGGGCATTAACCCCTGTAGGTGCAATTTGTGCTGCCCTTAAAATTTTATTTAATTTTTCTTCCTCAACCGGTTTATCCAAGTATCCTCTTACACTATAACGTTCTTCCATAACATCCAATACTGACATTATTCCACCTCACTTTGATCAAATGTTGCAAATCCTGTTTGTAATTTTTCAGCTTCTTCAGGAGATAAAATTTCTTTGTCTACATCGTCATCATCAATTACACTGTTTCCAAAAGGATCTTCTAACACCATCAATGCAGATAATTCTCCAAGTTTAATTCTTGTCAAATTTTCAATAATGTTTAAAGCATTTTCTTGTACATCAGGATCTATTTCATCTCCTTCAAGTTTAATGGCACGCAATACGGCACTTTCAAACCTGTTTAATATACCTTCTACATTTGAAACATAACCCTCTGATTTTGGTCCAGGTTCAACTTTCAATCCCAAATCAGGAATAGATATTGTTGCTGTCTGAGATTTTGCAACTCTTGAACTGAGTTTGGAACTATCTATTTTTAACTTAAATCTTGTAGGGTCATTATGTTCTAAAGAAATACTGTCCGAAGATTGATAACCACAGCTATTACACAAAACAGCAGTTTCCAAAATGTCACCAAAATAAGGAATATTATCCGTTCTGTTTGTAATTTCTAAAGTTTTTACACCACCACAAACCGGACAATCAGAATACATTATTTCATTATTATAAACAATATTATCATCAGTCATATTTATCAATTAATTATTTTTATACTATTTAGTTATATCAGTTTTTAATTAAATTTTTATCTATTATTAAATTATTTTCAGCCAATTCCTTAATAATTTTATCCAAACTCTCTTTATCAGGAGCAGAAATATGGTGACTGTGTATATTATCAGATAATGCATAAAGTTTAGCTAAAGATTCTTTCTTTTTGGCATCTGATTCGGGATTTATAACTGATTCTTCATCATAATCATCAATAGTTCTTACTAAAGGTTCCTTAAATTCAGGAACATAATAAGAGATATCTGTAATTTTTCCACCATATTTTGTAATTATTTCACGTTCCAAATCTATTAATTCCACAGGATGTTTTAAAAATACTTCTTCAGATACTTCATGAATACTTTGCAATATTTTTTTCAATGTTTTATCCATATTTTTATTATTTATTACGGGAATAGAAATTGAATTTGCTTTAAATATCAAATAATCGTTGATTATTCTATTTTCACGGAAATAATCCAATTGAGCTCCACCACGTTTAATTGCAATTGCTCGTGAAATAAAACGTTCTTGATGGGCTTCTTTATCAGCAGTTAGTATAAAAAAATAAACATTTGCATCATTTTCAAATTGTTTAATATTTATTAGACCCGGAACTAAATGAACTCCTTCTATAACAATAGACTCTTTATCTTTTACAGATCGTTGTATAACCTTTTCGATTGCCGGAATCACAAAAGATGCATGTTCTTCAAATCCTGCTTCAATAAGTTTTTCTTCATTATCATAATTAAAAGAATCTCTTAATGTAGTATATGCATTATAAGAGGATTTATGTAATGCTGGCGCATAATCAGGCCCAATTACTCCCCGAACAATTTCACGAATGAAATCTGTTTCTATTAAGTATTTAATGTGTAATCTGTTAGATATTTCTGAAGCTATAGTAGATTTACCTATACCTGAAGCAGAACCTATCAAAATAACATATGGTTTCATTATACCACCTTAAAAAAAAATAAAAAGAAAAAAAAGAAGTTTATTAAAAATAAACTGTTAAGTTATAAAATTTCTACATCTACTTTTTTACCTCTAATTTTAGGAAGAGTAATTGTTAATTCATTGTCTTCAAATGAAGCTTGAACTTCTTTTAAATCAACTTCAACTGGTAAAGGTATGATATTTTTAGTTTTACCAGAACATCTTTCTTTTCTTAAAACTTTAACATCTTCTTCTTCAGAGATACAATCTGGGAAATCGATTTCAATTTCTATAGATTCGGTAGACATTTTAACTGAAATGTCATCTTTTGATACACGAGGTGCATCTAATTTAATAACCAAATTATCTTCATATTCAAGTAAGTCTACTGCAGGTTTGTTTGCTTTGTATTCTTCTAATGTTTTATTCCATTCTGATTGTCTTGATTTTAACGTGGAAACAACATCATTGAACATTTTTTCTGCAATATTTTTAGTTTCTTCTACAGTTTCTTTCCCATATACTTTGTACTCAAATTCTTCATCTTCAGTTTTTTGTTCTTTTTCTGTAGTTTCTTCTTCTTGAATTGTTTCGTCACATTTTTCTGTAGTTTCTTCGATTGTTTCTGTTTCTTCAATTTTTTCTTCTTTGTCTTTTTTTGAATCTACATATACGTTTTCCATGGATATCATTCCTTAATATATACTTGAAAAAAATATAATTTTAAATTATATAATTAATGATTTATCAATGAATTATATAAACATTTCGAGAAAAAAAGTTTAAAAATAGTGAAGGTGATAAGACATATTATTCTTTTCTATGTCTTCTTCTTAAATTGTATTGAGTGAATTGATCTTCCTGAGCAAATTCTTTACCCATATCCTGAATTAATTTTTTAATCTCATCTATTTTACTTAAATCATTGATACTTGTTTCAAATATAGGATCATCAATTTTTTCAGAATATTCTTCTATAATACTTTTATCAGCCAATAAATCAGTTTTATTAAATAAACAAATCATTGGTGTTTCAAATACTTTTTTAATCTCAGAATAAAGTAAGTATTGATTTTCCATATAGAATCCAGAAGTTTCTGATGGATCAAAAATATAAATGATTATATTTCCAAGATGTTCCAATGCTGCTATAGCGTTTAGTTCTATTTCGTTCATATCATTTATTGAACGATCCAATAAACCAGGAGTATCAATTATTTGATACTGCCTGTATAACATTTCATAATTTCCAATTTGTAAACCTTGTGTGGTAAATGGATAATTAGCAACTTTTGGACTTGCATCAGTAATATTATTTAATAAAGTGGATTTACCCACATTAGGAAAACCTGCTATAACAACACGGACTGCATTAAAGTTAATGTTAGGCATATGTTTTAGTTCTCTTTTTGCAAAATCCAGAAAATCCAATTCATCACTAATACGTTTAACAACAGAAACTATCCTACCATAAGCTTCTTTTCGTATAGATATTGCACTTAAAGAATCAGATTTTCTTATTTTACTAGTATATTGAGATTCTATTTGTTTTAAAACACCTAATGCCCAGAAAACAGCCCCTAATGAATGTTTATATTGATCAACACCCACTACTATATCAATATAATCCTGATAAAACTCAGGCATCTCCTCTATGATTGGTGTTTCCGTAACAATTCTATTAAATGTACTGTTAATCACTTCACAAGCAGTTTGCACCCTAACTTCTTCAATTCTCATACCTTTTACTCTAGGATGTAATTTAGAACTCCTTACTTTTGATGCTGCTTTACTTGCTCTGTTGAAAGCTTTATCTATAATTTCATCAGGAGTTGGTATATTCGGCAATTTCATCTTATTCCCTCCCTTTATTTTTCTTCAAATATTTGTGCATGAAAACTATAAATCTTAGTAGAATCCTCTTTCCAAGCATCAGAATATAATCCCGCTTTATAACATAAATTTTCAAGGAATGTTTTAATGTCCCAGTTCTGTTCAACAGGAACTTGTGGTAATAGTAATCCTCTATGACCACCATTTTCAATTATCAAACCATCTTTGCCAACTTGGAGACTGTTTAAATAATCTTCATAATTGTTTACAATTACTTCTTCAGGTTTTGTTAATACACTTATCTCAATTTTGGAATTGTTAAACTCTTCGATAGATATTGGATTAAATCTTGGATCTTCAACAGCGGCTGCTATTGAAACATCAAGCAAACCTTCAATAAGAGGAAGATATGGTTCAGGATAACCAATACAACCTCTTAAATTTGAATTTAGAGATAAAGTAACAAATACACCTAATTTATCATTAAATATATCCGGCAAATTGTTTTCTAAAATATAATCTCTACCAGTTAAATATGATTCAATATTTTTTCGTGCAATTTTAATTAACAATTGACCTTCTTCAATGGTTAATTTGTCTTTATGCATTATTGAACTCCACCAACTGTTGCTTTACTTACACGTATGTGTGGACCACCATCACCAACAGGAACTGTTTGACCATCTTTACCACAAAATCCAACACTTAGATTAAAATCAGAACCTACTCCAGTAACATTATTTAATATATCCAAAGTAGTTCCAGATAAAGAAACATCACGTAAATGAGTTCCAAGTTCACCTTTTTCTATATTATATGCTTCAACTGCATTGAATTGGAATATTCCTTTACCCGTATCAACTTGTCCACCACGTGAACCTTTAAGATAAATTCCATTAGGTATATCCTCAATCAATTCATCAAATGAAGAATCTCCAGGTTTTATATAAGTATTACTCATACGTACCAAAGGTTTATTACTTACAGAAGATCTTGCATTACCACTGGAAGGTTCTTCCCCAACTTTACTTGCTGTTTCACGTGAGCTCAATACAGAGTTAAATATTCCTTCTTTAACTAGAACAGTTTTTGATGATTTAGTTCCTTCCACATCATATGGATAATATCCGAAACCATCAACAGTAGCATCATCTATAACTGTTACTAAGTCAGAACCTATTTTTTGTCCAAGTTTATCTTTTAATATGGAATCATTTTGTAATATAATATCTGCTTCAGAAGCATGCCCTAAAGCTTCATGTATAAATACTCCAGCTAGTTCAGGATCAAGTATTACAGGAAAATCTCCGGAAGGTGGAGTCTTAGCATCCAATAAACTAATAGCTTTTTCTGAAATTCCTGTAGCAAACGATTCCAAATCAGCATCCTGAACAACTTCAAATCCTTTAACACCACCAAGACTTTTATGTCCTATCTGCATAACTTCACCATTTGATGCTACTGAATTCATGGATAAGACTGTTCGATTATTATCACTTAATATATTGGTACCTTCGGAACTTATAATTAAATCAGAAGCTTGGGACTCAGATAAGGAAATATTTGTACTCTGAATATTTTCCAACTGAGCAATTTTATGAAGTTCCTTCATAGTATCTATTTTTTCTTCTATGGTTATATCTTCAATTTTTATTTTAGCTTTAGATTTTACGAAATCTTCAGTTGGATTTGTTTGTGTAAGTTTTACATCACTTTTTAACTGGTTTGCTATTGTTGTAGCATTTTCAGCAACTTGTTCTACTTTATCAATATCGCTGGTAAATGCAGAACCCCATGCACCATTTTGAAGTACACGTATACCTATTGCATAATTTATACCAGTATCCACATTATCTATTTTCCCATCTTTAAGACTAATTGAATTATTTACTGAGTTTCTTACCCGTATATCAGCATATTCGACTTTTGTTTCGAGTTTTTTGATGATATTTCTGAAATAATCTACATCTATACCAACTGTCAATACGATTCCTCCATTTATTTTATTAATAAAATGATTATTATATTCTTTATTAAAATTCGTTTATTATTCAATTATATATGTAATATAGTTTGTATAATTAGATTATTAAAATTTTAGAAAAAAAATGAAAGTAATAATAATATTACATTAAAATAATAAAGTAATAAAAGAGTGGTAAAAAAAAAGATAATACTTACTTATCAGAAAAAAATAGTGGATAAATTATGAATTAATCATAATTTCTGTTTTAATGCTTCATAAGCATCTTTAACAGTTAATGGATAACCCCTATCATCGAATTTAACATCATCGTTTTCATCAAATAATTCAAATATTTGACCAACCCAAGGTAATCTTAAATCAGCTTTTTCAATAACTTCTTTATCACTGAAAACTTCTCTACAATTTCCTTGTTTTAATATTTTACCTTTTCTTAACACATTAATATTATCTGAGTACATTGGAACTAAATCAACATCGTGAGTTGAAACAATAATAGTCATACCCTCTGCATTCAAATCATATAATAATTGCATTATATCTGAAGCACCATTAGGATCTAACCCACTAGTAGGTTCATCTAAAACCATTACTTTTGGTTTCATAGATAAAATACCTGCTATTGCTACACGTTTTTTCTGTCCTCCACTTAAATGATGAGGTGCTTTATGTGAATATTCAGCCATTCCAACTTTTTCTAATGCTTCTTCTACACGTTGTTTAACTTCTGCTTCATCAAGACCCATGTTCATAGGACCAAATGCAACATCTTCAAATACTGTTGGTGCAAATAATTGATCATCAGGATTCTGGAATACAACCCCTACTTTTGCTCTTGCTTCAAGTAAACTTTTTTTATCATATTTTAATGTTTTTCCTTCAATGATAATTTCACCAGAAGTAGGTTCAATAATACCATTAAAATGTAAGAAAAAAGTACTTTTTCCAGCACCATTTGGACCTAAAATTGAAATCATTTGTCCTTCTTCAACTTTAAAATCTATTCCTTTTATTGCCTGTGTTCCATCAGGATAATTATAATGTAAATCCTTTACTTCTAAAATTGTTTCTGCCATTCTTACTCCCCATCATTATACTGTAAATACATTCATATTACCGAAATATATGATTCCAACTATAACTAAAACTATAAACATTATTATTAATATCCATTGAACAATGCTTATACCTGTTATAGAATCTCCATCACGAATCATATTTAATTGTCCATTATAACCTCTTGAAGCTAAAGCTTTATAAGATATTTCACCTTGTTCCCAAGTTCTGATAAATACCATACCAGCAAGAGAAGCAAGACAATTCATCCAGCTCATATAATTATGATAACCTAACCTAGTTTTCTGAGAATTATACATTGTACTTGTTACATCTAAAAATAAAAATATGTACCTATACATTAATATAGCTAAATCAGTTATTATAGATGGTACATGCAAATCATGGAAAATTGCAAATATACGATTCATAGGTGTTGTTAAAATTAAAAATCCTAAAGCTGCAACACCACCCAATACTCTGAAAAATACTAGTACTGCTTGATTTATTCCACCTGCTGTAAGTCCAATACCAAATAAACCTAACTCCCAAACATGTTCTCCAGTACCTAAAAATGCTAAAAATACACCTGACAAAACAGCAAATCCTATAGGAATTGCCATAAAGGTCATATAAAATTTCCAAGGTATCTTAGCTTTATAGACTATTAAAAAAGAACATAATAAAAAGATTATAAATGGCACTAAAGGTGAACCAGATACTAAATTTAAAAGTATTGCTGAAATAGCAAAAATAACTTTAGAATAAATATTTGTTTCCGTTAGTTCATTATGCATAGTGTGATGATCTAACGTATCTTCAAAAATTGACATATTTACCACTCAAAAAAAGTTTAAAAAAAAAGATAATTATGTTAAAAAAAAACATAATTATTGTTCTTTTCTTGCTTTGTTTCCGCCGTACCAGTTACCGAAAATGAATCCTATAATAATTGATCCAATAGCAGCTTGTAAACAGAATAAAAGACTTTCGATTTCACCACTAGGTGGTTCCCATAAAGGTTGTGCCCATATTTCATAGTCTGGGTTAGCTTCTTCAATATATTCCCCACCAGCGTCGTCTGATCCACCGAAATATCCATCATCTTCACCGTGACCGTTGAAAATGACTAATGGAGCAATTATTAAGATTGCTACGATTACTAAAATTCCAATATTTTTCCAATCCATTTTAATTAGCTCCTGCTTCTTTTTCACTAATTACACCTAATCTTACAAGAATATCTGGTCTTGAACTTTCGATGTAATTGTAAATAACCATTGTTAATAAACCTTCTGCGATAGCTAAAGGTATTTGAGTAACTGCGAAAATACCTAAGAATGCTGCAAAAGTTGCTCCCATGTCAGCACCTGGGAATGCTAATGCTAATTCTACAGAAGTTGTTACGTAGGTCATTAAATCTGCAACAAATGCTGTAAAGAACATTGAAATTGGTGCAGATATGTTTGCTTTTCTAAGTGCGATCCAAACTATATAACCACATACTGGACCTACAATACCCATTGAGAAAATGTTTGCTCCAATGGTTGTTAATCCACCGTGTGCTAATAAGATAGCTTGGAATAATAATACTATTACAGATAATACTGCGGTTACTGCTGGACCAAAGAATACTGTACCTAAACCATTACCACAAGGGTGTGAACAACTACCACTTACAGATGGCATTTTTAATGATGATAAGATAAACATAAATGCTCCTGAAAGTGCAAGTAATGGTAATGCATCATCATTTTCAGCTGTAGCTTTTTTAATTTGCATAATACCATAAATTACTACAATTGCAGAAATAATGATCCAGATAGCACACCACATTGGTGGCAAGTAACCTTCCATTATGTGCATGTTTTATTTTCCTCCATATCATAAAAACTATTAAATTAAAAAAATATATTCTGTTATCAAATGAAAATTCATTATTTAACAAAAGTATGATTAATATTATGTATACATTAATATTTAAATATATTGATTTTAAATTAAAGTAAAATAGATTAAAAAATATACGACAAAACAAGAGTTAACATGAATTATTTTTAGAAAGAATAATTGAAAAATATACATATTTTAAATCATCATATAAAAAGATAATAAATGATTTTTATTAAAAAT
>OCVV011229469.1_pt1 | contig 15422 bp, 9 predicted proteins | sample 1539721 | NCBI WGS metagenome assembly OCVV01 (sample SAMN02144230, study PRJEB22623) | gut metagenome | biome: sheep rumen | host: Ovis aries | place: New Zealand
GCTAAAAACGGGGGCTCGAGCCAATCGATGCATTGGCTCGAGAGAAAACATGATTTGGCTCGAGCCAAATCATCGAATCACTCGAGACCGAAATTCCCTATCCATACTTTTGTAAGCATTCGATACTAAGATACAAAATGTCGCTAACCCTCACGAGCCGATAGTCCCTAAATAACATTTTAATTTCATTTTAATTATTAAAAACAAAATAAAAATTCAGCAGACATTTGGATTCATGAAAGATTTCAATTATCTTTGCACCGAAGATGTACGAGAAATAACAAATAAATATGCAACGAGTTTTTATCCCCAACGTACTACTAGACGAGCGTATTGGTAGTAGTTTTAACCACATCATTCAGGTTGTGGATAAGACAGAGCATACTGACGGATCTATTGTAGTCTGGGATTACTTAGAATAAAAATAATACTTATATGATACAGACAATCCGACTTCAAGACATTTATGGGCCAGATCTCTTCTCAAGAGCTAAAGCGACTCAACTTGTCAACTACATGGATGTTGATGCCGAAAGTTTTGTACTTGACTTTACAGGGATAAACTTCATGTCCCGTTCCTTCACTGATGAACTATACAGTATAGTCGCTGACACCGGCAAATCTTTTAAATACAATGGATGTAACGATGTTATCGCTGCTATGATGCAAAAGGTCGCTGATGGCCGTAGTCGTGAACGTCAACTCGGTATTCAACATCCTCAAATGCTCACTTTTGAGACAAAAGATAAATTGGCCGAATTTTTAGTAACTCAGTAAATTCTACATTCTCCCCCCCTCTCGGGAGGGGGCGGGGAGGGGCATTAAAAATGTCGCTAACCCTCACGGGCCGATAGTCCCTAAATAACATTTTAATTTCATTTTAATTATCAAGAAAATGGCAAAAAAAAACAATATTCTTAAAATTTAGTACAAAACTACCAAAAATCGCCCCGCATTATCACAATGCGGGGCGAGTATATAAATCAACTTAAGTCCTGAAACTAATTTTATCCTCTTCGGCCTAACAGTAGTTTTCCGAACCCATCACATCAATAACGTCATCACCTGGATATTCTTGCAGATAAGTTTTATCATCTATCACACTATCTTTTTTCACAGAATAAGCATATAACGCATTGACAACGTTCTTCTCTCGGAATCTACGAATCACCTTTTTAATATATTCTTAATTTATGATCTTATTTCAAACTTGGCAATTGGTCACGGGTAATGACATTGCTATTCTTTAATGCATCACTCCACAAACTATTACTGCACAGATTGGCACCATACCACACCTTCTGTCCATACTGTTCTACAAAATAAGAAGATTGAATTTAAGATAATACTGCAAAGATACGAAATAATTTTGTATCTGCATTAGCTTTTCTTGTTTTTTTCTGTTATAAATCAAGTTAACCCTACCTATTATTATATATAAGGTATATAGGGAAGCGCTTGCCAATTGTTTTCCCGCCTCCTCGGTCTCATTCATCCAAATTGTATATTGCCATTTTTGCACTTATTGACAAAATTTTGCCGAATTTGTTGATAAACCTTTGAAAAACAACAAAAAAGCAAGAAAATTTAAAAATTGTCAAGAAAACCTTGCGTTGTTTGGTAAAATTGTATTATCTTTGCAACGTGAATGTACTTGTCTACAAATAATTCTCAAATATCTATTAACAAATAAAAACCTAAAAACAAGAACCATGTCATAGGAAAAAATTGTAGTAACAGCCATTGTGAGCCCAAGGAGCTTGACATGGATAGGGGAATAATGTCCTCTTAGATTGATTTAAACAACGTATAAATAATTAATACTAACATATCATTTAAACCTTTTAGTATGAAAATTAAGTGTAAATCTTATCTCTTGGGGTTATTGGCACTATGGTGCCTTTTGCCCAGTGTGTCTTTTGCCCAGAATCTCCGGGTAGAAGGTCAGGTGAAAGATGAGAAAGGTGAGCCCATGATTGGTGTTTCCGTTGTTGTAGTTGGCACGGGAACAGGTGTTGTCACTGATCTCGATGGCAATTTTGTATTGCCCTCTGTTTCACAAAAAGCGACTTTGGAGTTTTCCTACATCGGCTATCTTTCTAAGCAGTTGAAGCCCAGTCGCAGTATGAGCATTACGATGCAGCCAGACATGCAGAGTTTGGACGAAGTTGTGGTGATTGCCTATGGACAGCAGAAGAAGGTAACTATTACGGGTGCCGTTTCTGCTGTAGGTGGTGAAGAGTTGCTTAAAGCACCTGTTGCCAACGTCGCAAATGCCTTACAAGGTAAGCTGCCAGGTATCACGGTAGTCCAACCTTCTGGTATGCCAGGTGACGATGCTCCAACCATCCGCGTTCGTGGTACTGGTTCTCTAAACGATGCAACCCCGTTGGTGCTTGTCGATGGTGTAGAACGTCCGTTCAGCCAATTGGATCCGAATGAAATTCAGGATATTTCTATTTTGAAGGACGCTTCGGCAACAGCAGTATTCGGTGTACGTGGTGCTAACGGTGTTATCTTGGTTACTACCAAGCGTGGTACACCAGGAAAGGCCTCTGTGACCGTTTCTGCCAGTGCAGCTATTCAGCAGATTTCCCAATTCGTTGATTTTGCTGACTCCTACACTTATGGAAAGTTGTGGAACTATACCGCTATCACGGATGCACTGCCCATGAGTCAGTGGCCAGGTACCACCAATATTACCGACTATACCCCATATGCCAATACAGGTATTAAGTTCAGTCAGGAGGTGATGGACCATTTCCGCAAAGGCGACATGCCTACCACCTTCCCCAATACAGACTGGATTAAATATATGATGAAAGATGCTGCATGGCAGGAACAGGTGAATGTCAATGTAAGCGGTGGTACGGAGAAAGTAAGATACTTTATTTCTGCCGGTTTCCTAAACCAGAACTCCCTCTTCAAGACCTTTTCTAAGAATGACGATGAGACCTTTAAGTTCAATCGATTCAACTATCGTGCCAACTTGGATATCGATGTATCTAAATATAGCCAGTTAGCGCTCACCTTAGGTGGACGTGTTCAGAACCGCACCACAATGGGTGGCGGTGAGGGATTCATCTTCCGCTATTTACAAGGTGCAACTCCATACGCTGGTATTGGTGTTGACAGTGAAGGTCGTCATATTATTGCAGATAAAAACATTGTAGGAACTTACGATCGTGATGCCCTCTCCAACTATTATGACTTGGGTTATCAAAACGAGAGTACTAATGCGCTGAACCTTGACCTTCAGTACAAATTGGATTTGAGTTTCATAACCCCAGGCTTGGATTTCAAGATCAAGGGGTCATACAATACTGAGTACACTGCCCGAAAGGACCGTCAAAACGGATTTGGTACAGGTGTCACCTATGTGGCAACACTTGTGGACGGGAAAGAAGTGCTCCGCAAAGAAGGCATCACTTGGCCTATCCCATATAGAGAAGCAAAATGGGGTAGTCGTAACTGGTATGCTGAGGCGAGCTTCAACTATGCCCGTAAGTTCGGAAAGCATAATGTAGGTGCTTTGTTGCTTTACAACCAGAGCAAGACTTATTATCCCTGGGACTCAGATGGTAGCTTGTATGAATCTATACCTAAAGGCTATGTAGGATTAGTGGGGCGTATCACTTACGACTATGATACTCGTTATATGATTGATTTCAATATCGGTTACAACGGTTCTGAGAATTTTGCCGAGGGAAAGCGTTATGGTACATTCCCATCATTCTCTGTAGGTTGGATACCATCCAGCGAGAAATTCTGGGAACCTATTAAAAAGTATATCGGTTATCTTAAACTGCGTGGATCTTGGGGTAAGGTAGGTAATGATAACACCAATGGAGCCCGCTTCCTCTATCTGCCAGGTGCATGGCAGTTCTATTCAGGAACAATGACAGGAAATCCACAGAATCGCGGTACAAACTTCGGAACGAGTGGTGGTTGGCTACAGGCTGTAAAAGAGCTGACTGCAGGTAATCCAAATGTCACTTGGGAGACTGCTTCTAAGTTTAATATTGGTTTGGATGCCGCATTCATAAATGACCGCCTGACGGTGAACTTCGATATGTTCTGGGAAGATCGTAAGGACATCTTGGTATCAAATGCCTCTCTGCTTCCTGCTGTGACTAGTCTGCCTGTAAGCTATGTAAACGAGGGTCGTGTAAAGAACCACGGTTATGAGTTGACGTTGAGATGGGCAGACCAGATTGGCGATTTCCGCTATAGCATCAGCCCAAGTATTGCCTTTGCTAGAAATAAGGTGATCGAGATGCTTGAGGTACCACCTATGTATGACTATCTGAGTCATACCGGACTGCCCGTAGGACAACCTTTCGGCTATGAACTCTTTGAATTCTATCAGGAAGGGACCGAGGATCGCTATAAGGCACAATATGGTGTTGACATGCCTGACCAAAATATTGAATTGAAACATGGTGATGCTGTATATGTTGACTTGAATGGTGACGGTGTCGTTGACCAAAATGACCAGAAGCCTCTTGGTTATACAACTAACCCAGAAATCACATGGTCCATCAATGCAAGTCTGAACTGGAAGGGAATTGACTTCTCTATGCTGTGGGTAGGTGCCGATAACACCAGCCGAACACTGAACGGATACTTCCGTGATCAGTTTGGTTCTACCAATACTTCTGCTTTGGTACAGTGGGTTGCAGAAAACTCTTGGACGGAGGATAATCCAAATGCAATCCTTCCTCGTATTTCGTTTACTAACCGTGTTCATAACAACCGTGACTCACGTGCTTGGATGGTTAACTCAAAATATGTGCGTCTGAAGAACTTGGAACTTGGCTATACTATTAACAAGCCAAAGTGGTTACCCCTGCTTAACTACGTAAGATTCTATGTATCTGGACAGAACTTGTTAACATTTGCAGACTTCAAGGGTAATGACCCTGAAGCTCCAGGTACAGGACTTGATCTCGGTATGCGTTATCCGATGACACGTGTATATAATTTCGGAATGCAAATTAACTTCTGATAAATTGAATGACAAGAAGATTAGAAAATTATGAAAAAGATATTTAATTACATATTAACATTGGCGATGTCGATTAGCATCTTCACTGCGTGCGTCGACGATATCAATGTGGGTAATGCTTTCTTGGAGAAATCTCCAGGTGTCGATGTAAATGTCGACACGGTGTTCTCTAAGGCAGAATATGCTCGCAATTTCCTGTGGAGTGCTTATGGCCAGATTTACTGCATCTACACAACAGGAAACACGATGAATGGTACGCCTATTGATGCCCTTTCAGACTCTTATCATTGTTATTGCGGATGGGGCGGTCCTAAGCAGACCTACTACACAGGAAACTTGACAGAGGATAGTCAAGATAATCCAAATGGTAACTATCAGGGAAAATTTGCCTATAAGACAGGTAACCCAGACGGTGATGGTCGTGTTTCTATTTATGAGACCGTACGCAAATGCTGGCAGTTGATTGAGAATCTTGAGAAAGTTCCCGACATGTCTGATGCAGAGAAAAGTCGTCTGCGTGGTGAAGCCTATACGATTATGGCTAGCCGTTACTTCGACGCCTTCCGTAATTTCGGTGGACTCTGTCTCGTAAAAAAGGCGTATGCCGTAGGAGAGGGTTTCGAAGAGGGACGTGCTACAGCCTTCAAGACTGTCGAGTTCATCGACTCGCTGCTTGATTGTGCTATCAAGGAGCCAGGATTCATCTGGAATGTTCCTAATAGTGATATCGGTCAGTGGTCTGGGCGTCTGACACGTGCTTCTGCTCGTGCACTTCGTGCTAAGTTGTGGATGCATGCCGCATCTCCTCTTTTCAATAGTGCAGCCCCCTATATTACTTATGATAAAAAGCCAACTGGTTTAGAAACAGAGGAACATGTATGGTTCGGCAAAGAAGACCCAACGTTGTGGAACAGATGCTTGCAGTATTGCAATGATTTCTTTGATGATAATGCAGCCAATGGCAACTATTACCAGTTGGTTCAACCAGAAACCCAGGATGAGGCAGGTTATCGTATGGCTTATCGCCGTGCTTATCGTTATCGTAACAACGAGACCCGTCATGAGAAGCTCTTTGATGCCCATCCTTCGATATATCTGTCCGATGATGTCGTAAATGGCTCCAGAGAAAATCACTGGGGATGGGGTTGGGACGGTTTCTGTCTTGACGGTCTTCGCCAGGGGGGGTGTGTTCCTACCAACGAGTTGATGGAATGCTTTGGTATGCAGGATGGTCGTGACTTCCCCTATTCGGATATCTATGGACCTGGCAAGAATCCTACAGGTATCGATATCTTTGCTGATCGTGACCCACGTTTGTATGAGACGATGTTAGTTCCTAGACAGTCCCTGCCTGCAGGCTTAGACTATGCTGGTCAAAGTTACGCTGACACATGGGTCGGAGGTGCAATGTATAATAATAAGGATAAATTCGGAGACTATAGCAGTGATGACTGCGCATCAGGTTACAGAAAGTTTAAGTGGATGCTTGATTATACGAACGATAGAATGAATGATGACTATATCGGCGTTTCATATATCCGTCTTGCAGAGGTTTACCTAATACGTGCAGAGGCAAAGGCTGAGACTGGTGATCTCCGTGGTGCGCTTGACGACTTGCATGTTGTTCGTAGCCGTGTGGGATTAGGTCGTCTTGAGACCATGAATCCAAGTCTGAATCTGACCTCTAACAAAGAGAATCTGATTAAAGAGATTCTCCGTGAGCGTAACTGCGAAATTGGTGCTGAGTGTGGTGACCGCGTTTACGATATGATTCGCCGCAAGTGTCAGGATTTGTTTACTAAACCACTTCATGAGATTAGGATTTATCGTCTGGATGATGCAGGCAATCGTATCACTGAAGGTGACACGCAGTGGGATCCATCTACACCATGGCCTAAGTTTGAATACGAAAAGCCTCAGATTATTAATGGTGCCCGTCGCTGGTGGGATCCAGGCTACTGGACCAATAAATGGTATCTTGACCCAGTTTCTCGTAATGAGGTTCAGAAGGGATATGGACTTACCCAGAATCCTGGCTGGTAATTTTTCCAATTGAAAATTTGAAAATTGAAAATATTATGAAAATAAGAAACATTTTTATATACACCTTAGTGGGACTCTGCGGTGCTCCAATTTCGGCGAATGCCCAAGTTACACTAAGCGACAAACAGTCGCAAAAGGTAGATTTAGGCTATGGCGTTGAGCAGACAGAGTTTCTCACAACAGCGGCAGTAACAACGATTACCGCAGAAGAGTTAAGTCGTACGTCTGCAATTAGCCTGGCAGATGCCCTATATGGAAAGCTTCTTGGTCTGAATGCCTACCAAAACACAGGATTCAAAGGTGAGGAGGGTCGAGGTGCTACGTTTAATATCCGTGGTGTCCAGACGACTGGTGAACGAGACATCCTAATTCTTGTCGATGGTGTGGAACGTCCTATTGATCGCCTCTCTGTCGAGGAGGTGGAGAGTGTTACCGTACTGAAAGACGCAGCTGCCGTAGCACTTTACGGCCATGAGGGTATCAATGGAGTACTGCTAGTTAAGACAAAGCATGGCGGAAAAGATGGCAAATACCATTTCAAAGTGGGACTCTCTCACAAATTCCAATTTGACCCCAAGACAGCAGATATGGTAAATGCTTATGACTATGCAAACGCACTAAACCAGGCTCGTCTGAACGATGGAGGTACGCCTGCCTATACAAACGATGAGTTGGAGAAGTTTAAGGATGGCAGTGACCCCTATGTTTATCCTAACGTCAATTGGAAAGACCAAGTGTTCAAGAACACGGCACATGAGTCGAATGCCTACTTGTCTTTCTTCGGTGGTACGGAAAAGGTGCAGTATTATGCACAACTTAATTATACAGATGCTCGTGGATTATATAAGAACCCCGATCAGGGCGACTTTAATTCACAGTTGAAGTACTCCAAACTGAATATCCGTGCAAACGTAGATTTTCATGTCAGCAAAACCACTAGAATAAGTGCAAACGTACTGGGTATTTTGATGGAGACTAATGGTGTTCCAAATATCAATTCCAATGATGCATGGTGGCATCTCTATAAGGTGCCAGCCCTTGCATTCCCTGTTAAGACGGCTGGTGGTGTATGGGGCGGTAGCCAAACTTACGGCAACAACAACCTCTTGGCGAAGTCACAGGGTGCAGGTTTTATGAAGACGCATCAGCGTCAGATTTGGGCTAACATGACATTGGAGCAAGACCTTGATGTTATCACTAAGGGCTTGAAATTCTACGTGGGTGCTTCGTATGACAACTCTTCTAATACCATTGAGACCCGCTCAAAGGGTTATCAGTACGGTTGGAATTACTATGATACCGCTGGTGCTTTACAGGAGACTGTGATGGGTACGGTAGAGGACAAACTATTATTCAAACACTGGGTTGATTCGCAATGGCGTATCGCAACCTTCAATGCCGGTTTCAAGTATGCCACACAGTTGAATAATGGTGATAACCTCGCAGCTAATGCCAACTACAATGTGAAAGGTGAAATCCGCGATGGGCAGAACAATACGTTCTATCGCACCAACTGGCAGTTAGCTTTGCACTATGACCACGCTAACAAGTTCATGGCTGATATTGTTTTGGCTGCCAATGGTTCAAACCGCAGTTACCCTGCCAAATGGGCCTTCTCACCCACAATGGGTTTAGGCTACATCTATGCCAACAAGCCTGATGGCAAGATTATTAACTATGGTAAGGTTCGCCTTTCAGGTGGTATCCAGCACACGGACTACGTACCCGCAGCCGGACTTTGGCTTGCTCGTTGGAATAATGGTCATGGCAATTTCTGGTACGGTCAGAATTTCACAAGTTCATGGGGCGCATTCCTAACTCAGTTCCCCACTGATAATTTTGCCCAAGAAGTTGCGTACAAGACCAACTTAGGTACCGACCTGAGATTGTTCAATTCATTGGACGTAACATTAGATCTGTTCTACCAGCAACGTCGTAACATTCTGGTAAGTGCTGGCTCACTTAACTCAAGTGTTGTAGGTATCCAGTCATCATACGATGATAAGGGTCGAGTTGCAAGTTGGGGTATGGAACTGGGGCTGCGTTATGCCAAGACCTTCAACAATGGTTTGAATGTCAATGCCGGTTTCACTTTCTCAACAGTGAAGAACAAAATCTTAGAGTGGATTGAGAATCCTGCATACCCCAACCTCTCTTTAGTTGACGGTCGTGCTGATTATGAGCGTGGTCTTATCGCTTTGGGCTTCTTCCAGAGCCAGGAGGAAATCGATAATAGTCCTGTTCAACAGTTTGGTCAGGTGAAAGTGGGCGACATCAAGTATAAGGATGTCAACGAAGACGGTGTCATCAATCAGAACGACTTTGTAGCTCAGGACTATGGCAATGCTTTCCCAACAGTGAACTATGCTTTCACAATTGGAGCAGAGTATAAGGGATTTGGTATTAATGCCACATTCCAGGGCGCAGCACATCAGGTGAAGAATCTGCGCTACGTGGACGGTGTGTGGGGAGCTCTCTCAGACAGCCGTAACCTCTCTCAGGAATACTACAATAACTGTTTCGACGTAGCCGGAGCCAATGCACTCTATCCACGTCTGTCAACAGAGAATGTGGCTAACAATGCCCAGAACTCAACCATCTGGTACCGTAACGCCAGTTGGTTTAAGATGCGCGATTGTGAGATCTACTACAAGTTACCTGCTAAAGCCATTGAGCCATTGAAGATTACCTGCGCTAAGATATTTGTACAGGGACAGAATCTCTTGTCTTCAACTAATATCGACGCATTGGATGCAGAGAATCTCAATACGGGTTATCCAGTCATGAAGGCTGTAAATATTGGTCTTTCTGTAGAATTTTGAATAATTCATAATGTATTAAGAATATGATTACAAATAAATATAATAAGGTTGCGATAGGAATATTCACATTCCTCTTACCCCTTGCCTCGTTCCTTTTAACTTCATGTGTCGATCTGGAGTACACAGAAGAGAACAGTCGTGACGAGAAATGGACCTTCACATACTTCAACGAGGGTATAAAGGGCTTGGTATCTGGTGTATATGCACAGGTATACAATAATGAGTTTGAGGATAATAGCGCCTACTTCCTTGCTGGTGCTACCGACGAGGCTCAGTATGCCCTTGAGACAGGAGACATTAATAGTTATGTGAATGGTGGTTGGAGCCCTGCCAATCCTTTTGATAGAGCTTGGACTCAGTCATATACCGCAATTGCTGATGTTAACATGTATCTGGAAAAGATTGACCAGACAGATATCTCTGAATGGGAATACAATTCTTCTTATCAAGACTGGAAGGATCAGATGGAGAAATTCCCCTATGAGTTGCGCTTCCTGAGAGCCTACTTCTACTTCCAGTTGTTCAGGGCTTATGGCGACGTTCCTTTGGTAACAACAACTTTGACCAACGCTCAGGCTAATAATGTTAAGCGTACCCCAGCCGATGAGATTGTAAAGTTCATCGTGGACGAGTGTGATGCCGTCGCACCCTATTTGCCTGTTACATATTCAACAGAAAACGGTGCCGAGATTGGACGTGCAACACGTGCTGCCGTAGCTGCTCTCAAAGCACGTACATTACTGTATGCCGCTTCACCGCTTCACAACCCGACAGGTGATAAGACGAAGTGGGCAAAGGCAGCAGAGGCATGTAAGTACATCCTTGACAATGCCACTGCATGGGGCTTGAAACTTAGTGCTTATGGCTCCTTGTGGGGGCATGACGCCTTCTTCAATCCAGAAATGATCTTCGCTATCGGACGTGGTGATAGCAATGCATTCGAGAAGGCTAACTATCCGATCGGAGTGGAGAATGGCTCTTCTGGTAACTGTCCTACTCAGAGTCTGGTTGACCAGTACGAGTATGCTGACAATGGTGAAACCTTTGCCGAGCGTTATCCTGGTAGTATTGACCTCAGCAGTGTTGATCCTTACGAGGGTCTCGACCCACGCTTCGCCCTCACTGTTGTGAAGAACGGTGATGAGTGGCCAAGCAATGGTGCTCAAAAGAAGGCTATTGAGACATTTGTCGGTGGTTTCAATGCAGCTCCCAAGTATGGTGCAACTCCCACGAGCTATTACCTCAAGAAATTCGTAGATGGCTCCTGTGTGACGACAGCAGATAACCAAACCACTCGTCGTCACTCTTGGATTGTGTTCCGTCTGGGTGAGTTCTACCTTGACTATGCAGAGGCTGTATTTAATGCTACAGGCAGTGCTAATGATGCTACTTACGGTATGACTGCTAATGAAGCTATCAACGTGCTGCGCAATCGTGCTGACATCCAGATGCCGGAATTCACTGAAGACGGTGCTGCATGGGTAAAGCGCTATGAGCGTGAGCGTCTGGTAGAGCTGGCTTTCGAGAACCATCGTTTCTGGGATGTACGTCGCTGGAAGAAGGGAGCCCAGTACTTTAAGACCATTCAAGTGGCAAACATCAACAGCAGCCTGATGCTCACACGCTCTACTGTTAACCGTCAATGGGATGACAAGTTTAATTTCTATCCTATTCCACAGTCGGAAATAAAGAAGAATCCTAATTTGACTCAGAATACTGGATGGTAAGTTGAATTGATAATTGAAAAATTGAAAATTATGAAGCATATAATCAATTATTTGGGTACGCTGCTTGCAGTGGTTCTTATAAGTGCCACTTTTACAGCCTGCTCTGAAAACGACGACAATGGTTCGGCTAACGTTGGACTGGGCATCAAGGTGTTCTCTCCTACGAAGGTTGTCACTAACCAGCCAATGACCATCAATGGATCAGGTTTCTCTGCCGCTACAGAAATAGAATTTCCTGGTGGTGTGAAAGTTTCTAATTTCGAGATTGTCAGTGATGACATGATCAGGGTAAATGCGCCATCTGGCATTTCTGCTGAGGGCGGTAAGATAATCGTACGCACCGCTTCGGAGGAGACTGAGTCTCGTTTGCCTTTAACAATAGGGCATACCAATGTGACGGGATTCTCTAAGCAGCCCGGCGAGACTGCTAACGGTGGTGAACAAATTACAGTATTCGGCTCTGACTTAGAGTTCGTCAATGCTGTAGAGTTGCTAGATGCAGAGGGTAATACCTTGTTGATTGACCATAAGGATTTCTATCGTAAAGGCACCAGCAACCTCATATTCACTCTTCCAAAGTTTAATATCTACAAGGGAACGTTTGTTGGGTATATTTATACTTTCGACGGACAGAAGATCCCAATGCCAGAATTGTCTTATGAACCAGCTGCAACTGGTCACTGGGAGATTGTTAAGACCTCTATTTGGAAGAATAATACTTCAATTGGTGTTGTCGATTGGGGTAATGCAAACTATCGTTTCGCTGGTGAAGGCTTTGGAACAGGCGAGGAATGTTATGTTATTCCTGCTGATGTCTGGGCTAAGATGAAGACTGAGACCTTCTATGTGACTGTCGAGGGTGCCGCACCACAGATTCGTGTAACTACTGGTTGGTGGAGCACTACATGGACAGGTAATGATATCCAGCCAGGCAATGAGCTGCTGACAGATAACGGAGATGGTACGTTTACCCTTGCTGTTACTTTTGGATCAGATCCAATTATAGATGTTCTTGACCAACAACATCTGCTATTTACTGGTAGCGGCTATACGCCGACTGAACTTTATTTCCAAGAAGAAGTTTGGGTAGAAGAAGGTGAAGGTGGACCATCAGAGTATGATATTAAGCTGTTTACAGTATATCAGAACGAAGGTGGAAATACTGAGCCAACACTTGAATATCCATATAATCCATCTTGGAGCTCTGATGCTGGTAAGCTTCGTATCATGCGTGGTATGGGCGATCCAGCTCTCGAAAATCTTGGCCTGACAACCAGCTCTAAGTTCGTTGTTTACAAGGAAGTTGGGACAACAGGACAGATTCAGTTTAACAATCCTAATTGGGGCGACCTTAACGCAGGATGTAATGACTGGGCTGGTGATAAAGAAACAATTGAAGTGCCTATTACAGAGGACATGCTGAAGTGTATTAATGGTGAAATATCCGATGGATGGAGTAACACAGCATTGATTCTGCAGGGTGACGGACTGACTGTTACCAAGATTGTAATTGTACCTTAAGTTTTTCGATTCATACTTTAGGTGATGCTATAAGAAGATTATTCTTAAAAAAGGGAGTCCGTTTGTATAGCGGACCCTCTTTTTTAACTTAAGCGCAGAATTCAATAACTATTAATTGGAAATTGTATGAAAAAACTTTTAACTGCAGCTTTATGCCTGTTTTTTACAGCAAGTCTCCATAGTAATGCAGCAGACTTTGAGACAGCCACTGAAGCTGTGAAGAATATGGGAGTAGGATGGAATCTGGGAAATACCTTAGAGGCAAATGGCCAAAATAAAGAAAACCTTGACCCAACAAAGAGTAACTATTGGGGACAGCAAGGACTTGAGTCTGAGACATGCTGGGGACAGGCCTATGCCACTCCGGAATTACTCCAAATGATGAAAAAAGCTGGTTTCGGAGCCATTCGTGTGCCAGTAACTTGGTATAACCACTTGGACGCTGATGGAAACATAAAAGAAGAGTGGATGGCACGAGTTAAAGAGGTTGTGGGCTACGTCCTCGACCAAGGCATGTACTGTATTATTAATGTTCACCATGATACTGGTGCTGATGAAAGTGGGAAATCCTATCATTGGATTAAGGCTGAATACGCGAACTATACAACCAATAAAGCTAAGTATGAAAAAATCTGGCAGCAGATAGCTACAGCTTTTAAAGACTACGACCAGAAGCTTCTTTTTGAGAGCTATAACGAGATGCTTGACAAATACAGCTCATGGTGCTTTGCTTCATACAACAGTGATGGCGGATATAATGCAACAGATGCCGCCGATGCATATAAGGCAATCAATGCCTATGCTCAAAGTTTTGTTGATGTTGTACGTAAATCAGGAGGCAATAACGCTCAGCGTAATTTGGTGGTGAACACTTATGCAGCATGTTGTGGAAGTGGAACATGGAATACGCATCTGAAAGATCCGTTGTCACAACTGACCGTTCCTACCGACCCGGCAACTGGTCATATAATGGTACAGGTACATGACTATCCTAACATTGAGAATGGTATCAGCAATGTGAAAAAGGAAATTGATGATATGGTAAGTGCATGGGATACATATTTCATCTCAAAAGGTATCCCTATGATTCTTGGTGAATGGGGCAGTGCCAATGTGGATAAAGGTGACGGCAAGACCGACTATGATGTCCGTCGTGACGTGATGCTTGAATTTGCAGATTACATGGTCAAGAAATGTAAGGAGTATAATGTCGCTACCTTCTATTGGATGGGACTCACCGACGGTGTATTCCGCATTCAGCCAGTTTTTAATCAGCCTGATCTTGCGGAAACAATCATCAAGGCCTATCATGGTAGCACCAGTTCTTTTGAATTCCCAACAATAGCAAATCTAAACGGCAGCTTAAATTGCCTTCAAAAAGAGAAAACGATAGATTGGGGTAATGGAATAAGCATTATCAAAAGCGCATTCTCTACCTTTGAGAATACGGTTAAACTTGAATTGTCATATACCGTAACGAGTAATAGTGGACAGAACATTCAATTTAACGATGGCGAGTGGAACACCTTTACCTCTATCTTTATTGACGGGACAGCGAAAGGCGGCACTTACAACCCCCAGGGTACAGTTGGGAATACCTATAATATTACAGTTACTTTCCCTCAGACGGTTTATGACAAACTGTGTCAAAGCGGATTGATAATCCAAGGTAGTAATGTAACCATTACCAAAGCCATGTTAAAAGGTACCATTATCACAGGCATTTCTCCTCTGATAATTAACCGTCCTGCTAATAACACCTTCTATAACATAAAGGGGCAGAGGGTGAATGAGAACTACAAGGGTATCGTGATTAAAAACGGTAAAAAAATCATCCAAAAATAATACAATACTTTCTATTATAATCGAGTAGAAGGAAAACAGAGTAGTTTTCTTCCTACTCGTTTTGTTTTTCTAAATAAACTTTGGTCACTATGCGCCTGTCGCTCATAATGTCAGCTGCTATACGACGTGCATGAGCATCCACTTTGTGCTTGGTAAAGTCGGGCGTATTATAGGAGTCCAACAAGCCACGATAGTAACGCTTAGGGTCACGTTGTGGCAGCATAAAGGGTTTGGTAGCCTTTCCGTTAACAACGGACGAGAGATAGATACGTGAGTAAAGACCATCGTCGCGCCTACTGGTAAACAGGAACCAGCGGCTATTGTCGGTCCAGTTATGAAAACTCTCTGATTCCGCACTGTTCACCTCGTTGATAGGTTGTGTCGCGCCTGTCTGCAAGTCGAGCAACCAGAGGTCGGCTTCCGAGTGCCAGATAGAGAAATAGCCATAGTCAGCCA
>OCVV011358501.1_pt1 | contig 15419 bp, 16 predicted proteins | sample 1539721 | NCBI WGS metagenome assembly OCVV01 (sample SAMN02144230, study PRJEB22623) | gut metagenome | biome: sheep rumen | host: Ovis aries | place: New Zealand
CACTGCTACAGAGCTCACGCCGACCCCGACACCGACGCCGAGTCCTGAGCCGACGCCGACCCCGATCCCTCAGCCGACGGCAACGCCGATCCCTGAGCCCACAGCGACTCCGATTCCGGAACCGACAGCGACGCCCGTTCCGACCAAAAAACCGCAGTCGGGATCTACGGATGGGATGATCATGCCGGACAGCAGCTCGAGGCTGCTCAGCGAGTCCGAACTGGAAGGCCGCTCCGCGCGGGAGATCAGACTCATGGTCAACGAGATTTACGCGCGCAACGGATATACGTTCAATAATCAGGAGTACGCGGAGTATTTCAGCCAGTTCTCCTGGTATCATCCGAGCGTACCTGCAGGCCAGTTCTCCGAGGACATGCTGAATGACATCGAGAGACAGAATATCAACATGATCTCAAATTACGAAAAGAGCCATAACCTGAATGCCGACGCTTATTGATTTCAGATGCATAAATTGACCTAAAACATGGCAGAATGATGACCGGATGTGACATAATATGTATATATGTGTCATATCCGGTTTTTTTTATAAAGCCGAGATGGTGCGAGGATCGGATTAGTGTGAATTATGCTAAAATATTGCATTTTTCAAAGGATTTGACTAAAAATTGATAAATGCTTAAAATTTCTTTATCATTCCTCAGCGGTTATGTCACTCAATTTATATTTATGGCCCTTGAATCGGGTATTCTAAAACATAGGTATTAGGGTAAAGATTTTGTTGTATAAGGCGGGTAAAAGGATGAATAAAGTATTGTATTTAGAGCGTATAAGAAATCTACGCGAGGACAGTGACTATTCTCAGGCGGAAGTAGCGAAGATTCTTCATGTTGCACAGAGAACATACTCGGACTATGAGAGAGGGAACGTCAGGATACCGCTTGACGCTATGATCCAGCTCGCACAGCTCTACAAAGTCTCTATGGACTATATCTGCTGCATTACAGATAAAAAATAAAGTTTTTCACAATCCGCTTCACTGTCGCTGCGGTCCGCATGTATCTGGCCGGCTGAGCCGGTCCGCTGCCTGCGGAACGCAGCTTTAGTGACAGCGCTCTTGTCCGGTGGGAATGACCTTTTATTATCAGCTCTTGCATAAGGAGCTGTTTTTTATTATAGTAAATCGTGATAACTTTAAAGGAGAGCGGATATTTGGCAAAGAAGAAGAATCAGAAAAGAGTCGCCGGGAACTATTCCGGGAACCGTGTCAAAAAGGAAGATAATTACGGCAGAACAAGAAAAAAGACGTATATGATCCTGTCAACTGCCGCGATCATCATAGGTCTCATTATGACCGGAATGCAGTCGCTCGGCGCGTCTTTCTCGAATGTGGAGCTTGCGTATTCTGATATCACGACAGCAATCAGGGAGATGGAGGACGAGGTCTCATCCTACGCGATGGAGGCAGAGAAAGCAGACGCTGCTTCCGGTGAGAGTGCCGACGCACTGGTCTCCGCGTATTCGGCTCTCTGTGAAGCGGAATCCGTGGGAGAAAGGTCGAAGGCTCGGGATACATTTGCAAATGCTCTCTCCGCCCTGCATGAATCCGCCGACGGGGCAGGGATGTCCTCGAGCGCCTATAAGGATACCGGTACGGCTGTGGATCAGGCAGCGGATGGGCTCACTGCCGCGATTGCCGATTACAACACGAAAGCCGAAGCTTACAATAAGTCCGTGAAAGGATTTCCGAAGAGGATCCTGGCAGGTATTATGGGGTACAGCGAAGCAGAGCTCTTCCCCGGGAGGAACTGATGACTCTTCAGCAGATGAAATACGCGGTCACGATCGCGGACTGCGGCTCGATCAATGAGGCGGCAAAGCGCCTGTTCATTTCCCAGCCGTCCCTGTCCGGCACGATCAGGGAACTTGAGAATGAGCTTAATATGACCCTGTTCCTGAGATCCAACCGTGGGATCACGATTACCGCGGACGGGGAAGAATTTCTCGGATATGCCAGGCAGATCCTCGAGCAGTATGAACTTATAGAAAACACCTTTATTGCTCCCGAAAAGAGAAAAAAGAAGTTTTCGGTCTCAATGCAGCACTATACGTTTGCCGTCGAGGCTTTTATTCGGGTTGCCGGCAGGCATGAGGGGGAACCGTTCGCGTTCGCCGTCCACGAGACAAGGACCGCGCAGGTCATAGAGAATGTCAGGAATCTCAAAAGTGAGGTGGGAGTTCTCTATCTCAACGATTTCAACGAGAAAGTTCTGACAAAAATCTTCCGGGACGCCGAATTGGAATTCGTCCCTCTTTTTGAGTGCCCGATCTCAGTGTATCTCTGGAAAAACCACCCGCTGGCAGACAGGGATAAGATCAGTTTCGAGGATCTGTCACCCTACCCGTGCCTCAGCTTCGAACAGGGGGAGAATAATTCGTTCCACTTCGCGGAGGAAGTCCTTGCGACGCGCGATTATGAAAGGATCATTAAGGCGGATGACCGGGCGACTATGCTCAATCTGATGGTCGGCCTCAATGCGTATACCCTGTGTTCGGGAATTATCTGTGAGAATCTTAACGGTGAGTATTACCGGGCGGTCCCGCTCGATACGGATGATGTCATGACGATCGGCTATATCAAGAAAAAGCGCATGCCTCTCTCCAACCTCGCGGATGAATATATCGCGGAACTTCTCTCTTTCAGACCGACAGACTAAACAGGAGGCCTTATGATTTACATCAATATAATTATCCTGCTGTATGCACTTCTCACAATGGTGATTCTGATTGTGGGATGCATTATGGAGTATTCTATCAGAAAGAAGAGATATCCGTACTTTATCCCGGCTGTGGCAAGTGCTATTGTAATGCTCGCATTCGATCTCATCGGCTGGATCGCGGTATTATGGATGGATGAGAGTATTATCGCAAAGCGGATTTACGATGCGGCATATCTGATTTCAAGTGTGGCGTATTTTGTTCTTCTGGTACTCTTTTTGCGGTTCATTATTTACGTGATCGAGAGCACCGTCGCGGGTGCGCATGTTCCAAAATGGATCGATTACCTGAATATTGCTGTTTGCGGATGTTCTGCCGGATTCTGGGCTGTCAATTCGGTAAACGGTTTTATCTCCACTTCGACAGTCGACGGTATCGAGACCGGCCCTTATTATCTGCTCGGTCAGGTGGGAGGAATTATCGTCCTTGGAATTATGCTTGCTCTGCTGCTCCGCTACAGAAGAGAGATTGGACTCCCAAATGTTCTGGTCCTTTTGTCCTTTGTCATTTTTCCGGTCATTACATTTGTTTTCCGCCTGGTCAGTGTGGACATCAGTCTCATGGGACCGGCACTTTCCCTCTCGCTGATCCTGGTCCACAACTATCTGAACGTACGGCGGACCATCAGTATGAGCGAGCTTGAAAAAAGACTTGCCGAGGACCGCATTGATATCATGCTCAGCCAGATCCGGCCGCACTTTATATTCAACACACTCAACTCGATTTATTATCTGTGCGATCAGGATCCGGAGCTGGCTAAGGCTGCTATCGCAGATTTTTCCGAGTATCTGCGGACCAATATCCTCACAATTGAAAACTCGAGCCCCGTCCCGATGAAGAAGGAGATGGAGTTCGTAGATCATTATCTGAAGCTGGAGCAGATGCGGTTCCGGGATGAACTGGAGATCGTATATGATCTGCAGTATACGGATTTTTCCGTTCCGCCCCTCACAATACAGCCTATAGTCGAGAATGCTGTAAGGCACGGAGCTATGATGAATGAGGACGGAGGCTGTGTCAGCATCGGATCGTATCTGAAGGGTGATTTCGTAGAGATTGTTGTCAGCGACAACGGACCCGGGACAGATGCCGATGCGGCTATGACGGCAGACAGCAGCCACATCGGTATTCGGAATGTCAGGGAGAGACTTGCGGCGATTCTCGACGCCAGCCTGACTTTTGAGAGCATCCGCGGACAAGGCAGCCGGGTGACAATTGAGATACCGGTGGAAAAGAAAATCGCTGGCTGAAGAATTAAAAATTTTTAGTTTGATATGGCTTTTTTGGCTGAGGGTGGTATAATAGGCGTAATTGTTCGGTAATTTAACGCATTAAAGCGGCGCAACGATAAAGCCGGACAGCAGTACTATTTATTCTTGAAAGGGGGAAACTTTCATGTATGCAACATTCTGGTCCCTTGTACCGCCAATCGTTGCAATCGCTCTGGCACTTATCACCAAAGAGGTCTACAGCTCTCTGTTCGTAGGTATAGTTGTCGGCGGTCTTTTCTTCTCCGGATTCAGCTTCGAGGGAACGCTGGTCCACATCTTTCAGGACGGCATGATCGCACAGCTCTCCGACGCCTATAATGTCGGTATTCTTGTGTTCCTTGTCTTCCTGGGCATCATGGTCGCGCTCATGAACAAGGCGGGCGGCTCCGCCGCGTTCGGCGAGTGGGCATCGAAGAAGATCACATCGCGCGTCGGCGCCCAGCTGGCGACGATCCTTCTCGGCTGCCTCATCTTTATCGACGACTATTTTAACTGTCTGACTGTCGGCTCGGTCATGCGTCCCGTCACTGACCGCCATCAGGTCTCAAGGGCTAAACTGGCATACCTCATCGACGCGACAGCAGCGCCGGTCTGCATTATTGCTCCGATTTCTTCCTGGGCAGCGGCTGTATCCGCGTTCTCACCGGAAGGGACGAACGGTCTTGTCCTCTTCATTAAGGCGATCCCGTACAATTATTACGCGCTGCTCACCATTCTCATGATGGTCACGATCACGATCCTGAAAATTGATTACGGCCCGATGGCAAGACATGAGAAGAACGCTCTGGCCGGCAATATCTTCACGGATATGGAAGCACAGGTCTCAGACGAGGACGCGGTCAAGGGCAGCGGCAAGGTCATCGACCTGATTCTTCCGATCGCATCACTTATTATCTGCTGCGTGATCGGTATGATCTACTCCGGCGGTTTCTTTGAAGGTGAGAGTTTTATCGACGCGTTCGCCAACTCAGACGCGTCCGTAGGTCTTGTACTCGGATCCTTCGTAGCCCTGGCAATCACGCTGATTGTCTATATGCTTCGCGGAGTCCTCAAATTCAAGGACTGCATGGCCTGCCTGTCTGAGGGCTTCAGGGCCATGGTGCCGGCAATCATGATCCTTGTCCTCGCATGGACACTCAAGAGCATGACGGATTCCCTCGGCGCCAAGGACTATGTAGCGGCTATCGTCTCGAACTCTGCCGGCGCGCTGCAGAATTTTCTGCCGGCGATCGTGTTCCTGATTGCGGTCGGACTTTCATTTGCAACCGGAACATCCTGGGGCACATTCGGAATCCTGATTCCGATCTGCCTTGCATCCTTCCCGCTCGAGAGCGGCAATCCGCTCGCGATCATCTGCGTATCGGCCTGCATGGCAGGCGCTGTCTGCGGCGACCACTGCTCGCCGATCTCCGATACGACGATCATGTCCTCGGCAGGAGCGATGTGTGACCATATAGCCCACGTCTCGACACAGATGCCGTACGCGCTGACCGTGGCTGCCATCTCGTTCGTGGTCTATGTCATCGCCGGCTTTGTTCAGAACCCGGTCGTCTGCCTGATCATCGGTGTGATCATTACGATCGGATGTATGTTCTTCCTGCATTACGGCATGAAAAATAAGGACACGGAGACCGCGTAACATAACTGACTGAATTTTTCCTGACATTGATTAGGAGGCGGCATCATGGATATGTTGGCAATGCAGCTGGTCAGGTCCTTTGGGGCCGAGGTGCTCGACTCACCGGAGTTCGAGCAGGCTATGGCGCAGAAGCATCACCACGTGACGACAGTAGGGGACCACAGCCTCGGAGTGGCGTATACTTCCGTAAAGATCTGCAGATTTCTCAATGCGATGCATATTAAGACGGATACGAAAGCAGTGATACGGGGAGCGCTGTGTCACGATCTCGGTATCGTCGGAAGGTATGAAAAGTTCAGCAACAATCTGGTGTGCTGGCAGCGGCATCCGAGGGAATCCTGCGAGGTCGCGGAGAAGCTGCTAGGCGGTCTGAGCAAATGTGAGAAGGACATTATCAGCCATCACATGTGGCCGACGACGCCAGTGCCTCCCCACTGCAGGGAAGGTTATGTGATCCTCATCGCGGATAAGTACTGTGCTGTCAGGGAAGTTGCCGCTTCGCTGAAGGAAAAACGAAATATGAAGAAAGAGTCGGATCGGGTCTCCTGATCCGGCTTTTTTAATTTGCAGTATCAGGGTTTTAATGATATAGTAACTATATCTGACTATAAAGGAGGAGATTTCCGAAATGGGTCTGTTTGACGTTTTTAAGAAAAACGATAATAGTGAAGGCGGCGAGTATCACAGCATGGAGCGTTCAGCGGATGCCCCGACTGCCGGGGCAGTGAGACAGGCGGTCGAAACACCGGCACCTGCATCGACTTCCGCAGCTTCGCAGCCGCCCCGGAGCGCGCAGCAGGCTCCGAAGCCTCAGGCAATGGACACACCTCTGCCCGCGATCACGCCGAATAAGCTAATGTCTGTCAATAATCCCGAAATCCTGAAGAGAGAGGACAGCGCGAGGGTCCTCGGCTATTTTATAGAGAGATATGACGCGGATAAGACCGTGGCCAATCTTCAGAACTGCATGAACAATTTTATGGACGTGTGGCTCTGGGTCCCGATGCGCATGCAGTTCTCGACCAAGGATGCCGCCGGTTTCAAGACGCAGACCATGGAGCGGAAATATGTGCCGAAAGACCCCGTCAGGCTTGTGCCGGAGCTTCTCAAGGCTCCGAACGGGGACGTGCTCTATTTCTCTTTTACGTCTAGAGATGAGATCTCTGAATCGTTCATGCAGAAGTATGTCTGGATGCAGATGCCGTCGCTGCAGAGCAGCATTTTTATCGCGAAGCATCCCGAGGTGACTGCGATCGTCATCAACCCGTTCTCTAAGAATCTGGCTTTAAAGCGGGATTTCATGATGAAGGTCGTTAAGAAAAAGAACCCGGACGGCACAGTGGAATCTCTCTGATTGCACGGACTCCCAGGGGGCGGTCAGAGGAATGCGCTGCCACCGGCAGTGAGGAGAAATAATGGAATTTACACATTTTGACGATCTCGGGAACGCGCACATGGTCGATGTTTCGGATAAAAGTGTGACAGGCCGCAGGGCGTTGGCGGTCGGAACGATCCGCATGAACAGTGAGGCCTTCTTAGCGATCACAGGGGGAAAAGTCCGGAAAGGGGACGTCCTCACTGTCGCGCAAATCGCCGGCATCATGGGAACGAAGAGGACATCTGATCTGATCCCGATGTGCCACGTGCTGTGCCTTACGAACGCGAAGGTGACATTCGAGCTCCATCCCGAATCAAACTCTGTCAGTGCTTTCTGCAGCGTGAAGACGGATGGAAGGACCGGGGTCGAGATGGAAGCTCTGACCGGGGTCACGACCGCACTGCTCACGATCTACGATATGTGTAAGGCCATCGACAAGCGCATGGTCATAGAGGACGTACACCTCATAGAGAAACATGGCGGAAGAAGCGGTGATTTCTATTTTGAGGACGAGACTGACCGATAGTGTCCGCAGCAGCATGCTGCGATAATAATAAGGGCTGCCGCATCAAGGCGTGCCACCACTACATATGGCAGACGGTATTTGCCGTGTCTTCCATATGAAGCGGTGACAGTGCCGGATGCGGCAGCTTTTTTGTGCTGAACACACAGGAAACCTCAGCGTTTTTTCCGCAGCGTGCGAGGCGTGTAAGCACCTTGCGCTGCGCACGTCCGCGAGCGAGACTTGGACAGAGTGGCGGGTCACGATCCCCCGCTGAGATAAACGCTGCGCGATGATGCACAGGGATTCGGGTCATAATCTCCCGCTGAGATAAATCCAGTCAAACTGTATGAATAAGGCGGATGCAAATCGTGAATTATTCCGACTTGAAACAGCGATGGATTTATTGTTATTCTCTTTTTACATTAAACGCATCTGATCCGACCGGATCGAACGGGGCTTCTCACCCCGTGGAATTCCAGAAACTTTGTGGCACAGGGTAAATAACGAAGACAACACTTAAGCTGACACAGCGCTTGGAAAGGAGGTGGCGCACATGGGTGATTTTTGCGCTTTTTTGAAGGAAGAGGACGGAGTCACCGTCGTTGAGATCATTCTGGTACTTCTGGTTCTGATTGCTCTCGTCCTTATATTCAAAGAACAGCTGACAAAAGTCGTGAAGAGCATTCTGAGCAAAGTATCGTCACAGGCCGACTCCGTTTGAGGAGGATCCGGCCCTTACCTGCCGGCTGTCAGGAAGTGACCTGAGGCCGTCAGGCCGTCCTATGATAGTGTATCCTTGCATAAACTTCCGGCATTCGCCCTGCTTTCCCCTGGCGGGCGGAGGCCGGAAGAGAGGAAGGAAAAACGGCGGAGAGCACGCCGGTCCGCCGAAAATCAAAGGAGAGTCCTATGCGCCGAGGCAGTATTTCAATATATCTGAGCCTTGTGATGCTCGTCATGACAGCACTTTTGGCCGCTGTGTTCTATTCCGTCAGGGCACAGGCGGGTCGCATGCAGCTTGCCAACAGTGTGGATCAGGCTATGTTCTCAACATTTGCACAGTACGACCGAGATCTCCTTGAGAACTTTGATGTGTTCTTTATTGACGGGAGCTGCGGCACGGACAGACTGTGTCCGCTCGCGCTCTCTGACAGGATCGAGGATGCCATGCAGTATATCCTTCACCCCAAAAAAGGAAGGATAGCGGGAGGAGGGAATCTCCTATCGTTGTCCCAAACGGACAGTTGTCTTTCGGGATATACGCTCGCGACGGATGTGAACGGACAGATATTTGCGTCTTCGGCAATTGAGTATATGAAAGAGACGATCGGCGCACAGGGCATTTCAGAGCTCCTTGACCGTGTACCGCAAAATGCGGCGTATACCAGATCGCAGGAAGCCCGGGGGACGGATCTGGAAGGTCAGACTGTCGGCACTTCATACGCTGAGATCGAGGAGGAGGCAGCCGCTGCGAGAGCTGAAAATGATGCGCAGAGAGCAGAGGGCGATGCCGCGGCGGAAGAGGCTGCGGCCGCGGCGGCGGAGGCGGGCAATGAGTACGGGAATCCGCTGCCCGCAATCGAGCGGCTCAGGCAGATGACCTTTATGGAGTTGGTCCTCGGGGATGTATCCGATGTGTCGCAGAGCAGTATAGAGGGCGCCGGTCTGCTCAGAGACCGGACAGCTGAGTCGGGGATCGGAGTGATCGATGTTCCCGACAACACGGGAGGAGCCTATTCGAAAGTTCTCTACAATGAGTACGTTATTACTCACTTCGGCAACTATGTGACGCCCGCGGAGAATCGCGGTCTCGCCTACCAGACGGAATATATTCTGGAGGGCGGTGATACGGATCCTGCCAATCTTGAAGCAATCGTCAGGAAACTTCTTCTGACGAGAGAAGCAGCCAATATTATTTATCTTTACACCGATCCCGTAAGACGCGCTGAGGTGGAAGCATGCGCCCAGGGAGTGGCCGCCATGCTGCTGATTCCGTTCGCGGCGCCCGTCATAGGGGCACTGATCGCGGCCGGGTGGGCTTTCTGCGAGAGCATAGTCGATGTGAGGGCTCTGCTCGGGGGAAAAAGGACTGCGCTCACAAAGAGCGCTGAGACATGGCAGGTGGATCTTCGGGCCATACCGGGAATAGTGGCTGCAGATGCCCTCGGCGCAATGTCACGGGATGTGCCGGGCGGTGTCAGCTACACGGATTATCTCCGGTTCTATCTGTTTCTTGCCGATATGCAGGTCTCCGTCTCAAGGAGCCTTGACATGGTCGAGAGCACTCTGAGGGGACTCGGAAGAGCGAACTTTAGGCTGGACACATGCATATTTGCCCTGACGTTCGATACCGGTGTCATCTCTGAACATAAAAGAACATGGACGATGAGCCGGACAATGTCGTATAAGGACTTTTTTGACCGGTAAATACTCATGGAGGTTTTGAGGCATGCCTTTTCACATGTATATTGTCCGAACAATTGAATCTCTCCGGGAGCGGTCGGCAGACAGTGAAAAGGCTTGCCTCAGGGCCTCCGGGAAAGACCCTGCGTCGTATGACTCGCGAACGAGTCGAGGGAATGATAGGTGGAGCTGTTCAGTATTATTCAGAGCCTCCCTGACTGTCGAGTGTGCCATTGCGCTGCCATTCTTTTTTCTGTGTATTATCATGCTCATCTCCTTCATGGATGCGGTAGGCCTGTACACAGAAAAAAGCCTGGAACTGTCTAACCGGGTAAGACAGATGGCGATGTATGCCGGCACACTCGGCAGCGACGGCGATGAAGCCTGGATCGATATCCCATGGACGGTCACTTACCGCTTCCCTGTGAGGTGTTTTCCGGTACCGGATATGAAAATCGCGATCCGGGCGCGCGTCCATCCGTGGACAGGCTACAGCGGGAGCGATGAGAAGACGGAGGCAGCGGAAAATTCCGGAGAATATGTGTATCTCACCGAGAATCAGGAGGTGTACCACACGCACGCGGACTGCACACATCTGAATCTGTGCGTGATGCGCACGGACATGTCTTCGGTCGGCCGCATGAGAAATCAGTACGGCAGCCGCTACAGGCCTTGTCCCGGTTTTCCGGCAGGGTACAGCGGGGACGTTTATATCACGGCCAAGGGAGATTATTACTATCCTTCGACAGATTACGGAAGTCTCACAAGACATGTGAGAATCGCGAGACTTACGGACCACAGAGATCTCTGCCGGTGCTCGCGGTGCGCCGCGCGGGACGCGGTATGAAGACTTGGCGATGAGACAGGAAATCACGCGCGCCATAGCGCTTTTTATTCTTTCGGCGGACAGCTTTACAGATGTCCGCCGCCATGAAATCAGTCTGCCGCTCACTGTGGCAGGCGGGATCGCGGGCATTATCGTTTTGTGCGCGGGATCCCCAAAGGACAATCCGCTTCCGGCATCCATGCTCCCGGGGATATGTTTTTTCCTCTTTTCTTTCTTATCCGGGGGAGCGGTCGGTGCCGGAGACGTCCTTGTGCTTATAGCTCTCGCGGGCTGTCTATCTGTGACGGACATATTTACAACAGCGGCCTGCGGGATGTTTCTGGCGTCCGTCTATGCGGGTTTATTATTTCTCGGTGGATCCGGTGGCAGGAGAAGCTTTGCGTTCGTGCCCTTCCTCCTTGGCGGGTATGTGCTGTGTCTCATGATCAAAGTACTGTGACAGCGGGGCGCAGATCCGCGGGGGCAGGTGAGCTTCGATACGCGCGGGCAGCGCGGGGGTGAGTGCCGATGTGCGCGGCAGTCCGCGCTCCGGCGCTGCCGATTGACAGGAGGTGCTGAGCGAATGAGAGTGATCGGCGAAAGCGACCGACAAATAAGGACCCGGGACGTGGGCGGGCAGAGGAACGGTCTCGTCAGGGCGGCATTCACTGTGGAGGCTGCGCTGATCATGCCGGTCATCCTGATGGTCATCCTCTCTTCGCTGTATCTCTGCATGCACGTGCATAACCGGAACTACCTTCGCTCGTATGCGGTGGAACAGTCGATCAGCGGTCACGAGCAGCCCGATCCGGCACTGCTTTTTTCATCGGATATATCCGCGAGCCGCACGGACGGAGGAAACATGAGGACTGTCTCCTACACGGCGGGAACAGTCTACTATACCGGCAGAAGGCTTTACAGCATTTCCGAGCACGCGGGGTACAGAAAGGTGAAGCCGGTGACCTATCTTTGGAGGATGCGGGCGGTCAAAAAGATTTTCGGGCAGGGATAGAGAATGGATATTGAGTACAGACGGGATATGAACCACAATTATATGATCGTTAAGGGAGCAGGACCGGATGTGCCGGATGACTACGAGACCAGAGTGATCTCGGCCAACAGGATCCCGGGGCTTCTCAACTGCAGGATGCAGTATATCGATGCGGAGATATGGTACAGCTATGATGTGACCTCTCTTCAGAAGCTCACAGTCTTCTGCGAGAGCCGGAAGATCGGAAAGAGCGAGATAACGAAAATTCTGTCGGAGATCCTCAGGATACTTGAGGGGCTCGAGGACTATCTGCTTGACTTTCGGCACCTGATTCTTTCGCCGTCCTGCGTATGCATGGACTTTGATACGATGGAGATCCGCCTGATGTATGTGCCTTTCTACTGCAAGGATATCCGAAAATCGCTCAGAGAACTCACCGAGTATCTCCTCGGCTGCGCGGATCACAGCGATCAGAGGGCTATTGTCCTCGGATATCGGTTCTGCCATGAAGTCCAGGAGAATAATACGCAGCTCGGAGACCTTATGGGAGTGCTTTACGAAAAAGACCGGACCGAGAGGGAGCCGCTGACAGATGAAATATCGGCCGCCGAACCTGAGATCAGCATACAGTATCCAAAGGAGGAGCAGGCTGACAGCAGGCAAAATGTCGGGCTGTCGGGAAAGGCTGAAAAGCCCCGGCTTCCCGGACGCCCCGCAGTCATAGCGGTCTTTGCCGGACTTTTGATCCTCGCGGCGGTATTTGCGGTCCTGCACACGGACCTTCTTCGATACATAAGCATATATACGATATGCGGCATCGCTGCTGGTATCTGCGCGGCTGTGCTTCTGGTGTATCTGGTGCGGGAGCGCCGCGGGAACGCAAAAGATATGCCGGTGGGACGGCAGGAGGAGATCCCGGAAGTACGGCAGGAAATGAAGGCGGAGACTGCTCAGCCGAATGACATGTCGCTGCCGGTCGAAAAAGGAGACAGCGGTCCGGCGCTTATGGAGCGGGAAGATATCCCGGAGCGGGATTCCCGTGACGAGCTCCCGGTGACTATGCTGCTGTCCTCCTACAGGCCGGCACGCGGACCGGAGGACCGGTGGCTTCTTCCGACGTCGGAGGGGCAGACAGGGAAACATCTGACAGGGGATGATATCCTGATCGGCAAAAATCAGCAGTATGTCGATATGATCATCGATTCGCCCGCTGTGAGCCGCATCCACGCAAGGCTGAGATTCAGGGCAGGGCGATATTTCATCGGAGACCTCTCCAGCCGGAACGGAACGACTGTGAACGGTGAAGCTGTCTGCGGTGAGGAGGAGAGAGTGCTCTCGGAGGGGGATGTGATCACATTTGCGGATGTTTCCTATATCTTCAGCGCCGATGACGGGGCTGATTGCGAAAGCCGCGGGGGAGGTGTATAATCAGATAAAAATTTGTATCGAGGCGGACCTTATATGTCCGCGGCGGCAAGAAATGGGAGGATAGTATATGTCTGATTGTATTTTCTGCATGCTGGCAGGTGGTGAGATCCCGACAGCGACACTTTATGAAGATGATGATTTCCGTGTGATCCTTGATGCCGGGCCGGCCACTAAGGGCCACTGCCTGATCCTGCCGAAACAGCATTACGCGGATATCTATGAGATCCCGGAGGAGCTTCTTGCGAAAGCTGCCGTTCTGGCGAAAAAGATCGCGATCCGCCTCACAAAAGCCATGAACTGCGACGGCTTTAACATCGTTCAGAATAATAAGCCGGCAGCAGGCCAGACCGTTTTCCATTTCCATATCCATCTGATCCCGAGATACAATGACGACGGACAGAATATTCTTTGGAGACCCGGAAAGCTGACGGATGAGGCGAGGGATGAGATCCTGGCAAAATTCTCCGAGGCCGGTGAGTAAAAAAGAGGGGCTGCCGCATTCTGATGCGACAGCCCCTTTTACATAGCCAAACCCGTAAGAGCGGAGATCGGTGTGACGAACCGGCGAGGTCAATCCTCCCACTTGTCGCACAGCGCGGCCAGCTGGCTTGCGAACTTGGCCAGATCCTTGTTGGAGAGGCCGCGGCTCGCATGGATGAGAGCCATGAGGCGTTCGCCTGTCTTTTCGAGCCGTACGTACGGAGTGGACTTCTGCTTTGCGGCAGCAGGCCTTGCTTCCTCCTCGTCCTTTTTGATCGGGATCCCCTCTGTCTCAAGGAGAATTTCATCTGTTGTGAGATCATAGACGGTCCCCGAGTACGGAGCCATCGTATCCCATCCGAGCTGCTCGTGGAGATACTCCGCGAACGGACCGACGACCGAATCGTCACCGTGCACGACAAAACATTTTTTCGGCGGATATTCAATGGATGATGCCCAGTCGGCGAGACCTTCTCTGTCAGCGTGGGCGGAGATACCCGGAAGCTGGCAGATTTCCGCCGCGACAGTGATCGGTTCAGTAAAGAGTTTGACCTCCTTTTCTCCCTCGAGCAGTCTTCTGCCGAGCGTTCCCTCGGCCTGATAGCCGACGAAGAGGATTGTTGAGTCCGATCTCCAGAGATTGTGTTTTAAGTGATGCTTGATCCGGCCTGCATCACACATGCCGCTGGCGGAGATAATGACTTTCGGAGCTTTATCGAAGTTGATCTCTTTGGATTCCTCCGCTGTTTCGGCAAGCCGAAGGCCGGGGAACGAGATGGGATTGATCCCATTTGCCACGAGACTGCGAGCCTCCTCGTCAAAGCAGTCGGCGGTGTGCTCGTTGAATATGCCGGTTGCCTTCTGGGCCAGAGGACTGTCCACATATACCTCGAAGCCTTCGTGGCCCTTGACCGTGCCCTGCTCCTTGATCTGGCGGATGAAGTAGAGCATTTCCTGCGTTCTGCCGACCGCGAAGGAGGGGATGACCACGTTGCCGCCGCGGTCGAAGGTGCGCTGAATGATCCTGGTGAGTTCGGTCACGTAATCAACGCGCGGCCCGTGGGACCTGTCGCCGTAGGTGGATTCGATGAGAATATAGTCCGCATTCTGGATGTGTTTCGGGTTTTTGAGGAGCGGCTGGTCCGTGTTGCCGACATCGCCGGAAAAGACGATTTTGGTCTCTTTTCCGTCCTCTGTCACCCAGAGTTCGATGGCGGAGGAGCCGAGCAGATGGCCGACATCGGTAAAGCGCATTTTTATGCCGTCGCAGACTGTGTAGATCGTATCATAATCGTAGGCCTCAAAGCGGCACAGGATGCGCTCGGCATCTTCTGTCGTGTAGTAGGGGATGTATTCGTCTTTTCCCTGACGTTTTCCTTTTCTGTTGCGCCACTCTGCTTCAAATTCCTGAATATGAGCGGAGTCGAGGAGCATGATTTCACAGAGATCACAGGTCGCTCTGGTGGCCAGGATCTCACCGGTGAAACCTTGTGTGGCCAGGAGAGGCAGGTTGCCAGAATGGTCGATATGCGCGTGTGTGAGGAGCACATAATCGATTTCTGAGGGATGAATAGGAAGGGGGACGTTCTCGAAGGTGTCCCGGCCCTGCTCCATACCGTAGTCGATGAGGATATTTTTTCCGCAGGCCTGAAGAAAATGACAGCTTCCCGTCACCTCGTGGTCTGCTCCGATAAATGTAATTCGCATACAGATTCCTCCCGGTCGATTCGAACTTACTGCGGCATATCAGACGAGACTTGAA
>OCVV011316372.1_pt1 | contig 15417 bp, 16 predicted proteins | sample 1539721 | NCBI WGS metagenome assembly OCVV01 (sample SAMN02144230, study PRJEB22623) | gut metagenome | biome: sheep rumen | host: Ovis aries | place: New Zealand
CGCCCGGGGATCTTCCAGCCAGGAAGCCACCTGATGGGTGGGAGTGACCGGGAAAAAGGGCGGCGCCTGCACATAATCAATGCCCAGGGCCTGCGGATTGCGCGGAGCAAAGGCGTCTCCTGGAATCGGATCAATCAGATTCGGGGGGAAACCGGGAATCGGATGCAGGTGCCCCTGATGCGCGTTTGACGGCAGTGCCCCCAGCAGCCCGCAGGTATAGGGATGTCTCGGATCGTGGTAAATTTCACTGCTCGCGCCGATTTCAATCACTTTTCCCGCATACATGACTGCTACACGATCCGCAATTTTTGCCACCACTCCCAGATCATGGGTGACAAAAAGGATGCTGATTCCTGTCTGTTCACGGATTTTAAGCATCAGATCCAGAATCTGGGCCTGCACAGTGACATCCAGTGCTGTCGTCGGCTCATCCGCAATGAGGATCTCCGGTTCGGAGGCCAGTGTTGCCGCCAGCACACAGCGCTGCCGCATGCCGCCGGACAGGTTCCAGGGATGCATCCTGCAGCGCGTTTCCGCCTCCGGAATCCCGACCAGCTCCATCAGCTCCACCGCCCGTTTCCGCACCTGATCTCCCGTCAGCTCCGGATGATGGCAGCGGAGCGCTTCCCCGATCTGGCGCCCTACCGGCATGGTGGGATCCATGGACATCATGGGGTCCTGAAAGACCATGGAAAACAGCTTTCCCCGCAGTCCGCACAGCTTCCGCTCAGGCATTGCCGTAATTTCATAGCTGCCGGCCTGTATGCTTCCTCCGGTGACTGACGCGGTTCTGGGCAGAAGTCCCATAATACTGCGGCACAGGATGCTCTTTCCGCTGCCGGATTCCCCTACAACAGCAAGAATCTCCCCCTGCCTCACAGACAGGGAGAGATCACGCACCGCATGAACCGTGCCCGTTTCCGACCGGATATCCACAGAAAGATGTTCGATTTTCAGTATCGGCTGCTCTTCGGTCATTCCCGGCTCCTTATTCCAGTGTCCAGTCCTCAACGTTCCAGAAGATCCCGACTCCATGATGTCCCAGCACCGTGTCTGTCGTGATTCCATGGATTTTCACATTGGATACGTAATTGGCATCCACATAACACAGGAACGTATACGGCGGATTTTTCGTCAGTTCTTTCAGAAATTCGCTGTAATATGCTTTTCTTTTTTTCCGGCTGTCTGTCTGCCGCGCCCTGGTCAGCGCCTGATCCACCGCCGGATCCGAATAGTAATTAAAATTGCTGCCCTGGCCGGTTACAAAAATCTTGTAGGTATGGTCATCCGCGTCAAAGGGACTGCCCCAGCCTACCAGAAATGCCTGCTGGTTTTCCCAGTCAATTTCGGAGGCAATCTGACTCTTGCAGAGAATACCCACTTTTTTCAGCTGCTGGGAAACCACACTGGCCAGATCTGCCCGGACCTGATCCCCTTCTTTTACTGTAATGGTAAAGCTGAGTTTTCTGCCGTTTTTCTCACGGATGCCGTCCTTTCCCGCTTTCCATCCGGCCTTTTCCAGAATCTGTTTCGCTTTTTCCGGATTGTAGGAGAATTTTTCGATGGAAGTATCATTGTACTGATTTCTCTGCAGCGGACTGTAGGCAACATCTCCCTCTCCCAGAAGCACACTCTTCACCATGGCCTCCCGGTCTACCGCATAGTTAATCGCCGGAATCACATCTTTGTTTTTCTTCCAAAAACTGTTATTGAAATTGTACATGATGCCGCGGTAATCCGCTGTCTTCATCTCATAAACGGTATACTGGCTGTCTTTCTCAAAAGATGCCAGATCTTTCGGCGTTACCTGGGCCAGGTTCAGTTCGCCCGACTGCAGCTGCATCGCCTTCGCATTGTCATCATTCACAATCTTGAACACAATCGTTCCGATATGCGGCGCACCTTTGTAATACGTGTCATTCTTTTTCAGAACAATGCTCTGTCCCTGGGTCCAGCTGGACAGTTTATAGGGACCGGTGCCGATGGGATGGCGGAAAAAGTCATCGCTCTGCATATCCTTACCCTTCAGGCAGTGTTCCGGCAGAATACCGATGGTCATATAATCCAGAAATGCCACATTTTTTTCTTTCAGGCGAAACTGGATGGTATACGGATCCTTTACCGTTATTTTCTCAATATCTTCATAATTGGATGCAATCTCCGACTGATTGTCCGGATTTCGGATGGCATCGATGGTAAATTTCACATCTGCCGCGGTAAATGCCTTTCCATCGTGCCATTTGACGTCTTTGCGAAGATAAAAGGTATAGGTATGGGTTTTTTCATCAATTTTCCAGCGTTCTGCCAGTCCCGGCTTCACACTGCCGTCCCCGCCATGGGCGGTCAGTCCGTCAAACAGAAGCAGGTTGATCTCCCCATGCTCATCCATGGCCGGATTGATTCTGGTATAATCTCCGCTGCCGTATACCAGTGTGCTGCCGTCTGCGGATGTCTCCGCGGCGGTGCCTGATACACTTCCTGTCCCGGAAGAGTCCGTCTTGCTTCCGCAGCCCGCAAGAAGCGACAGCCCAAGCGCGCATACCATTGCCAATACAGTCAGTTTTTTTCTCATTGCTTCACACTCCCCTTGTTTTTTCTGTAATAACCATAGCATCTGGGTTTTATGCATACAAGCGGGGGTGGGGGTTCTTTTTTTAATTTTCCAGTTCCAGTATACGGCCGGCCAGCTCAATGGCATCCAGGATGCAGTCGTCACAGGACCGCAGTATTTTTCCGGTATCTGCACCCTTTAATTCTCTGCAGATAATAGAAGAATTGCGGGCAGCAAATGCTTCTTTGATTTCCTTGCCCAGCTGAAACGTCCCGGGTACCGTCCGTTTTCCCTGAATTGGGATTCCGCCGCTGTTCTTTAAACCGGCCAGCATCAGCGCGCCGGATACCGCGCCGCAGATACCGCTCATATCACCGGTTCCCAGGCCGAAGGCCTCCGCCATCTGAAAGGCAGCGTTTTTGTCTGCTCCCAGCTGTTCGCAGTACCAGGTCACAACAATCTGGGCACAGTTATATCCGCTTCTGTGCAGTTCCTTTACTTTTTCCATGCGTTCTTCTCTTGTCTCCATCCTTTGCCTCCCTGTCTGTTTCGCAAAAAACTGCTGCCGGAAAACGGCAGCAGTCTTACTTTACAAATGAATCAATCGCGCGGTTTAACGCCTCAATTTCTGCTGTATCTCCGGATGCAATGGCGTCCGCGATGCAGCTGTTTAGATGTTCTTTCAGAATCTCCTTGCCGGCACTGTTGAGGGCCGATTTGACCGCTGCCAGCTGAACCAGAATTTCTGCGCAGTCCCGCTCATCTTCTACCATCTTTTTGATGGATTCCAGATGACCGATGGCTTTTGCCAGCCGGTTGCGGATTTTTACGGTTTCCTCGTGGGAGTGGGTATGCATGTGCAGCTGTCCATCTGGTCCCTCATGGGCGTGTATTCCGGTATTTTTCTTCAAAACTGGCTCTCCTGCTTCCGGTAAAAAAAGTTATTCACAGTTTACCCACGGAACGGTATCCCGTCAGGTCCGTTTCCGTCAGATGTCATAGCGCTGGTAGGGCTTCCAGCAGTCCGGACAGTACTTCTTCCCATGGTACAGCTTCAGATAATTCTCTGCCGTCAGCTCTCCGCAGCCATCACAGTGGTAAGAATCAAAACTCCGGGCATATTCCGGCAGCGCCAGTCTGACTTCTGTCAGATCAAACAGCTCTTCCGGATCCCTCGATGCGTAATATGCCCTGGATTCTCCTTTTTTCACCCAGTCCGGCTTGTCTTTCAGAATCATGCGGACGGATTTGCCGGTTTTCCGGTTAAAAAAGGTAAATGCCTGTTTGCCGGTCAGATGGAACATCAGGTTTCCTTTTCCGGCGCTGCATCCTAACAGATACTGAATGGCATCCACCCCGCAGGCATCATTCTCGGAAATACATGCCGTCTCCTCACCGGAGGCATGCTCCAGATCCAGCAGCCGGGCCGCGTATTCTGCCGCCTGAAACCCGATCATCAGGCCGCCGCAGGAATGTCCGTGAAATGCTGTGCATGCGTTCCATTTTTCCTCATTTATCATCGTTTTTCCCTCCGGGAACAAAACTGTCAAAAATAATTATCTGGAACCGGTCTTTTACCCGGTCAAATTCCTGCCGGGACTTCACTGTCCAGGCCGCCCATTCCGTGGGGAACAGACGTCGGATCACCCGCAGGGTCCCTGTCTGTGCCGCGTATACGTGATTGTATGCGATAAAATCCGGACGGCCCGCCCAGTTTCCCAGCAGATTGGTCAGAAGAAACCGCTGGATCCATGGCGCCTTCTGCCCGTTTTTCAGGAAATTGTCTGCCAGCTGTCCGCGGAGTACCTGGGGACGGTTCTTCCGCATCCACCGGACCGCCAGCGGATGAAAGGATTCCATGCACCATTCTCCTTCATAGTGATCCATCCGTTCCGCCAGAAGCCGGGTGGCTTCTTTCCATCTGCCGTGATACTTCACTTCCACAATCAGTGGAACCCGTCCCCCGATCACTGCAAGCACCTGATCCAGTGACGGAATCCGCTCGTCGGAATAAGCCAGCGGCAGCTGCTGAAGTTCCTCCCAGGCGCAGTCGGACAGGCGTCTGGAATCTCCGCACATTCTGCGCAGGGTCTCATCGTGAAAAACGGCCAGACGGCCGTCTCGGGTCAGCTGTACATCCAGTTCAATGCCGAATCCCGCTTCCGCCGCCTGCCGAAAGGCCGGCAGGGAATTCTCCGGATGATCCGAACGGTTGTCAAACAGCCCCCGATGAGCGATTGGCCTCTCTTCATACGGGCGCATCCGATATCTCCGGTCTCTGCCCGGAGCAATGGCAAACAGATACAGTCCTGTTATGCCGCCGGCAAGCAGAAGCGGTTTGATTGCTTTTTTCATCTTTACTCTCCTCTACAGCAATTCGTCCAGCGTATTGCCGTACGGTTCCATAAAGTCCCGGATAAAGTCCCGCACTTCCGGATGGGTCTGCGCCATTTCCTTCACCGCGGTAAAAATTGTCTGTTTTGCTGTACGGAACTCTCCGTTGCCGGCATTTTCCTCTTCCATGCATTTAATCAGGGCGGACAGTTTGTCCGCTGCCTTCACCAGTTCCCTGAGTTCCCGGTCCGCTTCCTCCTCCCGGCTCTGAAAAACCGCTTCATAGGACGGCTTCAGATCCTCCGGAAGTCCTTCGAGAAGCCGCTGCCGAGCCACGGTTTCCACCTCCCGGTAGGCGCTTCGGATCTCCGGATTAAAGTACTTCACCGGTGTCGGCATGTCCCCGGTAATGATCTCCGTCGCGTCATGGTACAGTCCGATAACCGCCGCCCGCTCCGCAGACAGATGTTTGCCGTAGCGTACGTTCCCGATGGTACACAGCGCATGGGCGATCATGGCCACCTCCAGGGAATGCTCGCTGAGATTCTCCGGGCGGGAGCTGCGCATCAGGGCCCAGCGTTCGATGTATTTCATGCGGGATATTGTCGCAAAAAAGTTATATGCCATAGGTCTGCTGTACCGGAACTTACTCGGCTTCAATCACTGCGCGGATTGCAGCGAGCAGTTCGTCATAAGTTTCATATGCTGGAATCTGCGGATAGTCTGCCTTGATCTGATCCGTGCTGCGGAACAGGAAACCGGCCTTGCTCTGCTGAATCATGCCGAGATCGTTAAAACTGTCACCGCTGGCAATGGTGTCAAATCCGATGGACTGCAGGGCCTTTACCGTATGATACTTTCCGTTCGGAAGGCGCAGTTTATAGCCGGTAATGGCGCCGTCTTCCCCTACTTCCAGCGTATTGCAGAAGATCGTGGGCATACCCAGCTTCTTCATCAGGGGCGCAGCAAACTGGGTAAATGTATCGCTTAAGATAATTACCTGGCTGAAGGAACGCAGTTCATCCAGGAACTCTCTGGCTCCCGGCATCGGGTCAATCTTCTCGATGGTAGCCTGAATTTCCTTTAAGCCCAGTCCGTGTTCTTTCAGGATATCCAGACGATACTGCATCAGTTTGTCGTAGTCCGGTTCGTCCCTGGTGGTGCGCTTCAGTTCCGGGATTCCCGTCTCCTCTGCAAACGCGATCCAGATCTCCGGTACCAGTACACCCTCTAAATCCAAGCAGGTAATAAACATAGTTTTCTCCTTTTATCTCACAATCATCTCATGTCTGTATCGCTGCTGTCCGGATGATAAAATCCGGACAGCAGCTGCATTTATTTTACAATGACCGGACCGCAAAAACAAGCTGGCCCAGCTGCTCCGGACAGAAGAATTTTGCCTCTGTCTTCCCTTCCTCACTGCAGTTCCACCTGATCCGCCAGATGGATCCGATCCCGATAGGGAAGCAGGCGGGGATCCTTCAAATATTCCCTGACTTCCGGCAGCCGGTCCCAGTAATGCATGGGGAACAGGTCCCGGCAGTCTGCCAGTTTCATAAATTCCTCAATGGCCATGGGCGCATGTTCTTCCAGCCGCGGATCCAGCGGCAGGAATGCCGCGTCGATCTTTCGGCCGGACAGCCTGCTGATTTCTTTTCGGAACGTCAGCAGCTGCTGCCGGTTGTCTTCTGCAGGCTCTCCGTTCCAGTACCAGACATTCAGGTCTCCGGAATGATAGATCTGTCTGCCTTCCGCCTCCACGTAAAAGGCAACGCCCTGATCGGTGGAAAGAAGCGTATCTATATGAAGCAAACCTATCTCATAACTTTGATCCGGCTGTACCCGGTACACACCATTGACACCGGGTGCCGTATCCCGGTCCATGATATAGTACACCTCATGAAACCGTTCCCGCAGCTCCCAGATACAGGTTCCGTAATGGTCCGGATGGCTGTGGGATACAAACACGTACAGCGGTTTGTCTGCCGGCAGTTCCGGCAGTTTGCCAGTATACCAGTCAAAAATCAGATTGCTGTCCTTCAGTTCCACAGCAAAACCGCTGTGATAGATATGTGTGATTTTCATCCTTTTACTCCTGTTTTCTCAGACAGTCCTGCATAAATTCGTCCGCCAGATCCAATACCGGCTTCGACCAGAACTCCGGCCCGCCGTGATCGGCTCCCTCCAAAAGATACAGACGGACATCTCTGTGCTGCTGCTTCAGTTTTTCATAAAGTCTGACGCTCTGCCGGGTATTCACAATCCGGTCCTTGGTCCCGTGAATAATAAACACGGGCGGCAGCTCCGTGTCCTCCCGGATGTAATTCACCGCAGTGGCATTGTGCTGTTTTTCTTCCTGTGTCTCTCCCGGGATCTTACGGAAATAGAGATTGGCTTCACTGCCTTCCGTGTCATAATCCGTCGTACTCGGAAAATCATCCGGATACAGAAACGACACCGCCCCGTAATAGTCCAGAACCCCGCAGACCTCTGCGGATACTCCGGGATACAGATTCCGGTCCAGGGGACTGTCCTCTGTCAAAATTGCCGAAAATAACGCTGTATGCCCGCCGGAAGATGTGCCGCCCACAAAGATCTGTTTCGGATTGACATGCAGTTCTTCCGCATGCAGACGCACAAAGCGAATGGCATTTCTGGCATCCTGAATCTGCGCCGGAAATCCCGCCTGCCCGGAATGCCGGTATTCCGTGATGGCAATCACATATCCCCGTTCCGCCAGTTTGGCGATTCTGCCGATGTTGTGATAGACATCCTGCTTCGCCCAGCCGGAGCCCTGCACATACACCAGCGCCGGCGCTTCCATGACCGGATGATTCCTGGAAAGGGGAAGCAGAATCTGCAGATGCAGCGGTATGCCGTCCACTTCCGCGTACTGCACATCTTTGATATAAAAGGTTCCCATCTCATCTCCCGTCGTCGGCAGACACCGGGCTCCCTCCGGAACATCCGTATATTCCGGAAATTCCTCATATTCCCACGCTTTACATTCCATCCTGACTCCTTACTTCTCTGCGTCGGTCTCCCTGAGCATATCACGCATCCGCAGAATCATTCGTTTTCGGTTTTCCTCCTCATTCAGAAAGAAATGGCTGCCCTCCATGACTTCCATAGTGAACTGGTTCAGTGTGTACAGTTCCCACTGTCCCACTTCCGCCGGTGAAAACAGTTCATCCTGACGGCCGGCAAAGGCGCAGATCGGCTCTTCCACCGGCTCCTCCTTTTCCAAACAGCGGAATTTTCCCATCAGGCGGAAATCATGGAGGATCACCGGCAGGAAATATCTGCGGAACACCTGACTGTGCAGTACCCGTTCCGGGATTCTGCCGGTGGATTCCAGATATTCCCAGACCTTTTCCTCACTGCCGAGCTCACCGCAGCGAGCCGGAAACACCTTGGGATCTGCCACACCGGAAATAAACAGACACTTCGGCCGGCGCAGATACTTTTCTTTCAGCAGACGAAAGGTGTACCAGGCGGTCATTCCGCCCATACTGTGCCCGAATACAGCAAAATCCGGATTCCCGTGTTCGCTCAGGTGGCAGTCGATCTGCTCTGCCATATCTGCTGCCATCTCGAAAACGGTGTGATCCGGACTTTCATTCTGTCTGAGACCGTGCCCCCTGTAATCCAGCGGGCAGAATCGGTATCCTTCCGGAAAGTCCCAGCCGACATAGCTCATGGAACTGCCGCCGGCATAGGACAGCGCGTAAATCACGGTCTCCTGATTGTTCACTTTTTCTATTCCTCCTGCAGACGCTGCACCATAGCCCACATGCTTTTGGCACTGTTGAAATTAGCCGGAATGATGTCCGCTGCCGGAATCGATATGTCAAATTCGTCATTCAGCGCGGAAATAATCTGGAGAATATCCAGAGAATCCAGATACCGTCCGTCTACCAGATTGTCAATATGTTCAAAATCCACATCTTCTTTGATGTCTTCCAGTACTTCGATTAATTCATCCATACGTACACTCCTTTCCCTTTTCGGATCTGTCCGATCCGCATATCAGCTTCTAGTATATACTCTGCCCCTTTTTTAATCAAGAACCTTCCCTCATCCGGCATGGGCTCCCACCAGGTAGGGAATCACCCAGAAAACAAGCAGAAAGGCAATGGTTCCCGGCCCGATCAGCAGCGCCCGTTTCGATATCCGCAGGGTTTTCCGCATCTGTTCCGGATCTTTCTCGGAATCCGGCATTACAAACATCCGCGCCCGCGCCGCTTTCTCTTCTTCTGTCACGGATGTCACTTTTGTGGCAATGCACATGGCCGCTATATTGGCAAGGATTCCCACTACGCTCGGATCCAGATAAACCGGCAGGGTGACACCCGCCAGCGCAGTATACAGCCGCAGGAAAAAGCAGACCAGAAAGCCGCAGAGGATTCCGGCAAATGCGCCCGCTTTTGTCAGACGTTTGCTGAATACACTTCCCAGCGCCACCGGCATCCAGGAGGCTGATACAATCGCCCCGCCGAGAAACATGATCCAGAAGATGGACGGCGGATTGAAAATTGCCACCAGCAGCACCACAACACTGACAACGCCCATGGCAATCTGCCCCACACGAATCGGATTCTTCCACTTCGTTCCGACGATATCATTGGCTACCGACGCGCCAATCAGTGACAGGAACGTGGTGGCGGAAGAAATTCCCGCTGCAAGTACACCGGTCAGGAGAATCACGCCCAGCAGTTTCGGCATCAGATGCATGGCTGCCCAGATCATGACCTGGGAGCTGTCCTTCATGCCCGGATTCTTCATGTTGACAAAAACCGCCGCGCTGGACACCAGAAATTCCAGTGCAAAGACACCGATTGCAGCAGGAATGGAAGCGCGCACCGCGGTGTGTTCATCTTTTGCCATCAGATAACGGCTGGACTGCCAGGGGCCCACCATACAGACAGACATCCACACCACTCCGTAAATCAGACCCCAGAGCAGATTCTCAATGGCCTTCTGATAAAGAACGCCGGGCTGTCCGCCCCAGGACATAAACAGATGAAAGCGGGGGCTGGAAGCCAGGCTGCTGACCGTATGAAACCATCCGCCGGTCCGATGTGAAATGACAATCGTCGCCACAATCAGGGCGCCGGTAAAAATCCCTGCCATCAGAGTATCTGTAATCAGTACGCCGCTGGACCCGGCCTTGATGGTGATAAAGGCAAATACCACCAGGGCGATGACGATGCACAGCCGGTAATCCACACCGGTTATACTTTTCATCAGGGTCCCGATTCCCTGCATAACGGACAGCAGATATACCGTCATCATAATTATGGCCGTAATGGCGGACAGATTGCGGACCGCCCGGGAATGAAAACGCTTCCCGAAAAATTCCGGAATGGTAAGCACATTGCTGCGGCGCAGGTACCGTCCGAAAAACACCGCCCCCAGAACGTACCCTGCGGACTGCATTCCGGCAAAAGTAATAATCGAGGTAAAACAGCCGCTGTAACTCTGTGCCGCGTCCCCCATAAACATACCGGTACTGGTATAGGAAGCAATCAGCGATCCCGCAATTAAAATCATGGGCGCTCTTCTTCCTGCCACATAATAATCATCCACGCCGCGGATTTTCCGGCTGACCACGATACCGATTACAATGTAAACTGCAAGGGAGACACACATTCCCGCAAAATAAATGTTCATTTTTTCTTCTCCTTTTCCTCTTTCAGATATGGAGCGAAATCTTTTTTCATCTTTCGGTAAGCCAGCCAGCAGCCTGCGCCCAGCCAGAAACCAAGAAATACCGCAACCATAAGTTCCATACGCAGTTCCTCCGTTTTTTTGGATCCGGAATCCGGATTATTTTCTGTGTTTTCTCTGTGCGGCCAGTTTTTTCAGTTCCGCGCGGTCTACTTTTCCGTTTAAGTTGTGGGGCATGGGATTCATCACGATCCGCTTATTCGGCAGCATATAATCCGGCAGCAGTTCTTTTAACCGTTCCGCCACTTCCTCATCGGATACTTTGCCGCTGTAAAACAGTATGATTTTCTGCCGTTCACTGTCATAGACACAGCAGTTCTCGTCAATACCGGAAATAGAAGAAACATTTGCCTCAATTTCTCCCAGCTCAATCCGGTGGCCCATATGTTTGATCTGGAAATCCTTGCGGCCTACATATTCCAGTTCTCCGTATTCATTGAACTCCACCAGATCACCGGTGCGGTAGATTTTCTCTTCAAAATACGGATTGACCGGATTCTGCACATAAACTTCCGCTGTCTTTTCCGGATTGCGGTAATAGCCGTAGGTCAGGGATGTGCTGCGAATGCAGTACTCGCCGGTGCCTTTTCCCTGGATCGGATGATTCTCCGCATCCAGCACCAGTATTTCATTATTCTTAAAGGGAATGCCAATCGGCAGACGGGCAGTTTCCGGGAATTCCCGGTCAATGACATAGTAGGTGGATCCGTCTGTTCCCTCGGTCGGTCCGTAGGAATTGATAAATACGGTGTCCGGCAGATGTTTCCGCCACATATTCAGCTGACGGACCGGCATCACTTCTCCGCCGAAGGATACCATTTTCACACAGGAAATATCCGCGCAGTCAAAGGCATTCAGATTGGCCACCATATTCAGGGCCGAAGGCACCCAGTACAGGAAATTGATCTGTTTTTCCTCGATGTATTTCATCAGAAGCGCCGGGAACGCAAAATGCATATGCGGAATAATGTACATGGTGGAGCAGTTTCTCAGCGTACCGAAGATCTCCACGATGGACATGACAAAATAAAACGGCGTCTGGTTGCCGGAAATCGTATGCTCATCCAGATGATACGCTTCGCTGACTGCCTCGATATAATTGATCACATGGGCATGGGCAGTCATGACTCCCTTGGGATTTCCGGTGGAACCGGAAGTAAAGAGCACATACAGAAGATCCGATCCCATGATCTTTGCGCCGACGGAGGCAATTGCCTCCGGATCCGCCGGATGATCCAGCAGATCTTCCAGAAGCAGGATTTCCGCCTCCGGAGCGAACTCCGCTACCTGCTCCCGATAGGCGGACACTGTCAGTACCGCCGCTGGCTCCAGCGTTCCCACAATCTTTTCAATCCGCTCCACCGGCATCTGGGTGTCAATCACAGAATAAAAACACCCGCTGTATGCTGTACCCAGCATAGCTGTGAGACAGCCGGTATTCTTATCCAGAAAGATTCCCACCGGCCGGCGGAAAAAACCGGCATCTATCAGTCCCTGCGCAATGCGGTGTGCCTCTTCCTGTACCTGCCGGAACGTAAGTGCCCGTTCTTCATCTGCGTAAGCGATTTTGTCCCCATGGGACAGCACTGCCTGATCCAGATAGTCCGTAATAATTCTGGTTGTCACTGTATTTTCTCCTTTTTCTGCTAGGCCCAGTAGGCCGCCTGCTTGGTATAGAACCGCTCAAAAGGCGCGGTAGATCCGATGGTTCTGGCATAGACACGGATTTCGTAGTTTCCGGAAGTTTTTGGGTAATACACTGCCGTCCGTCCGGAACCGTATTTCCGGAAAATATGGAACTTCTTTTCCCCGGTCCGGCGGACCGCAAACTGGTATTCCGCCTGCACGCCGCTGCCGTAGTAGGCATAGGCTCCGGCCCGGATGCCTTTGCCTTTTTCTGCTTTTACTTCCAGATTCACCGTATCAATATAGGAAACGGATGCCAGGAAATCATCTCTGGAATAAAAATATCCGGATACGTCCTTTCCTTCCCTGCTTTCTTTGATCAGACGGCCCAGTGCTTCTGAAAAAGCTTCCGCACCCCTGACATTTGTGTGGTCCCAGTCTTTGAATCCTGTGGCGTCCCGGTGATAAAGCCGCTGATCCGCCAGATTCATATCATAAAACGGCACATCGTATTTTTTGAAAAATTCCTTCAGATACGTATAACGCTGAAAATAATCGCCGCCGTAGCTTAATACATAACTGATGGGCACCGGCGCGCCGACCACCGTAAGCCGGATTCCGCGGCTCTTACAGAAGCTGCAGATCTCTTTCAGGGTATCCATGGATTCCTTTGAAAGATCCCTGCTGTTCCAGGTGGTCCGCTCCTGTCTGGAGACCGTATTGTAATTAATCGTCCGGTCGAAGGTCTTGAACCCTTTTGCGGTGCGCAGATAATTCTGATTATCCGGCCGGATTTTTACCAGTCCCAGCTTTGCTTTAATATTAAAGGGAATTGTTTTCGGAAACTTGTTCGTATTGTTCAGCCAGGGGAAGAAAAAGGCAATGGATTCCGGTTTGCCGAAATACCGCTTGTCAAACACGAAACTTGCGCCGTTTCGGATTCGTTTTCCGAGACTCTGTCCCCGGTTTTCCGCATAGACAAACGTGGCCTCCGGTTTTGCGTATCGTTCTGTACCGGACATCATATACATATAGTCGATGACAAAGACCACATCCTTGATCCTGTGGTCTGCCGCCGCTGCACGGATTGCGCGTTTGCTGTCCAGGAAGGACTGGGCATTCGTTCCCATATTCTGGGAGGACAGCCCTGTAATACGGTCCGTGATATCCGGATCAATTCCCTCATAGCACTGGGACGTGCCGACATAAATCATATCGATTTTCTGTCCTTTTCTGGCACGATATTTATCCCACATTTCCGAACTGGGAGACGCGTAGGGCGTCAGCAGAAACGTGGCGATGCAGTTGACAATCACTGCCACCGCAATAAACCCGATGACAGTCAGGATTCTTTTTTTAGAAGTTCGCATATAAAAATCCTCCGGATCCATTTGAATAAGATACCGCAAACAATGTCATGATTGCCAGAAACAGATACAGGGTCCAGCGCACTGCCGGGCGGCGGTCATGCAGTTTCGCGTAGACATCCACGCCCCGCTCCTGAAAGACACTGTTGATGAACACAACCACCAGGGCCAGCACGACCACGACGGGAATCAGCGGCATCTTGCCAAACTGGCTGCGCATGAAATAACGCACCGTCAGAAGTGACCAGTCCGGTCTGGTAATTGTATTCCGGAAGCAGATCCATACACTGCTGAATTTTTCAATACGGTCAAAATACCAACCGATATTCACAATAATAAAAGTGCGGATCACGCGCCAGACATACATGCCCCGGGACTGTGTATTAATATGAAGCACTTCGTTCCATCGCTGGAATACCGGCTGCAGAATATCGCTGATGGCTATCACGATACCATTGTACAGACCCCACAGAATAAAGTTGGAATAAAATCCATGCCATACACCGACCACAAAGAACACCAGGATATTCGCGATCGCTGCCGGCAGGACTCTGCCCAGATGTTTATTCAGATGACGGCCGCAGAATTTCGCGAACCGCTGCATGGGCTTCGTAAGGGCAAACGGATAAAAAATGTAATCCCGCATCCAGGCGCCCAGGGAAATGTGCCATCTGCGCCAGAAATCCCCCAGGGAAACCGAAAAATACGGCTGGCGGAAGTTCTGCATCATGCGGATGCCAAACAGCTGTGCCACAGCCATCACCATGTCAATGCCGCCGGAAAAATCCCCGTAGAGCTGTGCGGAATACATGAGAATTCCCAGTATGATCATCGGACTGGACAGATTGTCCACCGGTCCGTCAAAAATCGCGCCGATTTTTCCCACCAGCATCTCCGCGATGACATATTTCTTCATGGCTCCGAACAGAAACAGCAGCAGCGCTCTGCCGCAGCGTTCCAGATCCAGATGGTGCCGTTCATAAAGCTGCTCCGCCATCTGATCAAACCGGTTGATCGGTCCCTGCAGCATCTGAGGGAAGAAGGATACAAAAGTCAGGAACTTAAGAAAGTTTGTGGAAGGCTTGCTCTTCTTATTATATACATCCACCAGGTAACCAATGGACTGAAAGGTATAAAAGGAAATGCCCAGCGGCAGCAGCAGCCCGCTGATATGATAGACGGCATACACCGATCCGGTTCCCACATGACCGATACCGACGATGGCATCCAGAATGTCGTTCCAGTATTTAAAATAACCCAGAATGCCAAAATTAAGTAAAAGAAGCACGATCAGAACGATACGCTTTTTTTTCTGGCACTGGTTCTTCAGTTTCTTTTTCTGTTCTTTCGTAATTCCTTCCTGCTTGCGGGCAAGATTGCAGGCAGTCTGAAATTTCTGCATGACAATCGCCCCCAGCCATACGCTGAAGGAAGTGATCAGAATATAAATCAGACTTTTCGGGCCATAGCTGATATAAAATGCAATACTGCCGATCAGCAGGCAAACCCACTGTATCTTCCGGAATACGGTATAGTACAGAACAAAGAGAATTGCCACAAACATAAGGTACTGTATAGATAACAGCTGCATATTGTTTCCCCTTTAAAATCAAAATTCACCGGCCTATTATAGCATACCTGCAGATACTTATGGGTTTATCCCCAAAAAATTAAAGATTATTAAGGAACGAAAAACTGCATCTGACAGGCAGTATATGAAAAAAGGCGAAGTCCCATGGACTCCGCCTGCTTCTCTGCATACCTTCAAAACTTCATACAGAAGAGATGCTTCCCTTTATGATCCGCTTG
>OCVV011336981.1_pt1 | contig 15414 bp, 14 predicted proteins | sample 1539721 | NCBI WGS metagenome assembly OCVV01 (sample SAMN02144230, study PRJEB22623) | gut metagenome | biome: sheep rumen | host: Ovis aries | place: New Zealand
TACTTCTCCTAAAGGTTTATTAATAACTAACTCAGCATATCTATCATATGGTGTTGGTGTATCATTTATTATAATTAAATGTTTACCTTTATATTGCATAACTAATCCAGCAGCAGGTTGAACTGTTAATGATGTGCCAGCTACAATTAAAACATCTGCATTACGAATTGCTTCAACTGCTTCTCCAAAAGCATCAGGTAGCATTTCTCCATATAAAGTAACATCAGGTCTTATTATTCCACCACATTCACATCTAGGTACACCTTCACTTTTAAATATATAATCTTTATCATATTGTTTAGAACAATTACTACAATAGTTTCTTAATGTGGTACCATGTACTTCAAGTACATTAGTAGAACCTGCTTTTTGATGTAATCCATCTATATTTTGAGTTACTATATATTTCAACTTATTATTATCTTCAAGTTTTTTTAAATATATATGTGTTATATTTGGTTCATATTTAGATGTATCCATATTCTTTCTATAATAATCAAAGAATAATTCAGGTTCATCATATAAGCATGTATGACTTAACATATATTCAGGTGGTCTATCAATATCGTTTTTATCTTTATATAAACCATTCTTACCACGAAAGTCTTTTATACCACTTTCGGTTGAAACACCTGCACCACCAAAAAATACAATATTGTTTGATGCATCTATTATTTGTTGTAAATAATTTATATCATCCATATATATCACCTAATATTATTATAAAATAAAAAGAATGTAATTATCTACATTCTTTTATTATATAAACTACACCAATTGATAATATTATTGTACCAATTAATAAATGTATAGTTGAACTTTTACCTGTTGGAGGTACTTCAACTATTTCTTGAATAATATTAGCTATTGTATTTTCTATAGTTTTATTATCATTGTTAATAACTTCTTTGTTATCAACAACTTCTTCTTCAATAGGAGTATTAGTATTATCAATTGAACCTGGTATTTCATTTTTATAATCACTTAATTGAATAAATACTGGAGATTCAGTTATAGTAATTTCCAATATTCCATGATCAATATCTTCAGTAGTAGTTACACCTAAGTCTTTTCCTTTTTGCATTTTTGTAATAGTAGCTTTAGTATAGTTATCTACATACATAGGATATAAAAGTAATCTACTACCATCTTCAGTAGGAGACCAAGCTACAAGAATAATGCTATCTCCTTTTTTATATTCGTATATATAAATATCTGATTCTTCTTTAATTACTCTATTAAATGAATAACCCTTTAATACATTCTTAGCAGTATTAACTCCATACCAAGATGATTTTTTAACAGTTCCTTCAGATACTTTAGTAGCAAGCCCTGATGTAGAGTATTGAGTACCATCACTAGAAGGTCCATCATTTAAAGCATCATATACTATTAATCTATCTAAACCTATTCTATCACCTATTAAATATTCTCTTATAATCCAATCTCTTTGAGCATCTTCATTAGGTGCCGCATGTTTAGTTGAATTTAAGTTTGTATCCCAACCAAATTCTGTTATCCATATTTCTTTAGTTGGATCATTTGTATTTCTCCAATTAATAATCTTTTGAGCATCGCTTACAAAAGATGAATTCTCTGGAGAATGAGTTCCTGTATATTGATGATAATTAATTACATCAAATGGCAAGTATTTATCTGCTCTATTATTATTAGCCCATGCTTGCATTTCATTTAACCATTGTACCATGGTAGAACCACCAGCCATACCACCCATAACTAATTTAGAATTCTTATCTGCTTGCTTAACACCATATGTATCTCCAAGTCTACCTTCATGTCCGTCATAGTCAGCTGATAACATAGCAGCTAATTCAGTTGAATTAAATTGAGCATCTGGACCTTGCCATGTTTTATCTGGTTCATTCCAATCTTCATAATATGTAATATAACCTAATCCTGATTTATATGTATCATTTGGATCTAAGTTAAGTTTTTCTTTAGGTACTACTGTATATCCATATCTAGCAGCATAATTATATAAATAATTAGCATGTATCTTATAACTCATAGGATCAGTTGTTGAATCACCCTTCATTACAGGTTTTTCATTTCTATTTCTATTAAATACAGCTTGTTCACCCATTTGAATACAAGGTAATATAGTTATTCCATGATTATGTAATGTTTCATAATAACCATCAAAATCCCAATAATTAAATCTTTGGAAATACATTTGCTTATTTGGAGTAATAGACCATCCAAAATTATGATACTCTCTTACTACTCCACCTGCATATAATATTTCTCTAGGAACATCTACATGTCCATTCATACCAATCTTTTGATCAAATGTTAATGCGCTTACTTCCATGCATGATGTTGCTAGTATAATTCCTAAAATCAATAATAATTTAATATAAATACTTTTCATAACCATAAACTCCCATCTATTGAGTTGTTATACTAACACTTTTATATTCTTTTTGCAAATAACTATATACTATACAACATAATATTTGATAAAATTAAATTAGGTGATAATTATGATTAAATGTCCTAGTTGTGGTGGTGAATTAAAATTTAGCCCAAAAGATCAAGAAGTAGTATGTCCTTGGTGTTCATCTAAATTTAATCCCAAAGAACTAAAAACAGATGTTAAACATGCTTCTGAACACAAATCAGTAGATGGAACAAATGCTACTGGTTACACATGTTCTCAATGTGGAGCTACTATTATGTCTTTTGATGATACAGTTGTTACTTTCTGTAATTACTGTGATTCTCAAACATTAATTGAGAGTAAAATGAATATGGTTAATCCTGATATCATTATTCCTTTTAAAAAGACTAAAGATGAATGTATACAATCTTATAAAAATATACTTAATAAAGCTTTATTTACTCCTAAATATATGAAGGAAGAAATGGTATTTAATAAATTTAGAGGAATATATATGCCATATGAAGTATATAAAGTAGGCTTACATGGAGATACAACCAATAAAGGTTCCAAATATAGCCATAGAGCAGGTGATTACATTATTTATAATGATTATACTATCTACTGTCATGTAGATACAGAATATGATGGTATATCATTTGATTTATCATCTAACTTCTATGATGAGTATTCTCAAGCAGTACCATTTAATTACAACGAAGCTGAACCTTTTAATTATAATTATTTAATAGGCTACTATGCTGATTCATTAGATGTTGATGATACTATATATGGTGATGATGCATGTGATATAGCTAATGATGATGCAAGTTATCAATTAGGCAAGAATAGAGGTTTTTCTAAATATGGATGTCCAAGTCCAAGAGTTAGTACAGAAGTTATTGAAAAAAGAAGAGCTCTATTCCCTGTATATTTTGTATCAATTAAAAATAAAACTGGAGATAGAATCCATTATGCAGTCATAAATGGACAAACAGGTAAAGTAGCAATGGACTTACCAGTAAACTTTGTTAAATACTTTATATTCTCATTAATACTAGCAATACCTGTATTCATATTGTTATATATATTACCAGTTATCACTAATAAAGTTAGTACTATTATTACTATTATTGCATCTATAATTGCATTAATAATATCAGTATCACAATATAAAAAAATAAAAGCAAGAGAATCATTCCTTAATGATGAAGGAAAAAAGACTATATTACTTAAATCTGATGATAAAGAAATTCAAAAAGAACTTAAGGATTCTGTTGTAACAAAGAAGAATAGTCCTGTATTGGGTGTCTTAGGTAAAACAATCATTGCGTCTATAATTCTACCTATGTTTATAGTCCTTATGATGTATTTACAAGAATCAACCAATAGTAATGTATTTGGATATTTAGGATTCGTTGGGGTGATATTTTTATTAATATGCTTATATACTCCAAGCAAGAAAGCAAAAGCTAAAAAAGAAGTAAAAGCTAAAGTATCATTTGGTGAAATGATATCAAAGAATTCATTAATAATAATTGCTATAATTATTCCTGTATTAGTTTTGATTCTTAATCCAGTAGATGATTTATTCTACTATGGTGCATCAATGGTATCACTTTCACTTATAGTAATATCATTTAGAAGAATAATACTAGAACATAATATATTAGCATCTAGACCACTACCTCAATTAAATAAAAGAGGAGGTGATCTAAGTGAATAAATATATAAAGACATTTATTATAATAATTGCATTATTATTCACTATTAATGTAAGTGCTGTAACTACAACAACAGTTAAGAGTATTAAAGATGTTGATACTAAAACAACAACAAGTAGACCAACTAAAAATGTATCAAGACCTGCAGAAATTAGTCATGATCAAGTTTATGAAGATGTTAACGGTTATACAATATTAATTGATGATCAAGCTGGTTTATTAACAACTGAAGAAGTATCTTCATTAAAAGAAAAAATGAAAGAACTTGTTGTATATGGTAATATTGGATTTGTTTCCGTATCAAGTAATTCTACATCAACAGAGAGATTTGCCGATCAGTATTATCATAGATATTTCAAAACTGAATCAGGAACAATATTTGTTATTGATATGGATAATAGAATGATATATATATTCTCTGATGGAGAAAACTATAAATATATAACTAAATCTAAAGCTAACTCCATTACAGATAATATTTATAGATATGCTACAAGAGAAGAATATTATGAATGTGCTTCTAAAGCATTTGATCAAATAGGAACAGTATTAAATGGTGGTAAAATAGCTGAACCAATGAGATTAGTTTCTAATGGATTCTTAGCTATAACTATTTCATTATTTATTAGTTTCTTATATGTATTATCAGTGTCTAAGTCATCTCGTGCTAGTCAACATGAAATATTAAAAGGTGTTAAATCATCATTTGCATCCGGTGATGCAGATGGACATCTAACTGGTTCTCATTCCGTTTATAGCCCACAATCATCTGGTGGTGGATCCTCTGGTGGCGGCGGAGGCGGCGGTGGCGGATCGTCCGGTGGTGGCGGAGGTCACTCATTCTAATAAAATAAAAAACTACTATTATTTAGTAGTTTTTTTATTTCTTACCATTAATACAGATATTAACAATGCTATAATATATAACAATAATGTTACTAATAATATATAACTATAATTATTATTAGATACTTTTAATATTATCTCAGACATGTTATTACCTGTTATACCTGCTATTGCCCATGCACTTAAACTTAAACCATGTATTTTACTTATTTTATCCATTCCAAATCTTTCACTTAATAATGCTGGTAATGTAGAGAATCCTCCACCATATCCTGCATTTATAATTACTAGTAATAGAATTACTATAACACCTATTGAAGAACTTATAGCATTAGTTATTAATGCTACAAATGTAATTAATATAGATGTAACAAATATAATCTTATATATAGTATTTCTTTCTTTTAACTTATCAGATATAGTTGAATACCCTATTCTACCTAAAGCATTAAAGAATGCTGTTACTGATGGTATTAAAGATATCATCATTGTTAATACTTCTTGTCCTGCAAAAGTAAGTTTTAATATTTGTTTTTCATAAGTTATTAAAGCAAGACCACAGTGAATATTAATAAAGAACATTAACCATATACCTAAGAATTCTCTATTCTTAAACATATCAATTGCTTTGAAAGCATTTTTCTTATCTTCTTTTTCCTTCCATCCATCTGGTTTCTTTAATAATAGATGTCCTATAAACATAAGAATAAAATATACAAATCCTAATATATAAAACATTTGAAAGATGCCTAAGTTATTTTGTATTAATTCCATAATTGGAGTTGCAATAGCTTTAGCTAATCCAAATCCCATTATAGATATTCCTGTTGCTAAACCTTTGTTGTCTTTAAACCATAACATTAAAGTTTTAACAGGTGTTAAATAACCTATACCTAATCCAATACCCATTATTACACCATAGCATAAATAAATACCTATAAGTGCAACTATTCCTTTAGTGAATTGTATAAACAATCCTGTTCCTAACATACCTAAAGTAAAACATATACATGATATAAGTGAAGACTTATGTATATCTTTCTCAACCATTCTTCCGCCAAAAGCTGCAGACATACCTAAGAAGAATATAGCTAACGAGAATGCCCAACCAAGTGCGAAAGTTGAAACACCAATATATTCTCCTATTGATTCTTTGAAGGTTGACCAACAATATACAGTACCAATTGAGCAATGAATAAGTAATGCTGGTATTGCAGATCTAACCCATTTGTTATTTAAACCTTTCATATATTACCTCCAACCATATCGTATCACTTATATATTTATTCGTTTGTTGCAGGTGCAACTATTTGACACTATTTATTTTTTTCTTCATTTTTACGTGTTAAGTGATATAATATATAAGCAACAGGGGCGATAGTTATGGCAAATACAATGGTAGGTAATCTGGACGATTACATGAAAGTTCATGGTTATGAAAGAATAGGTGATTTATCTTTCGATGATAGATTACTTCAATGTGTTAAAAAGATTGAAGAAATAGATTTTGCTAATATGAGTATGGGAGAATTTAAATATATCTTTAAACACACAATGAAAATAAATGCTAGAAAATTCTATGAACAAAACTTTGAATTACACAAGGTTGGGTATATGTCAGATGTATATGTAGCATATCTATTAAATAATTTACACATTCATTCAACAGATGAAATAGTTAGATTCTATAATAATTGTATAAAGTATATAGATCCATTTAAATTACCTATAGATTATGTATTTGCTAATTCATTTGGAGGAACTTTAGTAACAGAAGTTATCAAAATTGAAGACAATGAAAATAATGAATACTTAAAATATATGAAACCAGCTTACTCTAGAGTAATGTTACCTAAAGTAACTACTGAATTATCTACATCATCTTATATTCATGAATTAGGACATGCATTAGTAGAAACTAATAAAGGCATTATTGAAGAATACTATAATAGTGAGGTAATATCTATATACTTAGAATTACTATATGCATATTACAACAATGATACTTTATATCATATAACACTTGGTAATAGAATTAATCATATATTAAGTACTTTCAATTCTATGTATGAGTATAAAGTTAATCATAGAACTGATTTATTAAAAAGTCGCCCATATGATGATACTGCATTCCATACAGATGCTAAGTATTTATTATCAATACTTAAAGCTATAGAATTACTATCTAAAACAATAGATGGCGAAAAGATAGTTAAACATCAAATTGGAAGAACTATATCAGGACATCGAACACTTGAAGATACTTTAAGTGATGTAGCTGTAACCAACGAATCATGTTTAACTGATGAACATGTAAAAAAACTAGTTAATATTAAATCAAAAAAACAAGATTAATAATCTTGTTTTATTGTACTCTACTATCATTATAAATAGGTGATAAAGTTAAATCTTTTATTTGTATATCATATGCTGTATCACATGATTCAATAGTTTTCCATGTATGCCACATATCATTTAAATCATAGATGTCTAAATTATTTTCAACTATATTCATATATTGATGTTCAGTTAATCTATATAAATCATTATAAGTAATTAATCCTTCATCTATAGTAAATTTAACTATATTAGCTAATAACATCATCATATATGTATCTTCCTTAGTATGAGTTAATCTATTAATCTCATTATTAATACTCATTAAATAACTAGCAATACCATATGAACGAACAGCTATTTCATCTATACTATCACTTCTATTATATAGATATATATTATCTATAATAGACTTAGCCATATCTAAATCTACCTTTTTAACCCAGCTCATTCCTCCACCAACCAAGTTATCTAATCTGTCAGCACATAATGCTGGTCTAGGTAAATCTACAACTGAATATTGTTTAAAGTTTATTACTTCATTAATATCTATATTATCCTGTTTTAAATATTCTATTAATTGTTTAGATGATCTTAATATATCTATTGTTTTACTTTCTGTAGATTCTTGTTTTATAAAATCTTTATTCATATAATCTATAACATGTGAAAACACAGGTGTAGATATATCATGAAACAATGCTGCAAGCGTTTGCTTCTTATCATGTGTTAATCTCCAAGTAATTAAAGCTACATTTAAACTATGATTATATCTAGATAAATAAAACTTAAAGTCATACATATGAGGTGATGCATAATCCATACCACATAAAACAGATATATCTTTTAATCTTTTCATAATATCTAACTCTAAATACTTATCTAGAAAAGATGGTATATCAGAAATATATGATTGATATTCTAAATAATCATCCATATATAACACCTCATTCCTAAATTGTTATTATACATAAAAAATAAGTATATTACTATACTTATTTATTTAAATCCCAATCAATTTCTTTAATTCCATTTTTCTTTAAGAACTCGTTTGTTCTACTAAAAGGATGCGATCCAAAGAATCCTGAACGAGCACTAAAAGGAGATGGATGAGCAGATTCGATAATTAAATGTTTAGGATTAGTTATAAATTCTTTTTTACTACGTGCAAAATTTCCCCATAAGATAAATACAACTGGTTCATCTTTTGCATTAATCTTTTTAATAACATAGTCAGTGAATTTATCCCAACCTATCTTACTATGAGAATTAGGTGTATCTTTCACTACAGTTAAAGTAGCATTTAAAAGTAATACACCTTCTTTAGTCCACTTAGTTAAATCTCCTGATGTTGATGGTTTAATACCTAAATCATCTTCTAATTCTTTATAAATATTCTTTAATGATGGAGGTAATTTAATACCGTCATGTACAGAAAACGATAATCCCATTGCTTCACCTTCACCATGGTATGGATCTTGTCCTACAATGACTACTTTTACATCTTTATAAGATGTATTCTTAAGTGCAGCAAATATATCTTCTTTAGGAGGATATATTGTTTTATTATCATATTCTTTATCAACTATTTTCATGAAATTATGAAAACCAGGAGAATTCCAAATTATTGATAATTCATTATCCCAATCATTACCTACCATGTGCTTTGCTTTCTCTTTCTTTCATTTCTTTATAATAATCTTGTTCGAATTCAGATAACACTTCAAGTGATTCATTAGGATCAATACTTGTTCTTCCAATAGACTTATATCTATCTAATCCTTCATTATCTAAAGCTAATTCTATATCCTTTTGTCTAGATACACTTGATGCATAAGCAATAGCATCTTGCTCTCTAACACCATATAAGATATCTAAAGGTTTTCCACTTACTTCATCAACAGTTGATGCACCTATCATAATAATATGTTCCTTACCAGCTAGTTTAGGATGTCTCATATCTCCTAAACCTCTATACTCTTTTTGTAACATCATTATTTCATCTTCAGTTAAACTAGCATCTTTATATATATCAGCAGGTAAGAATGGTTTTAACATAATTACTCTAATAGCAAATGTCTTACTATTTAGAGGATGCGCATAACTAATATTTGCTTTTTCTGGCCCACCATAATCATATGCTTCTTTAATTCTATCTTCTCTTTCTACAAAAGACATAGAATATTGTACATAGAAATCTTCATATGGCATTTCTTCCCAAGCTTTAGAATAACCAGTTTTACTCTTTTCAGCTCTGTCTTGAAAATATGTATTGTGATGCCAATAAGTATAATCACTAGGAATATATATCTTATCTAAACTTCTTAAATAACTAATAGCTTCATTAACATTCATATTACTCATAATACCACCTATTTTAATTATATCATATAATAGTAAGAGTTATTTAACTCTTCTTAATACCTTGGCAGTTCCAGTTGCCAAGTATTCTTTATCAGTTCTATATTGTAGATACTCAGGATTTGGATCCCAATACTTCATAGCTTGTTCAAACATAATATCATGTGGAAGATGTCCAGATGGTATTAAATCACCAGTAGACACGAATATATTACCTTCTACTTCCATTTCATATATGGATTTATTCTTTTTCCTATCTAATATATGTTCCCAGTATGGAAGAGATTGTTCATCTGAAAACCACATACAAGTTTGTCTAGATGGTCTAGTAGGAAAATATTTAAATCTTACTTCTTCCATGATTAATTCTCTTATATCTATTTGATTATTTGATATTACACCACGTACAGTTTCAACTAATTTAATTTTTTCATCATCAGACATCTCTGATATAACAGCAATATCTAATAAATCTAAGATTGCTTTATGATAGCATACTAGATTACCATTTTCTTTTTTACTAGATTCTATATATGTAGTAGATCTATCCATAAAATCACGAGTAAATGGATTTAATTCACCACCAATAGCAAATTCATTACCTTCTACATACTTCTCTCTTTCAAATTCATCATTATGTAAATGATATAGTTTCATAAAATCCCCTTCTTTTAAATGCTTATTCTATCAGATTAATCTATAAAAATCAAAAAAGTTATCATTTATGATAACTTTCATTATTAAGAATTTTAAACGATCTATATATTTGTTCTAATAACAAACATCTAAATACACCATGAGGATATGTGTTCTTACCAAATGATAATCTATAATTAGACTTAGCTAATACTCTTTCATCAATACCATCAGATCCACCTATAATAAATGTAATAGAAGGATAACTAATAAAGGTCTTATCTATTAGATTAGATAATTCAATAGATGAAAGGTTATTACCATTTATTTCCATAGTAATTATATAATCTTTATCATTTATATTTTTTAAAATAAGATCTCCCTCATCTTTAATATTACTATCTTTTAATTCAATAATATTAATCTTATGATACTTTCTCAATCTAGTTAAATAATCATCACACATATCTACTAAATATTTATCTTTTAATTTACCAACACATATAATACTTATCATAGATTTATCTCCAATCTATCCCTTTGTTTAGCTGTTATTATATCACATGGTTTAATGCCTTCATCTTTTAATGCATTAATAACAGTATCTAAAGCAATTTCAGGTGTATTGTTTTCCTTAGATAAATGGGCAAGTACTATATATTTAGTATTATCACCTATTATCTTAGATAAATAATACCCAGCTTGTTCATTAGATAAGTGTCCTTCATCAGATATAACTCTTTGTTTTAACCAATTAGGATATCTACCATGCATAAGCATTTCTGTATTATGATTACTTTCAAATATATATGCATCTTTGTTAGTAATATATTTAATATTTTTTTGATTAATATAACCTGTATCAGTTACATATACTAATGATTTGTTATTATATGTAATTATATATCCACGTGATCCTTTTGCATCATGAGATGTATTAAATGTTTCAATTGATATATCATCATCAATACTAAACTTCTTATCTTCAAATGATATATTATCATAATCTTTTAAACATTCAACCTCACTTAATGCATCAGGAGTAATATATATAATTGGATTATTCTTTTTATTAATAAAAGTTTGTAATGCACCTACATGGTCTTTATGGCCATGTGTAATCAATATATGTGTAATATCAGATGGTAAAAGATTATAAGAAGAAAGGGATTCACTTAAATACTTGTAGTTCATCCCTATATCTATCAAAATCTTCTTATCATTAATTTGTATTAATGTTATATTACCTTCTGATCCCGATGCTAAAATAGTTATTAACATCTGAACACACTCTTACATGGATCTACTACACTTGTACCAGGCATATATGGTGGTGCATCTAACCATATACCTAAATGTAAGTGAACACCTGTTGAGAATCCAGTTGATCCCATTGCTCCAATACGTTCTTCTCTAGCTACTTGTTGTCCTACCTTAACACCAATCTTTGATAAGTGCATGTATTGAGAATATAATTTATCACTATGCTTAATAATAATATAATTACCTTCATTAGAGCCATATCCTGTTTTATATACTTCACCTGCAGCTATTGCAAATATTGGTGAACCATATCCTGTACCAGAGATATCTATACCTCTATGGAAAGTACCCCAACGATATTCAAATCTTGAAGTAATAATAAATGGTGATAATGTTGGCCAACTAAAGTCTCCAGTTGAGAATGTAGCTGAATTGTAATTAACAAATGAACCAATCTTCTTAGTACCTCTAGTTACTATTTCACTTAATGGTTCCTTAATTACTTCTGATTGATTAATCTTTAATGATTGAATCTCACCATTAACATATTTAACATCCTGAGTAACTCTACTGACCCCAGGAACACCTGGTGTTGTTACTTCAGAATAATCAACATATTTATTATTATCATTTATGTATTCAGTCTTGAATGGAACATCTACATCACTTACTACAGTCTTTCTATAAGTAACTGATACTAATGGATTAATTAATGCAACATTCAATACATCTCCTGGTATTAATAACGCATTACCAGTAGGATACTTAGGATTAACTATTAATAACTCTGATATATTTAACTTATGATCATCAGCTATTTTATATAAGTCTTCTCCCTCTTTAACAACATATTTTTCTTGTTCATCTAATGTACCATATAATAAATATTGTGTTAATTCATTTTGATCAGTAAATATCTTTTCTTCTGTAGATATTAATGATTCTTTTATAGTAATAGTTTCTTCAAAATAAATAGATGTAATTATTTCTCCTGTTTCAACAATCTCTGATTGAGTGTTTTCTTCAAAATCTTTTAATTCATCTTCGCCTATAAATATTTGTGCTATTTCCTTTAATGATTTCTTAATTAATTGATCATCTAGCATATATATTTTAATAGGTTTCTTAGGTTCTTCTCCTTCTTCTAAATTATCATTACTATAAGTAATAGTAACTGTATAACCTTGAATAGTAAAAGGTTCTGAATCCTTTATTTGATTATATACTTCCTCAGTATTATTTAATTTATCATTATATGTATATACCTTTTCTATAATTAATCCTGTAGGTGGGTATACTTTATCTACATTAAATTGTTCCTTTATATTACTTTGCTCTTTATCTATTAAATTTAATAGATTATCTTCTGATTCAATTAATCCTATTTTTTTACCATTTAAATATACTTGGAATACTTCATATGGATTAGATAAATCATTAGATGCATACGCAGCAAAGAAAAGTAAAGCACCAACAAATACCGTTATAAAAAAGCCTAGTATTTTACCTTTCATTTAGATACACTTCCTATTAATCTTGATTTCTATTATCAGGATTTTGAACTGATGTTCTAAATTCTGATATATTCTTTTCAAATTGTAATAATATTGTACCATTTGCCCCTGCTCTATGTTTTGCAACAATCAATTCAACTAAAGAAATAGGATTTTCTCTTTCCCCTTCTTTTCTATGATAGTAATCATCTCTATATAAAAATGATACTATATCGGCATCTTGCTCAATTGAACCAGACTCTCTTAAGTCTGATAACATAGGTCTTTTATCTTCTCTTCCTTCAACTGAACGAGATAATTGCGCTAATGCAATAACTGGAACTCCTAATTCCATAGCCATTGTTTTTAAATTACGTGATATATCTGATACTTCTTGTTGTCTATTAGTTCCATAGTTTCCACCACCAGATAATAATTGTAAGTAGTCGATTATAATTAATCCTAAATCAGACTTTTCAGCTAATCTTCTACATTTAGCTCTTAATTCACCTATAGTAATACCAGGTGTATCTTCAATAAATATTGGAGCTTCACTTAATTGAGACATTGCCTCATTAACTCTTTTCCAATCATCATTATTAAGTTTACCTGTTCTTAATTTATTACCTTCAACTGCACCTTTAGCAGCGATCATTCTCATCATTAATTGTTCAGCTGACATTTCTAAGTTGAATACAGCAACATTCTTCTTTGTTTGAAGTGCTGCATTAACAGCAATATTTAATGCAAATGCAGTTTTACCCATACCAGGACGAGCTGCTATTATTATTAATTCGTTTGGATGTAATCCTGATGTTAATCTATCAAAATCAATAAAACCTGTTGGTACACCAGTTATATCCTTGCCATTTTTAGCCATTTCTTCTAATTGTCTCTTAGCAGACTTAACTACCATTTCAGCAGTTTTAAATTCCCCAGCTTTTCTTTGTTTAGCTACAGCAAATATTTCTTTCTCTGCTCCATCAATTAATTCAGCTTGACTATTATGTTCATCTATTGCACTTTTAGTAATCTTATTACATGTTTCAATCAATTTTCTTCTTACATATTTATCTTTAATAATATCAATATATGTATCAACATTAGCTGAAGATAAAACTGAATCAATTACTTCAGATAAATATTCAACACCACCTATAGAATTAATTGGAGTAGTCTTTTCAATCTCATTCTTAAGAATAGTAGAATCTAAATTATCATTTCTACTTCTTATTTCCTTCATAGCAGAAAATATTACTTGATTCTTTTTGTCATAGAACATTTCTTCTGTTAAATCATCACATACTTTATCTAATGCATTTGAAGATAAATAAGCACTTCCTAATGCACTCATTTCTGCTTCTAGATTTTTAGGATCTTGATTATTCATGAGATTACCTCCTATTCTACAGTTATATTTATTTTAGCTATTACCTTCTTATGTAATTCTATATTAACTATATGTGTTCCAAGTGATTCAATTGTATGATCACATGAAATCTTTCTTTTATCTACATCATAGTTTAATTTCTTTAATTCATCACTTATTTGTTTAGAAGTTATAGTTCCAAACATACGACCATCTTTACTCTTTTTAACTTCAAATTTAATATGAGTTTTTTCTAACTTATTCTTTAAAGCAGTCATATCTTCTATAAGTTTTTCTTCTGCTTTCTCTCTTTTATCTATATCTCTTTCAAGTTTATTCTTATTTTGTTCATTATAAGGGACTGCTAATCCTTTAGCAATTAAGAAATTATTTGCATATCCATCAGATACATTAATAATTTCATCCTTTTTTCCTTGTTTTTTAACATCTTGGAGTAATATTACTTTCATAGATTATCCCTCCTTTTACATATATAATATTATATCAAATATTAGGATTAAATAGAACAAAAAAAGATAGTATAAACTATCTTTGATTTCTAAAATATGTTTTCTTTCTAGTCTTGGAATAGAAATACATACATACTATTAATAAAGATACTATATATATAGTATATCTTATTACTCCTGTTTTAGGATTTTCTATTATTTCTTCTATTCCTTTAACTTTAGGTTTTGAGTATTTATTCAAGTATTTTGTTGAATCATCTGCTATATTTAACCATGTTCCACCATGATAATAAATGTTTTTACATGATCCATCATCTAAATTATGCATGTAATTATATGATGCACCAAAAGAAACAATTTCATCAGACATAATATTATGATCAACATTATAATAGAATGGTATTTGATTACTATCAGAAGAAACAAAACCTCTATCAATACCATTTTTATCGCCTATCTTTAAAATTCTAAAATCATCTTGTTTAAAAAATATATCATTAGAATTGTATGAACA
>OCVV011241636.1_pt1 | contig 15409 bp, 10 predicted proteins | sample 1539721 | NCBI WGS metagenome assembly OCVV01 (sample SAMN02144230, study PRJEB22623) | gut metagenome | biome: sheep rumen | host: Ovis aries | place: New Zealand
CTGTATTGAAAAGATTGTTGCTAAAGATTGCTGGTCGTAAGTATGACAAAATGGCATCTAAAAAGAATCAAAAGTATTATTTCATTTTTGTTCATGAGGATGGAAAAGGTCTAGAGCGTATCTCTGAGATTTTTACTGAACGTCATATTGAGGCATCTGTCGATGAAGTGTTTTCACTAGATGATGTTAATAAGGCTCTTCAAAAAGTTGCGGCTGGTAAATCTAAAGGTAAAACAATTATTAATATTTAATTCATAGTATAAGTGTGTTTGTATTAAATTATTTTCATTATTAATAGAATAGATGTTAATGTATTTTAATTTTGTGTAGCTCTTTTAAAGCGAGATGAAAATCTAGAAAAAATAATATGTAGACAGAGAGCCGTGTTAGGCTCTCTGTTTTTTGCTGATATTTTTTAATAATACTATTTTTAACATGTAGATAAAGCATTATAATAGATTTTGGAGAAGAGGAATATATAAGAAATGATTTAAAATGTTATGATTTTGGAGATCATTATTCAATTGAAAAAAGATATGATATAATAAATCATAGTATGAATTTAAAAATAAAATTTAATTTAATGATTTAGAACTATTATCAATATAATTACCAAATAAAATGTATTTTTTACTATAAAATTTTGATGAAAATTCAAATTAAATAGATTGAAGAAATAATTGGGAGAAGTTGGCAAATGAATTTTGAAACTGACAAAACACTAGCAGAATTGTATGATTGTAATGCGTACGATTTTAGAGGAAAGAAAATTGAAGATCTTAGGTTTGCATCAACTAGGATGTTGAATTGTTTTAAAAAAAATAATATTTTTTTTATTGATGAGTTATTGAATCATACTGGACAAGAGATAATTAAGTATAAAAATTGGGGAAAAAAATGCTGTGAAGAATTAGATTTGTCTTTAAATGATTATATTTCATCAATTATTGAAGAGAAAAATAAAAAGGAAGAATTGAAACAAGCTATAAGAACAGGGATATTTAGTCATCTTGAAAATGATAATAATCGATATAGCTACGAATTAATTCAAAAATATATAAAAGCTAAAGAATTGTTGGGATCAGAACTTGTTAACTGTGTATTAGACGGTGAACCATATATTAAAAATATTTATGAAATGCTTATTAATTTAATTGCAGAAGTCAATAAACATAATTATTATGAGGACCTGCTCAAGAAGATTCCACGTGCAAGATTAGAAGCTCCTCTTTATAAATTATTAAAGCTATATAAAAGAAAGAAAATAGAAGTGCAGGATAGAGATTGTAAATTGGTTGATTATCTACTAAATAACTTTTCTTTATACAGTGAAAACAATTTTGGGAAATATACTTTTATTAATTGGTGCTATATTGATTTAGATAATGAATTGAATAATTACGTCTTAAATGAGTTTAAAGAGAGAGATTTTCAAATAATTCAATCTAGAGCACAAGGAATGACACTTGAGAAGATTGGAAAGAAATATAATGTAAGTCGCGAACGTATTCGACAAATTGAAAAAAAAGTAATAGAAAAGTTGAATTCATGGATGACAAGAAATAGTTTTTTTGAACTACTAATAATTGATTTAGATTCGAAATTTTTTATTAGTTGTAAAAAAATTAATATTTATCTAAAAAAGTGCGGAGATATTTTTTCTTATGTATATCAGCACATGGATTCTACAAATTATAATAAAAAGTTAAATGGATTTATTTTAGATAATAATAAATATGATGAATGTAATACAGTTGTTGATAGTTTGCCAGAAAGGTTTACTGACAAAGAATTTGAGCAAATTATAAAAACAGCTGAAGAATCATTAAATGATCATGATGATTTTATTAAAACAATAATTTTAACTGAATATTGTAAAACGGAGAATGTATATCATAAGTCTAGATTAACATTAGCTGATATTTATGGTGAAGTTTTAAAAACATATTTTATACAGGGAATCCATATAAGTGATGATAAAGAAATTAATTTATTTAAAAAATATGTTTTTGATATTTATGGTATTATGCTAAATCAAAAAAATAGGGCTATTGGAGCTGTTATTTCTAGAGTAGGTATTTTGTGTGATAAGGGTATATATAAGTTTGATGATGGAAATTTCATTTCAGAAGAATTAGTGCAAAGAATTTATAAATATATAATTGATACTAAAGCTCCAGCTTTATTAACTAATACTGTATTTGAAAAATTTAAATCAGAATTAGTTAATGAAGGTGTTAATAATAGGTTTTTTTTACAAGGAATTCTACATAAAAAATATGCTGATACGCTTTATTTTAGAAGAGATTATATTTCTAAAGATAACTTGTTTGTAAATTTGTATACGCAAATAAATGATTATATTGAGAAGTTTGATAATCCTGTAAGTAAATCACAAATAATAGAAGCTTTTCCAGGTGTTTCAGAAGTTACTGTGAATATTGCAGTATCGGATGAAAGTATTATTAATTTGTTTGGAAGCTACATTCACGCAAAAAAAATTGATATTGCAAAATCTGATATTGATTATCTTCATTCAATTTTAAAAAAAGCATTTAAAACAAAAAATACGATACATTGCAAGAATATCTTCTATTATATAGAGAAAGATAATCCAGTAGTCTTATCTAATAATTATATGTTTCAACCATTCTGTTGTTATAGTGTACTTGAATATCTATTTAAAGATGAATTTACTTTTGATAGACCTTATATTGCTAGATTAGGTGTTGAAGTAGAGCGAAGTAGTGATGTTATTGCAAAATATGTTTTAGAATCTGATGTTTTAGAAATTTCAGACCTTTTAGCAAAAGCTAGAGAAATGAATTATTTCATTCAGAATTCCTTAGAATTCATTGATACCTGTAATGATACTCATTTGATGTTGGATAAAGATCATATAGCAAAAATAACATATATAGGTATTTCAGAATGTGATGCTGAAGAAATTGAGATGAAGATTGATCACGAAAATATCCGTGGTACAGTTGCGATGTCTGAATTGAAGTGCTTACAAAATCTTCCTAAGATTAACACCCCGTGGTCTGAATGGCTTATTTATAGTATTATTAATAAATGGTCAAAAAAATATGAGGTTGCAGCGTCATCTAATCAGTTAAGGTTTGCAGTTCCATTGATTGCGAGAGCTGGTGAGATGGATACAAGTATAGATGTTGATAACAATGATAAATTATATTTTATAGACGATTTAGATAATATTGAAGCTTTAATTGAAGATATCGAGATCGAAGATATTGAGGGGATATAGAATATGAATTATAAAGATTTAGAAATATCTAAAAGATATATTAGTAAAGGCAATAATAATATTACAGATTCTTTTTTAAATCCAGTGTTGAAATGCACAAAAATATATAAAAGGAGTGTGGGCTTCTTTTCATCAAAAGTACTTGAGACAATAATGGACGGTGTGGTTGCATTATCAAGAAATGAAGGAAAAATAAATTTAATTGCAAGTCCTAAATTAAGTGAACAAGATATTCAGGCCATTGAACTTGGATATGCTAATAAAGAAGATAAGGTAATAAAAGTTTTTTTAGATGACTTCCAAAAAGAACTTGAAAAATTAAATGATGTCTCTCTTCAATTTTTAGCAGAGATAATAGCTAAAGGTATTTTAGATATTAAAATTGCTATAACAGATCAAAATGGCATATATCATGATAAACTAGGAATTTTAGAAGATTTTTCTGGTAATAAGATTGTGTTTTATGGCTCACCAAATTCAAGTTATAGTGGCTATCGTGCTAATTATGAAAAGATAAGGGTTACTAAAGGCTGGGAAAATAATTCTTATGACATAATTGAAGATGAAGAAAGAGAATTTGATAATTTATGGAATCAAAAAAATGAATATGTTCAGGTGTACTCATTTTCAGAAAGTGCTAAGAAAAACATACTTAAGCAAGTAGAATATCGAAAAAATAAAAAGAAATCCGAGTCTGCTGAACCTATACAATTACGTGATTATCAGATAAAAGCAATTGATGCTTGGCAAAACAATAATTTTCATGGCTTTTTTGTTATGGCTACAGGTACTGGTAAAACATGGACAGCAATTTATTCAGCCAAAAGGCTTATTGAATTCAAAGAAGTGTTAATTACTATATGCGCACCATATAAACATTTAGTTAAACAATGGGAAGAAGATGTTAAAAAGGCTTTTCCAAAAGCTATTATTATTCTTGTTTCTTCAGATAATCCCGGTTGGGACAAACAAATTATTGATGCAATTTTGAAAAAAAAGTATTCCAATGAAGATTTACAAATAATAGTAATTTCGACTATTTTATCTTTTATGATGTCTCGTTTTGATGAAGCTATTAATAAGTATCATGGTGAAAAATTATTGATAGTTGACGAGGCACACAGATTTACTTTTAAAAATTTGACCAATGAAAAGAAGTATGAATATTTGCTTGGATTAAGTGCAACTCCGTATAGTGGAAATTCCCCTTTGAAGGGAATAGAACTTATGAATTTCTTTGGAGGAAAAGTTTTTAGTCTCACAATAGAAGAGGCACTTGAAAGAGAGTACTTAGTTCCTTACTATTATTATCCGATTATTGTGTATGCAACAGAGGATGAAGAGAATAAGTTTAATTATTTTTCAAAAATTATTTTTTCATGTTTTAAAAATGGAAGATGTATTGATTCTGATCGATTGATTAAAGCATTGAGAAATCGACTTAGAGTTATTTCTATGGCTGAAGCTAAACAAAATCAAATAGATTATATTCTTGATAAGATTTCAGAACGTAATCATGTTGTTGTTTATTGCGGTGATGGAAAGTTATTTGATAATGGTCAGGAAATAAGACATATTAATTCTATTAAAAAGGCATTAGGAAGACATTCATACAAGGCAAGCCAATTTACTGCAACTGAAAGTATGCAAGATAGAATGGAATTAGTAGATTCTTTTAATAAGGGAGAAATCTCTGCATTAGCCGCTATTAGATGTCTTGATGAAGGAATAAATATACCATCTATTTCAAGTGCTTTAATTCTATCAAGTAATGATGATTATAGAGAGTTTGTTCAGCGTCGTGGTCGAATATTGCGCAAATATAAAGATAAAAAATTTGCAAAGATATATGATGTTGTAGTCCTTCCAAGTGTAGATAGTACACAATGGGCTAAAATTGAATTAAGGAGATTTAGAGAGTATTCTCGTCTAGCAATTAATTCACATGAATTGGAAAGAGAATTAGAAAAATATTTAATTCAATATGGATTATCTAGTGAAGATGTTGATGTCTATGATTATGAGGAAATGGAGAAATTAGAATATGAATAAAGATCAAATTGTAAAAGAAATGATCGCATATATTGAAGAACAAGAAAAAAATTTACAAGCCGAAAAATTTTTTAATGAATCAAAAAAAATAAAAATGGATGTTGTGAATGGTATAATAAATGAATTGGAGAAGCGGGTAAACAATGAAAATTAGTACAATCGAATTTGAAAATTTTAGAAATTTTAAAGATTATGGTAAAATTAATTGCTCTACTGATGGGAAAATGACCGTTATATATGGAAAAAACGGTGATGGCAAGACAACGTTGCATCAATTGTTTCAGTGGGTTTTTTATGGTACTGTACATTTTAATAAAACAACTACAGATGATCAGCTATATAATCTTTCTTTAGAACAAGAGAAAGATATATATAGTACCTTCGATGTTTTGGGAAGAATTGATTTTGATCATGGTGGTTGTAAGTACTCATTAACAAGAAAGTATACATATAAAAAAGGAATTGAGAATTCAAAAAAAATTGCAGAGTATGTTTCTTTACAAAAAATGGATGAAGATGATAATTGGAGAAGAGTTGATCGACCAGTTGAAACTATAGAAAAGATGTTACCATCAGGATTATCAGAATATTTTTTCTTTGATGGTGAACGAATGATTGCGGATTTACGTGTTAAAGGAAAAGATTCGGCTGGTAAATTACGAAATGCACTTTATTCTATTTTTGATTTAGATATTATTGATTCAGCATTAAATCATATTGGTCGAATAGATTTAAAAACTACGGTTCTTGGAAAATTGTATTTAAGTAAAGGAACGATTACGAGTGGTAGTAAAATTAATTCGGTTAAAACAAAAATTGAAAATGCACAGCAAATGATTAAAGAATTAAGCGATGAATTAGAGAAAATTGATAAGGAGAAGCAACAACTCCAAAAATTCATTCGAGATATTTCTGAACAAATTGGAAACACAAAATCTAAATCAGAGTATGAATTTCAACGAAAAGATTTAAAAGAAAAAAGAGATTTGTTTTTGAATAATGTAAAGAATGATCAAGTTCAATTTGGTGAATCAATTATGGATATGTTTCCTAAGTTATTAGTTTCTAAAGCAGTAAAGAATGCACAAAAAAAGCTGCAGTTAAAAGTAAGCTCATCTGAATTACCTAGCGGTATTACAAAGCGATTAATTGAACATTTGTTATTAGATACCACAAATACGTGTATATGTGGGGAGAAGCTTACAGCCGATCATAAAAAACATATATATAATTATTTGAATATGTTACCTCCTAAGTCATATACAAGTTTGTATGGAGAGTTTAGTGCTCAAGCTTCACAATGGGGAAAATCTTATGACAAAGAAAAAATAGAAAATATTATTAGAAGAACAATAGATAATTCGGATGAAGCGAGTAAATGTGATTCACAAATAAAAAAACTTGATGATGAGGAAAAGAAGAGCAAAGATATTGAAGATCTAGTTGTAAATAGAGCAAAAGCAGAAGATCGTATTAAAGAACTCGATAAAAATAGACAACAGAATTCAAATAAAAAGCATTCATATGAAATATTTTTAAAACAAAAAATGAATGAATTCGATAAATTAACAAAAGAAAACGAAAATGCGATAGTTGTTCAAAATCAAATTGAAATTATGAATACAATTCGAGAATATTTTTCTAATAAACTTGAAACTGCCGCAAAAGAGTATAGTAAGAGTTTGGAAAAGAATATTCAAGATTTATTAGATTGCATGCTTACAAGTAAAAGAACTGTATCTGTAACACAGGATTTTGCTGTACGAGTTACGGATAGTTATAATAATGAATCAAAATCTGAAGGACAGTTTGCAGTAGTTTCGTTTGCATATATCGGAGGTATCCTAAAAATTTTGAAAGATAGTGAGGAGTTAACATCAAAAGAATATCCTCTTGTCTTAGATGGACCGTTTTCGAAGTTAGATAAGGATCAAAGACAAAATGTTGTTGAAGCATTACCTCAGTTTGCTCCTCAAGTTATTGTTTTTTCTAAGGATGATTTGCATGACGTTATAGCAAGTGAAAATATTGGGGAAGTATGGACGATTCAAAGTAATGATGAAAAAAATATAGCTGTAGTGAAGGAAGGGCGACAATGGAATTAAAAACAGATATTATTTTAAAAGGGACAGCTTGGAATGAAGCAATTTCAGAATTGGCTGAGTTATTTAAACCTAGAACGAATTATGATATTTTTATGTTAAGTTTATCTATTGGTATTATGTATGATAAAAGAATAAGTGTTCCAGATGAAAATGGAGAAGAACCTAAAAGTATTGCTCGTAATGTGGTTAGAAATCATGATAATGGAAAGTTGGATTTTTATTTTCAAGCAGCTATTTTATCAACTTTAACTGAAGATTTGTCTGAAGAGCAAAGATTAGAATTGGCTTTTGGAGAAAAAACTGATTTTAATAAAATGTCTTTTTTATTAGAATTTGCAAATTTTGGAGTCACAAAGCTTGTAGAACATATTGGTGAAACTACTTTTGAAACAATGGATAAAATAAAAAATTATTTGGTTTCTACTGTTGAGGGATACAATTTTGATATTGATGAATTATCCATTGATGAATTATCTTTTGATGAATTCGAGATTCCAAAAAGTGAGCTAATGAAATAAATTGACAAAACGCACCTACTTAAGTATACTACTTGAGTAGGTGCGTTTTATATAGGAGATCAATTATGAAATATTGTTTTAGATTCCCAGTTGTGAAAGGAATACAGGCGGGAAATGTTTATTATATTGCAATGGTTCCTTTGAATATGATTCCAAAACTTTTTGCTGATGAAGAATATGTACTTCCTGAATTCCGAGCTCAAAGACGACTTAATGAAAATCGGATTCCTGAAATTAAAAGATATATATTGGAAAATCGCATGTCTTATGTATTTTCAGCTTTGGCTGCATCCATTGATGGAGATTTTCAATTTATTCAAAGTGAAAATGAGGATGTAGGAATACTTGAAGTTGATATGAATGCCAGATTCTTAATAAACGATGGACAACACAGAAAAGCTGCTATACTTGGAGCATTAGAAGAAGATCAGTCTTTAGGTGATGAAACAATATCTGTTGTTTTTTTCGAAGATAAAGGATTGAATAGAAGTCAGCAAATGTTTACGGATTTGAATAAACATGCTGTTAAGACATCTAATTCTTTAGCAGAATTGTATGATTCGCGAGACCCATTGGCAGTTATTACTCGAGAAACAATAATGAATAATTATTTTTTAAATGAGTATACCGATAAAGAAAAGGATAATTTAGGAAAATACTCTTCAAATTTATTTACATTAAATTTGTTTTATAAAGCAAATAAAAGGATTTTCGGTAGGAAAACTATTTCAACTTCGGATAAGGTATTTCTTGAATTATTTTGGAATGCTGTTGTAAAAAACATGACTCCATGGATTGAACTTAGAAATAAAGAAATTAGTAAGAAAGATTTACGTGAAAATTATATTTCAACACAAGGGGTTGTTATTCAAGCATTGGGTCGTATAGGAGAATATATATGCGTAAACAAACTTAATGCCGATGATGTTTTGTCAAAGTTAAGAGATATTAATTGGAAGAGAAGTTCTATAGATTGGAAAAATAGAGCAATTCGTCCGAATGGAAGAATAATCGCTAGCGAAACTGCAATTTTGTTAACGGCCAATCAAATAAAAAATAAATTAGGAATTGCTCTATCTGAAGAAGAAAAAATTAAAGAAAAGAGTATTCAATTGATTGATTAGTAATTTTTATGAATACTTATCACATACAAATATTCATTTATATAGGAGACTATGAATGAATATTTGTAAAAATGTATTCTAATTGTTTTTCATATGTGCAAAATGTTACTTATAGAATAAGGTTTAAGGAGTATGGTATGCACAATGATAGTAAAAACAAAAATAATAAATATTCAAGGAAATTGCTTACAAAAATAAAATGTTTGTATTCTTTGAGTATTGAAGAACATATTTTGATTATTTAAAAATCAGGAGAGATAGAGGATTTTAAATGGCAATTACAAAAGAACTGATAGATGAATTGATAATCACTATTCAAAATTTATATTTAATGGATGATATACCATGGATGGTTGGTTATTCAGGTGGAAAAGATAGCACTGCAGCTGTTCAATTAGTATGGATGGCATTAGATAGATTGCCAAAAGAAAAACGTAAGAAGCCTATTCATATAATGAATACGGATACATTGGTTGAATCTCCAGTGGTCTCAAAATGGGTTGAGAAATCATTGGAATCTATGAAAAATGAAGCACAAAATAATGATCTACCAATTATTCCAGAGCGTTTAATACCTGATTATGATAATACGTTTTGGGTTAATTTGATTGGGCGTGGATATCCATTTCCAAGAATGAAGTATAGATGGTGTACAGATAGATTAAAGATAAAACCTGTAAATAAGTTTATTAAGAATAAAATAGCAGAACATGGTGAAATTATTTTAGTTTTGGGGACACGTAAAAAGGAAAGTTCTAGAAGAAATAGAACTATGACAAATCTTGAAAAAAAGAGAGTGCGTGAACTTTTAAGTCCCAATCCAACTTTGGCGAATGAATTAGTTTTTTCTCCAATGGAAGATTGGACAGATGATGATGTTTGGACTTTTTTAATGCAATATAAAAATCCATGGAATTATTCAAACATGGATCTTTTAACAATGTATCGTGGAGCGACTGCGGATAATGAATGTCCAATGCAAATTGATAAATCAACACAATCATGTGGTAAGAGTCGTTTTGGATGTTGGGTCTGTACGATGGTTGAAAAAGATAAATCAATGGAAGCAATGATAGCAAATGATCAAGAAAAAGAATGGATGACTCCACTTTTAGAATTTAGAAATGAGTTTGGTAATGAAGAAGGAGATCGTGAGCGTAGAAGTTTTAGGAGAATGAAAGGTAATTTACAAGGAAATTATGGTAAGTTATTTCATGGACCGTATAAAAAAGAGGTACGTGAGCATTGGCTAGAACGTTTGCTTACTATTCAAAAGAATATTAATGAAACTGGTCCTGAGGAATTTAGTGATTTAGAGTTGATTCGTCTTGAAGAGTTACAGGAAATAAGAAGAATATGGGTTAATGATAAACATGAGTTTGATGATTCATTACCAAAAATATATGAAAAAGTACTAGGAAAACCATTCGTTGATCCAACATGGCTTCACAATGAAAATTTTGAAGCTGAAGAGTGGAAAATACTTAAAGAAGTTTGTGAACAAATGTATCCTGATGAAGAATTAGTTTTCGAGATGATGTATTCATTAATTGATTTGGAAAATAAAGCTTCAGGAGTGAGTCAGAGAAAAGGAATTCTTCAAAATATAAATAAAACTATTTGTTCTACATTCTATAAGAATGAAAATGACGCAAGAGAATACTATACAAATATGATGGTAAGAAAAAAAGAAAATGGTGGTAAGTATAATGAAAAATTCTTGGATTATCAGCCATTAGAATCAGAATATGAAGAGGACGAGGATGAATAATAAATGATTATTAAGCGATTACAATTGCATAATTTTGGAGTATATGCAGGAGATAATGAATTTTTATTTTCAAACAATAAACCAATTGTTTTGATTGGTGGAATGAATGGACGAGGTAAAACTACTTTTTTAGAGGCGGTACTTCTCGCTTTATATGGGTCTAATTCTTTTGCATATAAAGAAAGTAAAAAAAGATCATATCCACAGTATCTTAAATCATTTATTAATAAGCATGTGGCAGATCGTACATGTAGTGTTGAGTTAGAGTTTGAGATAAATAATGATTCAAAAGAAAATTATATTATCAAAAGATCATGGGATGGTAATGATAATCGAGTATCTGAACTTATTTCTGTGTTTAGTAATGGCGTGAAAAATGAATTTTTAACGCAAAATTGGTCAATGTTTGTAGAAAATATTTTACCAAGTGCACTTTCTAGTTTTTTCTTTTTTGATGGTGAAAAAATTGCAGAAATGGCTGTTGATAGTTCTAATAAGCAATTAAAAAATGCAATTAGATCTATGCTTGGAATCACTGTGTTAGATGTTCTTGAAAACGATATTCTAAGAAACATTAAGAAAATTGAAAAAGAGGACGCAAATGTTAACTCAGTAGGAATTGTACAAAAATTGCGTGACAAGAAAGATAATGCAATTGCTAAATTAGAAAAAATTGATTTAGAAATTGAAAGATGTAAACAAAGTTTAGTAGAAGATAACGATAATATTGAAGCACTTCATCAGTTGTATAATGCAAAAGGTGGAGATGCTGTAGAAAAAAAACAAGAAATGATGCAAGAAAGAGCATCACTTAAATCTGATTTAGATTCTGAAGAGGGACATCTATATGAACTTGTTGGTGCTGAATTACCTTTCTCTTTAGTTTCAGATTTATTACAAAACATAAAGTTACAAGCAACTGATGAGCATAATGATATTGTCATGGATGAGGCAGTTTTACAACTTGATGATATTCTTAATGAATTTATCACTCAGTATGATAAAGATCCTAAGGCAAGTATCGATTTTTTGAATTATGTTAAGAATCGCCAAAATGATGATTATGAAGAACCACTTTATAATTTATCAGGTCAAGCATTATTTCAGGTTAATAAATTAGTTGAAGGTCATTTGAATTCTTCAAAAGAAGAAGCAAAAAGACTTTTATTACAAAAAAAGCATAAACAAAAACAAATTGCAGAGTTAGACAGTTATCTCTCATTAGATATTAATGAAAAAGAATTAAAAGAAATTCATGAAAAAATAACTGAAGCTGAGAAAAAAATGGTTAGTAACCAAGTAAAAATTGATTCTTTAGAGCAAAAAAGAAGAGATGTTAATTCGGAAGTTACAGCCACCACAGCAGAATTTAATAAATATGTTGAAACATATTTAGCATCAGTAGAAACACATGATAAAGCTGAGCGTATTAATAAGTATTCAAACATTGCTTTGAGTATTATAAATAAATACCAGGTAGCTTTACAAAAAAGAAAAACGGATATTTTAGCAGAGACAATAACAGCTTGTTATAAAAGACTAGCAAATAAAAAGAATTTGATAAATAAAATTGTAATGGAGTCTGAATCATTAGCGATCAAATATTTTTCTGAAGAAGGAAAAGAGGTTACACAAGATTCATTATCAGCGGGAGAACAACAATTAATGGTAATCTCTATTCTTTGGGCATTGGCTTTATGCTCAAAGAAAAAATTACCAGTAATTATTGATACTCCTCTATCAAGATTAGATTCATTGCATAGAAAAGCACTAATAACTACATATTTTCCAAATGCTGGGGAACAAACTATTATTCTTTCTACAGATTCTGAGATTGATACCACATACTATGAATTGATGAAAAGTAATGTAGGTGATGAGTTTACGTTAATTTACGATGAACAAACTAAAAGTACATCCATTAAATGTGGTTATATGATGGGAGCAAACAAATGATAATAAAGCAGATAAGAGTTTCTGAACAAGCTAAGGCACAATTATCAAGGCTTAAGGGGAAGACAGGAATAAAAAATTGGAATGTTTTATGTAGATGGGCACTCTGCTATTCCCTTAGTGAAAAAACATTACCAACTGATATACAAATTGTTGCGGATAGTAATCTTGAAATGTCATGGTTAACATTTGGTGGTGATTATTATGAGTTATACGAAGCGTTGGTAAAAGCCTGGTGCCAGCAAATGAATTTGTCAACAGATAATGCTACAATTACTAAATATTTCAGATTAAATTTAGAACGTGGAATTGCACATTTATGTGGAACAGGTTTTATAAAAAGTCTTGACGATTTAGTTAAATTGGCAGTTAAGGAGAAATAGATATGAGTATTTATTTAGATTATAATGCGTCAGCACCAATTGATATACGAGTATTAGAACGTATGATTGATATTTATAAGAATTATATTGGGAATGCTGATAGTAGAACTCATAATTTTGGAGAAAATGCAAGATCAGTAGTAGAGAGTGCAAGAAAGCAGGTTGCTGCTTTATTAGGAATTTCATCGGGTGAAGTTTTTTTCACAAGTGGAGCAACTGAAAGCAATAATATAGCTATTAGAGGTTTGGTCGATTATGCTAAATCAACAGGAAAAAAACATATAATTTCAACAGAAATTGAACATAAAGCAGTTCTTGAAACTGTAAAACATTTATCAAAAGAAGGATTTGATATTGAATTAGTAAAACCAGGATTGGACGGCAGAGTGAGTGTATCAGACATTTTAAATAGAGTGAGAGAAGATACACTTTTAGTTAGCGTCATGCATGTTAATAATGAAACAGGAATTATACAGCCAGTAAAAGAACTTGGTGAAGCACTTGATCAAAAGGGTGTTCTATTTCATGTTGATGCTACTCAAAGTTGTGGAAAGCTTGTCGATGAAATAAGAGAACTTAAATATAATATGCTTACATTTAGTGCTCACAAATTAATGGGACCTCAAGGTGTTGGAGTACTTGTCTTAAGAAAAAAAAGATACAAGCTACCACCAGTTAAAAATATAATGTATGGAGGTCAACAAGAGCATGGAATAAGACCGGGAACTCTTCCAGTTGCACTGATTGTTGGTTGCGGTGTAGCTTGTAAAATAGCTATGAGTGAGTATAAAGAAAATGCAAAAAAAGCAAGTGAAATTAAAAAAGCTATTTTAAATGAATTAGATAGTTCTGGGATAGAGTATTCAATCAATGGTGATTCAACATTTTGTGTAGATACAACTATTAATGTTTCATTAAAGGGTGTTTCATCTGAAGCGTTAATGATATCAACAAAGCAATATTGTAGTATATCAAATGGATCAGCATGTACATCAGAGAGTTATTCACCAAGTTATGTTTTAAAAGCAATGGGAATTGATGATGATACAATAGAAAGTTCATTACGTCTTAGCTGGGGACCTGATACGAACAAAAAAGAAGTTATTAATGGTCTAAAAGAATTGTTAAATGTAGCTAAGCAGTTTAATTAATAATGTAAGATATTTCCCTTACGAAAATATGAAATATTTTTACATATTAATTTGATTTTTCAAATAAAATATATTGATTATAGATCTATTAGTTATTTAAAAAAAATAAACTTAAGAGTCGTATAGAGGTGTCTGCTGTTCGCATGAAATGGACTTCCTTTTTTTGATAAGGATTACTTTTCAAAATATTCTAATCATGATCAAACATATGATTGATTAATATTTCATTTATATAATAATATTGATTCAGCCGGATAGAGACAGTAATTCAGTGGATGAGTAATGCTATTTCTGTCGTAGAGCGACAACTGAATAATTCGGTGCAGGGTTATACAATCTTGGAAAAAATGATGACGTTTTTGGTGCAGGTATAAAAATAATTAATAAAAGTTTATGAATCTAATGACATTCTTTGAGATTGAATGTCATTTTTTGGTGGAATATAATATTTATGTATTTTAGTTAATTGGAGGAAATAATATGCAATTACCATATTCAGAAGAACTCAATATTGGTCAGTTAAGTAGAATTTTTGACAATACAACTAAGTGTTATAAATTTTTGTGGTTTTATGCTATTGTTCAAAAATCAGATAATAACCACAGATCTTTCACATATGATGAATTAGTGAATGAAATGATTGCATTTGCCTGGTACATGGTAACTGAGTATCATTTGCGATTGGGGCCATTGGGGACAACTGAAGGTCTTGAAGACGTAGTTATGTATATTTACGATCATTATAATTTTTGCTCTTCTGAAAAAAGAGAGAAGATCATAGAATTTCTTCAATGCACTGATGACAAAATAATAAAACAATATAAACTTAGTTTAATTCATTACGTACCATATCGATTACAGGCCCCTTTTTATGATGCTGTTATCACTGGAAAAAAGATGGATTGTTCAAAAATTAGATTGATTAATGAAATTAATTGTCAGAAAAGATTGATGTATTATTTTGGCACTTTTTCTAATCTTTCAACTATAATAAAAGTAGATGAAACATGGGCAGAATATCTATATAAGAATAAAGAAATTCTTAAAGGATGGACACAGTTGAAACTCATCCATTATCTTCAAA
>OCVV012827026.1_pt1 | contig 15398 bp, 15 predicted proteins | sample 1539721 | NCBI WGS metagenome assembly OCVV01 (sample SAMN02144230, study PRJEB22623) | gut metagenome | biome: sheep rumen | host: Ovis aries | place: New Zealand
CCAATGGATGGAATAGCAAGAGATTTACAAAAAAGCAATGAAATATCAGGAAGACTTATTCATGAAATTGGAAAAGGTATGCAAGAAGTAGGAAATACTCTTAATAAAGAAGCTGATAAAATAAAAGCTGATAGATGATATAACACAAGATAAATTAATGAAAGGATTGAAATGAATTTAGAGGTCCTAGCTAATTTAAAAGCTAACATTGAAGAATTGAATATTGCAGAACGTGAAGCTTCTTTTGTTGAATTAGAACTTTTTCAAAGATCTTCGAAAGAATTGTTAAAACAAAAAGTAGAATCTATGAAGAGTTTTTTGATGGAGCAAACAGCCTTTTATAAACAAGATGCAAATCAATATAGCGACAAAATAAATATGGCAGTTAAAACATATAGAGAATCAATTGAAAAAATAATTAAGACTTATGAGAAATTTTACGTAGATACATTTGAAATAAGACAAAGCGCTAGAGATAACCAAAAAACATGTCTTGCAAATATTTGCATAATAGAGAAGAAAAAACAAAATTGTAGAACTAAAAAAACAGTTGAAAAGTACTTAAATATGCAAAATTATTATGCTCAAAAGAAATTAAATTATACTGTTTTGATTAATGAATGTACTGCTAGAATTCTTTGGTGCATTACTCATATGGAAGAAGACGTCTTATCTGTTTATAATGGATCAACAATGGCTATAGCTATACCAAAAAAGAAAAGTAATTTAATAAATAGAATTCGTATGTTCTTCTACGGAAAAAGCTATTACAAGCAATTCTTAGATAAGTTATTCACAGAGACTTTACCAAAAATAGTAACCGATGCTCAATATAAAATTAATTTGATTGCAGCAACTGAAAAAGGTTTTCTAAAGCAGGTAAAGGCCATGAACAGACAGATACAGAATAGTGAACCAAAAAAAGCAGCATAAATTGTTAACGTAAAATTACAATGTGGTGAAATGTTTAAAATAAAACAACAAGAGTGAAATATTAATTAATTTTTATTTCACTCTTTATTTTTTTGCGATAATATAGAAAATGACTTATTCCGTAAATGGGAGAAGGTGCCAATTGGTTTGACATAAAATGGAACTCGACTTGACTTTAATGTGTTAAAATGCTAAAATTATAATTGTGTTAACAAATAAAGGAGGTTTTATGAGGAAACACATTGACAAGCCAGTGAAGCCTAGTGGTAATATGATATTTTCTGTTAAGAAAATATTTATGATTACATTAATATTCGTTGTAATCATGGGAACCGTAGGAGTTATGGCTACAAATGAGAGAGTTAAATCTGTAAAGATTATTCTTTCTAGTGGTTATGAAATGAATGTTATGACAACTAATTCAAAGGTGTCTGATATTTTAAATGAAAACCACATTATATTATTAGATTCTGAATTAAGCGTACCAAGTCCTGATGAAGATTTATCAGATAACAATACAATAAAGATTACTAAATATAGTGATGAAGAAAAGCTTAATAAAGCTATTGAAAATAGTTTTTCAGCTGAAGATATTATTAAGAGTTATACAACTATAGTTGAAAAATTAATAACAGTAACTGAAGAAATACCATATGAAACTATCACTAAAGATGTTTCAAATGGTAGCGAAAGTAAACAAAATAAAGTTACTCAAGCTGGACAAAATGGTATAAAAGAAGTCGTTTATAGAGTAAAATATCAAAATGATGAAGAAATAGAAAGAACTAAGATTTCTGAAAAGGTTACTAAAGAACCTGTATCAAAAATTGTTGAAGTTAGAACTATTACTGTAACATCAAGAGCCGGAGATACAAGAGCTGCTACTGGTAGCAAAGCTGATTATCAAGCATATGCTGCTCAAAGATGTTATGATAAGGGTTGGTCATCATATGATGTTGAATGCTTAATAAAGTTATGGAATAGAGAAAGTGGATGGAATATTTATTCAAGCAATAAATATTCTGGAGCATATGGAATTCCACAAGCTTTACCTGGTAGTAAAATGGCTTCATGTGGATCAGATTGGAGAACTAACTATAAAACTCAAATAGAATGGGGATTAAATTATATTGCGGGAAGATATGGTTCACCAAGTAGAGCGTGGTCAAGTTTCTGCAATAAAGGTTGGTATTAATACTTTATGAATATTATTGAGGTTAAGGTTAAGGATGCAAATTCTAATCTTAATCTCATTTTTTTATGGAGGTAATTATGAAATTTATATCTTGGAATGTTAATGGATTAAGAAGTTGCGTGACAAAAGGATTTAAAGAAGTATTTGATAAATTTGATGCAGATATTTTTTGCATTCAAGAAACAAAACTTCAACAAAATCAAATAGATGATAATATTAAAGCATTAGGAATTCATCAATTTTTTAATGATGCCATAAAGAAAGGATATTCTGGGACTGCCTGCTTTGCTAAAGAAAAACCATTAAACATATATAAAGGAATTAATATTTGTGTACCAGAAAATCTTGAAGAAATAGAATATGACTATAAAGAAGATGGAGAAGGAAGAATAATTACTCTAGAATATGACAAGTTTTTCTTAGTAAATTGCTATGTTCCTAATTCCAAAAGAGAATTAGAAAGATTAGACTTTAGAGCGATTTGGGAAAACAATATTAGAAAATATTTGATAGAGCTAGATAAAGTTAAACCTGTTATTTATTGTGGAGACTTAAATGTAGCGCATGAAGAAATTGATCTAAAAAATCCAAGTACAAATCATCAAAATGCAGGCTTTACAGATACAGAAAGAAACAAAATGACAGAATTATTAGATGCTGGTTTTACTGATACGTTTAGATTTGTCTATCCCGAAAAACAAGAGTTTTCATGGTGGTCATATATGTTCCATGCGAGAGAAAAGAATGTAGGATGGAGAATAGATTACTTTATAGTTTCTAATTCAATTTCTAACAAAATTGTAGATAGTATAATTCATACTGATATTTTTGGTAGTGATCACTGTCCAATAGAATTAGATATTGATTTATAATATTTTTTTATATATAATATGACATATTAATGTAAACAAAAGTTGGGAGAAAGCATATAAGAATGGCTAGACGAGAGCTAAAGAAGAATCATACCTGGTTTTACTGGGTATCAATTGGAATTGTTCTAATAGTAGTTTTTAAATTGCTAGATAACTATGGCCAAATAGCAGCTTGGTTAAGCAAATTAATTGGTATAGTTGGACCATTTTTATGGGCAATTTTGATTTCATATGTTTTGTATGCGCCATGTAGGTTTTTTGAGAGATTGTTAACTAAAAAAATGAAAGAACATCAAAAGCTTGCAAGAGGCATAAGCATAGCTATCGTATATATAATTGCACTTGTAGCTATTGCATTAATAATAAGATTCGTTGTTCCAGGAATCTGGTCAACACTTAAAGATTTAGTAAATAATGCAACTATTTATTATTATTCTATTAATAATAATGAATTTGATATTCCTTGGCTTTCTAATTGGCAAGTTGTGGGCCCATGGATACAAGAAAACATATTAAAGCCATTAGTTGATTTTATAAATGGTATTGATTTATCAGAAATGGTAACACCAGATAAAATCTTTAATTATATTATTTCAACTATAGGAATTGTTAGAGCGATTCTTAATATTATCGTTTCAATTGTATGTTCGATTTATATAATGGGAGAGAGAAAAGAGATAGTGAGCTTTTTAAGTAAATGGGTTAAATCCGCTACTACTTCAAAAGTATATGCAAAAGTTAAAAAATACTTTGTGAATGGTAGTGAAATATTCTTTACATTTCTTACTACTCAATTGTTAGATGGAATTATTATTGGAACCATACTTTCTATAATATTTGTTATTATGAAAGTAAAATATGGTATTGTTTTAGGTGAAATGATTGGTCTTTTCAATCTAATTCCATTCTTTGGACCTATTGTAGGAGTAATTATAGCCGTTTTAATCACGATATTAACAGGTGGATGGAAACAAGCTATCATTTTAGGAATTGTTGCAATAATTGTTTCACAAATAGATTCAAATTTTATCAATCCTAAGTTAACAGGAAATAGATTAAAAATTAGTCCTTTATTAGTAATTGTTGCTGTTACAATTGGCGGAGCATATTTTGGACCATTAGGAATGTTCTTAGCTGTGCCAATAGCTACACTTATTAAAGCAATTATAGATGACAATATAAAGGAAAGACTTGAAGCAAAAAAACTAGAACAATCAGAAAATCGTGGCGGTAAGAGATTCATTTCAAAAGAAAAAATAAAGAAAAGCAATATACAAGAGGGAACAAAAGAAGTTAAAGAAGAGAAAACAACAATACAAACTAAAGAAAAAGAAGAGGTAAAAGAAGAAACAAAAGAAGTTCAAAATAAGTAGTTGAATAAGAAAAAGACATGTGATATATTTTGAAATAAGGAGACTGAAACTAATTAAGGGAAGGTAAGTGTTATGGAAAATAAGACTAACGAAAACACATATGATGAAAATAAGAAGAAAATTCTAGCTGTTGACGATGAAAGTTCAATTATTGATCTTTTAAAGTATAACCTAGAGAAAGAAGGATATTCATTTGTTTCAGCTGTTGATGGAGAAGATGGTTTTAACAAAGTAATGAGTGAAAAACCTGATCTTATACTTCTAGATGTTATGCTTCCTAAGATGGATGGACTTAGCGTTTGTAGAAAAATAAGACAAGAAAATGTTAATGTTCCAGTAATTATGTTATCTGCTAGAGGCGAAGAAATCGATAAAATTCTTGGTCTTGAAATTGGTGCTGATGATTATATTACAAAGCCTTTCTCTACTCGTGAACTTATAGCAAGAGTTAAAGCAAATCTTCGTAAAGTAGAGCAAGAAGGAAACAGTTTCCAAAAAGGTAACAAAATAACTGTTGGTGGATTAACACTTGATACAGATAAATTTGAAGTCAATGTTAGAGGAGAAATTATCTCTGATTTAACAAGAAGAGAATTTGAAGTATTAAAGTTTTTAGCACAAAGACCAGGACAAATAGTTACTAGAGAAACTCTTCTTGAAAAAGTATGGGGATACGAATATTACGGAGATATTCGTACTGTTGATGTTACCATAAGAAGAATTAGAGAAAAAATTGAAAAGAACACTTCAAACCCTAAGATTCTTATAACTAAGAGAGGAATCGGGTATTATATTTCAAACAAATAAGAAAGCTTAATAAAAAAGAATGAAAAATTATCAATATAGAATTGTTTTAGTATTCTTTATTATCGGGCTAATTATTATTTTGGGGATGGGTATAGCTTTTAGCGTTATTCCAGGTGAAAAATCTAATGCGATTATTTGGATTACAAGTATCGCATTAATTATCTATGCCATTGGGGGAGTAGCTATTACAATTTTTACTCAAAAAAAGATTATTGACCCTATGTCAAGAATGCTAAAAAGTGGAACGATAATTACAGAAGATGATATTAATGATATAAATTTAGACGACTCAGCTAAAACTATAGATTTTCGTGAAGAAATCAGAAGATTGAATGAGCAGAAAATACAAACTGACACCATCCTAGAACATATGACAGATGGTGTTATTAGTTTTGACTTGGATGGAAATGTTAAATATATAAATCATACTGCTATGCAAATGCTAGACTTAAAAGAGACAGATACTACTTTTAATAGAATTTTTTCTGAAAGAAAGAAAGCTTTTCAAGGAAAAGATATAAATTTAGAGAAGATAATTTATTTGGACAAATTAGCTTCATCTGAAATAAGAATAGAGCATAGACAAAGTTTTTTCAATTTGTATTTTGTAGTTATTAAAGATGAGAGTAATCGTGCTAGTGGAGTTTTAGTAGTTATACAAGATATAACAGAACACGTAAACCTAGATAACATGCGTAAAGATTTCGTTGCAGATGTATCTCATGAATTAAGAACCCCATTAACATCTATTATGGGCTTCTCTGAAACACTTGTTGAAGATGATGTTGATGAAGATACTAGCAAGCACTTTTTAACAGAAATTAATGACAATGCTAATAGAATGAAAAATCTAGTAGATGACTTATTAACTCTTTCTAAATATGATCATAAATCTAATAGCAACAATGCAACTGATTTTGATCTTGGAGAGTTAGCTAAAAAGTGTAAAGAAAATTTTGATGTTGAATGTCATAAGAAAAATATTACTTGTGAATGTTTAGTTACTATGGATGTTCCACTAGTTCATGGGGATAAAGCTGGAATAGAAAGAGTAATATTAAATATAATTAGTAATAGTGTTAAATATACACCTGAAGGTGGAAGAGTAGATATATATGTAGGATATGTTCACCATGATGCATATATTAAAGTAAAAGACACAGGAATAGGTATTCCAAAAGAATCGCTAAGTAAAGTATTTGAAAGATTTTATAGAGTTGACAAAGCAAGGTCTAGACAAATTGGTGGTACAGGCCTAGGCTTACCAATAGCTAAAGAGATAATTGAACAAAACAATGGATCAATTACATTAACAAGCGAAATAAATCAAGGAACTGAGGTAACTATAAGAATTCCAGTTAAGAAAGAAGTAAAGGTAAATGAGTGAAAGAACTAAAGATATTTTAGAATGGATTTATTGTATTTTAATTGCTATAGTATTAGCTTTATTAATCAAGTTTTTCTTAGGAACTCCAACTGTTGTAAAGCAAAAATCAATGGAATCAACTTTGGAACCAAATGATAGACTTATTTTAAGTAGAGTTATTAGAACTAGAAAAAAACTACCTAATAGAGGTGATATTATAACTTTTGAAGCTCCTAGTGTTGATATGCCAGATGTAAATTCTGATGAATATGAGTTTGATCCTGCATTACCAAAAGCAATTTATAAAAATGAACCTACTAATATATTTTCTAAGTTCAAGAAATATGTTCTAGAGATAGGAAAAACTAGTTATATAAAGAGAGTTATTGCTTTACCAGGAGACTATGTAGAATTAAAAAATGGTAAGGTATATGTAAATGGAGAAGAACTTCAAGAAGACTACTTAAATGATAATAATAGAGATAAAACCGAACCAATGGGGTATCTTACATCATTTACTGTTCCTGAAGGATATGTTTTCTGCATGGGAGATAACAGAAGAGAATCAAAAGATTGTAGAAGCTTTGGATGCATACCACAAAACAAGATAGAGAGCAGAGTAAAATTTAGATTCTGGCCTTTTAGTAAATTTGGCGGAGTAGACTAATGCCTTATTTTGACAACCTTATAGGTAATGAAAGAATAAAAAATGAATTAATAGAAGCTATGGGAAATCAAAAGATTTCTCATAGTTATATGTTTGTGGGAAAAACAGGAATTGGGAAAAGACTTTTTGCAAGAGAATTTGCAAAAGGTCTTTTAGGCAATTTAAAAAAAGATATCTTAAATTATGAAGATTATAATGAAATTGGACCAGTAGATGGAAAAAAGATTATTTCTGTAGACCAAATAAGAGATCTAATAAAAAAAGCAAATGAACTTCCAACTGAAAGTCAAAGAAGAGTCTTTGTTGTTGACGAAGCGGACAAGATGAATATAGAAGCTCAAAATTCTATATTAAAGACACTTGAAGAACCACCAGAATATGTTGCTATTATCTTGATAGTTACTAATGAAAATAAGATGCTAGAGACTATTAAATCTAGATGTAATATTTTAAAATTTGATTCACTTAAAGATGAAGAAATAGAAGAATATTTAAAATCTAGATCAGAATTAACAAATGGTAGAAAAAATGTGGAAATAAAACTTCTAAATGGTAGTTTAGAAAACATAGACAATTTAGAACAGATGGAAGAAAACTATAGTGTTTTAAAAAACTTAGCTCATAGTATCAAAAAGAAAGACACGGCAGAAGCCTTCAATAATGGCCTGTTGCTTTACGAGAACAAAAATGATATAATGAATTTGCTAGATTTATTAAATATTGTTTTTTTAGAAGAAGGTTTAACAAAATGTGTATTTATTGTGGAAAACACAAAGACAAAAATTCTGCAAAACAATAACTATAATATGTGTATAGATAATTTAATAATGAAAAGTATAGATTTATTATAATAGAGAGGAGAAAACCTTGAAAAACATAGTCGGCATTAGACTCAGAGAAGAAGGTGGAAAGATATACTTCTTCGATCCAGATAATCTTGAACTTAAGAAAAATGACCATGTTGTTGTAGATACTCAATTAGGTCCAGAATATGGAACAGTTGTTATCTCTAAAAGGGAACTTTCTGATGAACAAATAGTTCATCCATTAAAAAAAGTAGTAAGAATTGCCACAGAGCAAGATGATAAAAAACAGGAAGATAATTTAAAGAAAAACAAAAAAGCTTTTCAAATTTGCAAAGAAAAAATTACGGCTCACAAACTTGATATGACATTAGTAGAAGCTAGATATTTATTTGATAGATCAAAATTAATGTTTTATTTTACTGCTGAAGAAAGAATTGATTTTAGAGATTTAGTAAAAGATCTAGCAGCTATTTTTAAAACAAGAATTGAACTTAGACAAATTGGTGTACGTGATCAAGTAAAAAGACTTGGTGGTAATGGACCATGTGGAAGAGAATTGTGCTGCTGTTCTTTCTTAAGCGATTTTGATACTGTATCAATTAAAATGGCTAAAGAGCAAAATTTATCACTTAATGCTTCTAAGATAACGGGACTTTGTGGTAGACTTATGTGCTGCTTAAGATATGAACAAAATGTTTATGATGATAAAATGAAAAAACTTCCTCATGTAGGAGCTATAGTAAAGACTGAAGATGGGGAAGGTACAGTTGATCAAGTTGAAGTTTTAAAAGAAATCATTAAAGTAAAATTGCAAGATGAAAATGAAAATTTTTATTTCAAAAAATTCAATGCATCAGATGTTAAAATAATAAAAGATAATAAACGCAAAGCTTCAAGTGATGAAGAATTATCAGCAGAAGAATTAGCTGAATTAAAGCGAATTGAAGCAATGGATAATTATGATAATAAAAATAGAACAAAAGATGATGATGTATAATCTTTATTAATTAGATATATGACAACGTAGGCTTAAAGCAAGTTTTAAAGGAAGGAGGAACAAAAGAATGGCATACAAAATCAGTGATCAATGTATCAAATGTGGTGCATGTGCAGCAGCTTGCCCAATGCAATGCATTAAAGAAGGAAGCAGCAAATATGAAATAGATTCATCTGTTTGCATAGGTTGCGGAACTTGCGCAGCTACTTGCCCAGTAGGAGCACCAGAATCTGAATAATTTATGAAATTATAGGATGGTTACTTGCCATCCTCTTTTTTTACCTTTATAATATGTATGAGGGAGAAAAGATGGTACCATATAAATTTAGAAGAGTAGTTTTAACTGTTATATCAATAATTTTATTAGTTTATTCACTTGTGAAAATAGGAATATGGGTGAAAGAAAATAGTGAATCAAAAGCTATTGAAGCGGATTATATTGATCAAGCTTTTATTATGGCTGACTCATCATATTCAGAAGAGAATGCTGAGGAAAATTCGGTAGCAGAAGAAACGTTAAAATTAGATATGGATTTCTTAAAAAGCAAGAATGACTCAACTCGAGGATGGATTAAAGTAAATGGTACAAATATTAATTATCCAGTTGTTCAAGCTGAAGACAATGACTATTACTTAACACATAGTTTTTATAAAACATATAGTGGAGTAGGTTGGGTATTTGCAGATTATAGAAACAAGTTTGATGGCAAAGATAAAAATATTATTATTTATGGCCATAATAGACGTGATGGAACTATGTTTGGTACTTTAAAAAATATATTGAAAGAGGAATGGTATAATAATAATTCTACAATTCAATATTATGATGAAAGCGGTTTAAGAGAATGCAAAATATTTGCAGTTTATAGAGTACCTAAAGAGGATTATTATATAACTACAAGCTTTAGTGATGATGAAACATATGCTGATTTTATAAAAACTATTAAGGATAGAAGCTGGAAAGACTTCGGAGTCGAAGTTACTACGGAAAATAAGATTTTGACACTTTCAACTTGTGCAAACGATAATAGATATAGAGTTGTTTTGCATGCTATTTTTGAATAAAGTTTTACAAATATAAAAGGGAATATAAAAAACACAACAAAAAAGACATTTCGTTTTGAAATGTCTTTTTTATATGCATTATTTTTCTTCTAAATCAGATGCACAATGAGCACATTTTGTAGCTTTGTATGGTATTTCTGATAAACAGAATGGGCAAAGTTTTGTTTCTGGCTCTTTTTCTTCTTCTTTCTCTGATTTCTTTCCTTTTTTTAATTTCTTTCCGAATTTTGATTCACTTAATTTTGCAAGACTTGCTTTGTTCTTTTCATCTAGTTTATTCATTGCTTTAACCATAAAGAAAATAACTAGAGCAACGATAAAGAAATTAATGATTGCTGAAATGAAGTTACCATATGTAAGTTCAGCTTCTCCAACTTTAACTGATAGATCAGCAAAGTTTACGTTTTTAGTAGCAATAGAAATTAGAGGAGTGATAAGGTCGTTTACTAGAGAAGTTACAATTGCTTGAAAAGCTCCACCTATGATAACGCCGACAGCTAAGTCCATTACGTTTCCTCTACTGATAAATTTTTTGAATTCTTCTAACATTTTTTAGTCTCCTTTTTTGTTATAAATCTATAAATAATATACTATATTTTGGGCTGAAAATCAATATATACAAGCGAAATAAGAAGAGCGGTCTTAAGCTTTGAAAAAATGCTTAAAAACATTGACATAATTGACTATAAATGATACAATAACTATTGTTATAAAAATGCACTATTATGCACTTTTGTGGCAGAATAGCAAAGAAAAGGAGGTGAAATTTAAGTGCCAACAATTAATCAATTAGTAAGAAAAGGAAGACAAACTTCTAAATCAAAGTCTGTAAGCCCTGCTCTACAACATGGATTTAATTCAATGAAGAACAAACAAACAAATGCAAGATCTCCTCAAAAGAGAGGCGTTTGTACAGTTGTTAAAACTGTTACACCTAAGAAACCTAACTCAGCTCTTCGTAAAGTTGCCAGAGTAAGACTTTCTAATGGTTATGAAGTAACATCTTATATTCCAGGTATCGGACATAATCTTCAAGAGCATAGTGTTGTTCTAATTAGAGGAGGAAGAGTAAAAGACCTTCCAGGTGTTAGATATCACATTATAAGAGGAACATTGGATACTGCCGGCGTTAAAGATAGAATGCAAGGTAGATCTAAGTACGGAGCAAAGAAAGCTAAGAAAGATTAATTTTAGTGAGCTTCGATTTAGTGCAATATAATTGATTATTTAGATTAGTACTTAAATTTTCAAGATAGATTGCGCTTATCTAAAAGCAAAACTTTTAGAGTACCTATGATGAGTTTTTATTCATCAAAATTTAAAAAGGAGGGAAGAAAAGTGCCAAGAAAAGGATTTATAGCAAAAAGAGATGTTTTAGCAGATCCAATTTACAATAGCAAAGTAGTAACAAAGTTAATCAACAATGTTATGCTTAGCGGTAAAAAGACAGTTGCTCAAACAATCGTTTATGATGCTTTTGACATTATCAAAGAGAAAACTGGAAACGAACCTCTTGAGGTTTTCCAAGAAGCATTAAACAATGTAATGCCATCTCTTGAAGTTAAAGCAAGACGTGTTGGTGGAGCAACATATCAGGTTCCTTTAGAGATTAGACCTGAAAGACGCCAAACACTTGGATTAAGATGGTTAGTTATTTATGCTAGAACCAGAAATGAAAAGACTATGTCTGAGAGATTAGCAGCTGAAATCATGGATGCAACTCAAGGAAATGGTGGAGCATTTAAGAGAAAAGAAGAAATGCACAGAATGGCAGAAGCAAACAAAGCTTTCGCACATTACAAATTTTAATTTTATTTTTAGAGAAAAATCTTTATACTTTTTATTTAATTTTTTATTTTTAAAACTTATGAAGATAGAGAGGAGAAATAGATGGCAGATGCCGGTAGTACTAAAAGAGAGTTCTCTTTAGAGAACACAAGAAATATAGGAATCATGGCTCACATCGATGCTGGTAAAACAACTACCACTGAAAGAATGCTTTACTATACAGGTAGAGTTCACAAAATAGGTGAGGTTCATGAAGGACAAGCTACTATGGACTGGATGGTTCAAGAGCAAGAAAGAGGTATAACAATTACTTCTGCTGCTACAACATGCCATTGGAAAGGTCATAGAATAAACATTATCGATACTCCTGGTCACGTTGACTTCACTGTTGAGGTTGAAAGATCTTTAAGAGTACTTGATGGTGCTGTATTAGTATTGGCTGCTAAAGGTGGTGTTCAACCACAATCAGAAACTGTTTGGAGACAAGCAAACAAATATGGTGTTCCAAGAATAGTATATGTTAACAAAATGGACATCGTAGGTGCTGATTTCTATGTTTGTATAGATCAGATGAGAGACAGACTTAAATGTCATCCAGTTCCTATTCAAATACCAGTAGGAGCTGAAGATAATTTCCAAGGTGTTGTTGATTTAGTTAAGATGAAAGCTTATATTCAATCAAATGAAGACCTAGGAAAAGAAGTTAAAGAAGAAGAAATTCCAGCTGAACTATTAGAAAAAGCTGAACAATATAGAGCTGAAATGATAGAAGCAGCTGCAGAACAAGATGACGAGTTAATGGAAAAATATCTTGAAGGAGAAGAATTAACTGAGGAAGAGATCAAGAAAGGTCTTAGAATCGGTACTTTAAATAACAGTATTATTCCTATGACTTGTGGTACATCTTATAGAAACAAAGGTGTTCAAGAATTACTTGATGCTATAGTTGATTATTTACCATCTCCTATTGACATCCCTGATGTTAAAGGAACAGATGAAGAAGGAAATGAAGTTGAAAGAAAGACATCTGATAATGAACCATTCTCAGCATTAGCTTTCAAAATCGCAACTGACCCATTTGTTGGTAAATTATGCTTTATCAGAGTTTATTCTGGAACATGTACAGCAGGAACTACAATTTACAATTCAACAAAGCAAACAAAGGATAGATTAGGAAGAATCCTATTAATGCATGCTAACCATAGAGAAGATATTGACAAGATTTATGCTGGAGATATCTGTGCTGTTGTTGGACTTAAAGAAGTAGGAACTGGAGACACATTATGCGATCCAGCTCATCCTGTTATATTAGAGAATATGGAATTCCCTGAGCCAGTTATTAATATTGCTATCGAACCTAAGGATAAAGCTAATAGCGAAAAATTAGGTATAGCTTTAGCAAAACTAGCTGAGGAAGATCCTACATTCAAAACTTGGACTGATCAAGAAACAGGTCAAACAATTATCGCAGGTATGGGAGAGCTTCACTTAGATATCATCGTTGATAGATTAAAGAGAGAGTTCAAAGTAGAATGCGAAGTTGGTAAACCACAAGTTTCTTATAAAGAGACAATTAGAAAGAAAGTTAGAGTACAAGGAAAATTCGTACGTCAATCAGGTGGACATGGTCAATATGGTGATGTATGGTTTGAAATGGAACCATTAGAAGCGGGTTCTGGAATTCAATTCGAAAATAAAATTGTTGGTGGTGCTGTTCCTAAGGAATTCATTAAACCAACTGAGGATGGAATGAGAGAAGCAGCTATGAATGGTATTCTAGCAGGATATCCAGTTATCGATTTCAAATGTACATTAGTTGATGGTTCATACCATGAGGTTGACTCATCAGAAATGGCATTCAAAGTTGCAGCATCTATGGCTTTCAAAGAGGGTTGTAGACAAGGACAATCAGTTCTTCTAGAACCTATCATGAAAGTTGATGTTACTGTACCAGAAGAATACATGGGAGACGTTATTGGTGATATCAATGCAAGACGTGGTAGAATGGAAGGTATGGAAGCAGAAAGCGGAAATCAAGTAATACATGGAATGATTCCATTATCAGAGATGTTCGGATATGCAACAGACTTACGTTCTAAAACACAAGGTAGAGGAAATTACTCTATGGAGCCTTCTCACTATGAAGAAGTTCCTAAGTCAATTCTAGATCAAATTGTTACTTCTAGAAGCAAAAAAGATAATTAATTCTACAAACAAAATATAATTTTAAAAGCCTTGCATTTTTAGAAGAAATAAGATAAAATGAAGATGCTTAAAAAGGCTAATAATCGTTATTAATTTTAATAAAATAAATTAAGAATTTTAAGGAGGAAACTTAAATGGCAAAGGCAAAATTTGACAGATCAAAGCCACACGCAAATATTGGTACCATTGGTCACGTTGATCATGGTAAAACAACCCTTACAGCTGCTATTACAAAATACTTAAGCTTAAAGGGACAAGCTCAATTCGAAGCATACGATCAAATCGATGGTGCTCCAGAAGAAAGAGCAAGAGGAATCACAATTAATACAGCACACGTTGAGTATGAAACTGATAAGAGACACTATGCTCACGTTGACTGTCCAGGACACGCTGACTATGTTAAAAACATGATCACTGGTGCAGCACAAATGGATGGAGCAATACTAGTTGTATCAGCTGCTGATGGTCCTATGCCTCAAACAAGAGAGCATATACTATTAGCTCGTCAAGTTGGTGTTCAATATATCGTTGTTTTCATGAACAAATGTGATATGGTTGATGATCCAGAATTACTTGAATTAGTAGAAATGGATATCAGAGACTTATTATCAAGCTATGATTTCCCTGGTGATGATATTCCAATCATCAAAGGAAGCGCTTTAAAAGCATTAGAAGCAGATGATCCAAATGATGATGCTTTCAAACCAATCCAAGAATTACTAGATGCAGTTGATTCATACATCCCAACACCAGACAGAGCTACTGATCAACCATTCTTAATGCCTATCGAAGATACAATGACTATTTCTGGTCGTGGTACTGTTGTTACAGGTAGAGTTGAAAGAGGTGTTCTAAAGGTTAACGAGGAAGTTGAAATCGTTGGTCTATCAAAAGAAAGCAGAAAAACTGTTGTTACTGGACTTGAGATGTTCAGAAAAACTCTTGATGAAGCAGAAGCTGGTGATAACATCGGTGCTCTATTAAGAGGTATTGATAGAAAAGATGTTGAAAGAGGACAAGTTCTTGCAAAACCAGGAACAATTCATCCACATACTAAATTTAAAGGACAAGTTTATGTTCTTAAAGCAGAGGAAGGTGGACGTCATACAGCATTCTTCGATGGATACAGACCACAATTCTATTTCAGAACAACTGATGTTACTGGTAGAATCGATCTTCCAGAAGGAACAAAAATGGTTATGCCTGGAGATAACACAGAAATGACTGTTGAATTAATCACTCCAATCGCTATTGAGAAGGGATTAAGATTCGCTATCCGTGAAGGTGGTAGAACAGTTGGATCAGGTGTTGTTACAGAAGTTAT
>OCVV011093595.1_pt1 | contig 15393 bp, 13 predicted proteins | sample 1539721 | NCBI WGS metagenome assembly OCVV01 (sample SAMN02144230, study PRJEB22623) | gut metagenome | biome: sheep rumen | host: Ovis aries | place: New Zealand
GGAGGATTTATTTTTCTCTTAACGCCACCGCTTCTTCATCTCTCACCCGCATAGCGGGTGGTTTTATTATGTTCCTATCCCGGAACATAACAAAAAGAGATATCATTTGATATCTCTTCCTCTTTTTATATTCTTATCTATTATAGTTACTGGAATACAAATAATAGAGTCTAGTACAATAGTTACAAAATATTTCGTCCAATATTCATCTAATACCATTTTATCTAAATTAACTAAAGTATAAATCATAATAAATATAATTATAGAAAATAAATATGTTATAAAAACCAAAATTGATGGAGAAGTCGTATTATTAAGTAAAAAACTATAAATAGTTAAGTTAATGAATTGACTTATTACATAGGCAAAGAATTCTCCAGCTAAATTTGTTAATATTAGGTCTTTTCCTAAAGCAAATGATATAAGTGCCATAAAACAAATTGTAATTACTGCAGACATTGAAATAGCAGCAACAGCCTTTTTATAATCATATTTTTTGGTAATATAATTAACCAATAAATAAGAAAATGGTAGTAAGATAATTGCAAAACTAATAGCTAAACCACTTATTTTAAATGTATATGTTTTTAATGATTCAGTAAGAATTGCCAAAGTAGTTAGTAATAAAATATACATCCAAGAATCATCATATAATTCAGTTCCTTTTTTTGCCATATATTCACCCTCTCATAGTAATAATTTTAACACAAGATTTTTTCAAATAAAAGAAAAGACAATTAATTATTTTTGTCTTCTTTAATCTTATCTATTATTTTATCAATATGTTCTCCATATGCAATAGATGTATCATAGATAAATATTAATTCTGGAGTATGTCTAATATCTACTTTTTCAGCAAGTTTTGTTCTTATAAATGAGGAAGCTCGCTCAAGTGCTTTTTGAGTTTCTAGTTTCCTATTTTCATCTAAAACCGTATAATAAATTTTAGCAAAACTTAAATCATTAGTAATATCTACTCCCGTAATTGTTACAAACTTAATTGCTTCATCCTTAATTTCTCTATCTAAGATTATACTTATTTCTTGTTGGTATGTATGATTAAGTCTTTTAATTTTTATATTTGGCATAATACCTCCTACTATTTTTTTACTTCTACTAGTTCGTATACTTCAATAATATCTTTTTCTTTATAATCTTGGCAATTGGTTAAAGTAATTCCGCAATCCATGTCTTTCTTTACTTCTTTAACCTGATCTTTTTCATGTTGAAGGGTATTTACTTCACCATTATAAATTACAATATTATCTCTGATAATTCTTGCTTTAGCATTACTTTTAATTATTCCACTTAGAACATGGCATCCAGCAATTAAACCAACTTTAGAAAATTTAAATATTTGTCTAACTTCAGCTTGACCAATGACTTTTTCTTCATATTCTGGATCTAACATACCTTTCATGGCTTTTTCCATATCTTCGGCTACCTTATAAATAATATCATAGTATTTAATTTTAATACCATATTCTTTAGCTATATCTAGAGTTGCTGTATTACTACGAACATTAAATGCAATAATTATTGCCTTTGAAGCACTGGCCAAAACAACATCACTTTCACTAACTGCTCCAACAGCTGCTCTAATAACATTTACTCTTACACCTTCAACATCTATTTTTTCTAGTACGCCTTTAACAGCTTCTAAAGAACCATTTACATCGGCTTTTAGAATAACATTTATCTCTTTTTCTCCTTCTTTAATACGACTAAATAAATCTTCTAAGCTCATACCACTTAAGTTAGTATCCTCACTCTTAGCTTTTAGCTGTCTTTCATGAGCGATTTCTTTAGCTTGTTTTTCTGATTCAAAAGCCATAAATTTATCTCCTGCACTTGGTATATCAGAAATTCCTGTTACTTCAACTGGTGTTGATGGTTTTGCTTCAACTATATTGTTTCCTCGATCATCTTTTAATGTCCTTACTTTACCATAATAATTTCCAACAACTATTGGGTCTCCTAGACGAAGTGTTCCATTTTGTATTAATAATGTTACTATAGTTCCAACTTTATTATCTTTTTTAGATTCAACTACTGTTCCAGTTGCATATCTATTAGGATTTGCTTTATATTCTTGCATTTCAGCTACTAATAAAATATTTTCTAATAATTCATTGATTCCAACTCCAGTTTTAGCAGAAATCTTATTAACAATTACATCTCCACCCCACTCTTCAGGAGTTAGACCATTTTCTACAAGTCCTGTCATTACTCTATCTATATTAGCATCTGGCTTATCAATTTTATTTATTGCAACAATAATTGGTACATGTGCTGCTTTAGCATGATCTATTGCTTCAACAGTTTGTGGCATTATTCCATCATCTGCTGCTACAATTATTATTACAATATCTGTAATACTAGCTCCACGTGCTCTCATTTCAGTAAATGCCGCATGTCCTGGTGTATCGATAAACGTAATTAATTTATTATTATATTTTACAGAATAAGCACCTATTGCTTGAGTAATTCCACCAGCTTCACCACTTACTACATCAGTATTTCTAATAGCATCCAACAAAGTCGTTTTTCCATGATCTACATGACCCATTATTGTAACAACTGGTGGCCTTGTAACTAAATCTTCTGCTTTATCTTCAATTTCATAATTTTCAAAGTTAGAAATATCTTGTGTTTCTTCTTTTTTCAAAACTTTATCATATTCAGCCACTAAAACTTCTGCCGAATCAAAATCAAGTGACTGATTAACTGAAGCCATTATTCCTAAACCCATTAATTTTTTTACTAATTCAATAGGAGTTACATTTAATTCATTGGCCAAATCAGTAACAGTCATATTATTTTTATAAATTATAGTATTATCATCAATTTTTGTTTCATTACTTTGTAACTTTTCACGATGCTTATAAATTTTCTTTCTTTCTTTCAAAAATTCTTTTTTGCTTTTATTGTTGTCATTTTTTTTAACTTTTTTTTGCTTTACTTTAGTAAATGAAGTAGTATCATCTAAATCAATATTGGTTTCACTTGCTAGTTCTTCAGCTTTATCTTCTACTTCTTCCTCAAGTCTTCTTTCTTTTTCTACTTCATCATCTACTATTTCTTCATTTTGTAATTCATTATCAAGTTCAATTACACTTGTTTCATCTAGGTCGGTGTTCTCATCCTTATAATCAATACCAATTTTATCACATAGTGCTTCAATTTCTTCAATTGTCTTATTTACATCAATCGCATAATCTTTAATTGTCATCATGAAGACTCACCTCACTTTTCTATTATTTTTCTTATTTCTTCATAAACACTATCCTCTATCTTACTTTCTAATCTATGCTCTAAAATCTTAGTTTTTTGAGCAGTTTCTAAAACTTTAAGATCTCTTTTAATATATGCTCCTTTACCATTTAACTTTCCTGTTTCGTCTGGTTTTATTTCTCCTTCTGGTGTCCTAACAATCCTAAGTAATTCTTGTTTAGGAAGAGTTTCTTTAGTAACGACACATGTTCTTAGAGGTACTTTTCTTTTTTTCATTGTATCACCCTATCTAAAATTTATTCCTGCTTCTCTTGCTTGTTCAGTTGTTTTAATATCTATTTTTTTAAATTTTGTTAAACGAGTAGCAAGACGGGCGTTTTGTCCTTTTTTACCAATAGCTAGAGAAAAATTATCTCCATCAGCTATTACCATAGCTTCTAATCTCTTTGGATCCGTAATAGCAACTGTTAGATCTTTAGCTGGGCTTAATGCATTAGCAATAAATATAGCTGGATCTTTATCATATTTAACTATATCTAGTTTTTCACCATGTAATTCTTCAATAATTCTTGCTATTCTAGAACCTTTTTCTCCAATACATGCTCCAATTGGGTCAACACTCGCATTTTCAGAATAAACTGCTACTTTACTTCTGCTTCCAGCATCCCTAGCAACACTATAGATTATAACAGTTCCATCATTAATTTCTGGTATTTCAAGCTCAAATAGTCGCTTAACAAAACCATAATATGTTCTTGAAAGTAAAATTAACAAATTTTTACCATTATTATCTACTTTAGTAACATATACTTTTATTTGAGAGCCCATCTCAATTTTTTCTCCAGGAATACAATCTTTTTTAGGAAGTATTCCGTTAGTTCTACCTAAATCAATATAATAATTATCTGTATCTTCTAAGGCTACAGTTCCAACAAGTAACTCATCTTGTTTGTCACCATATTCTTCCATAATACTATTTCTTTCTGCTTCTCTGATTTTTTGAATAACTACTTGTTTAGCAGTTGAGGCTGCTACTCTTCCAAAATCTTTTGGTGTAACTTCTGTATCAATTGTATCTCCTATTTCTAGTGTCTTATCAATTTTTTTAGCATCACTTAATTTAATTTCTGTTTCTGGATTGAAGAAAGATGGTACCTCTTTTTTAGGAGGCTCTTTTCCTTCAACTATAGCTTTCTCTTTTTCTTCTTCTTCCTTTTCTTCTTCCTCTTTAGTATCCTTATCCTCATCAATTGCATAACTTTCAAATATAGCATCTTCATATTCTTCTTTTGTCATTTTATCATCTGGAACTACTGTTAAATATGAATATACTTTTATTTGACCAGTTTCTCTATCAAATAATACTTTAACATTAGTCTTAGAGTGAAAGTTTTTCTTATAAGCAGAAGTTAAAGCAAGTTCCATAGCACTATATATTACTTCTGGATCAATTTCTTTTTCTTTAACAAGTTCATCTAAGGCTTTTTTGAATTCTTTACTATCCATTCTTAATCTCTCCTTTCTCTTTAGAATAAATATCTAATTCATCGCAATCTTGTAGCAACTCTACATGTTCATCCATAATTTTATTTATTATTCTAGAAGCATTTGTTACTCTATTTAAATCAATTATTTCATCACTATCTAAAACAATATTTAAAACTTTTTTTCCTTCCTCAGTACTAATAAATGTATCATCAACAAAAATATTTAATTTTTTTATCTTATCATCTAAAAGTACTTTAATTTTATCTTTCATGAGAAGCCTCCTTGTAAATAATAAGAGTGGGATTTCTTTTTCCCACTCCTTTCTCAAGTATTATAACACAGAAGTTATAATTTACAAAATATTTTTATACTTTTGTTATCATTCCATGATAATATCATGTTAAATTTTTCTATCTAAAAATTTTTCCATGTCACTAACATATTATTTTTTACTTGATATATTCCTAATAATTTACTATTTTGATCTTGAAATATTACTTTATCTTTAATATTAAAATTATTTTTTATTGGGACACCATTGCTTACTTTAAAAGCTAAATCTTTATCTAAAATAATTACTGGATAATTAAGACATTTTTCAATACTTAATAATTTAAAATTATTATTTCTAATATCTTCTAAAGTATATGATTCCTCAATTCTAATATCTCCTTGACTAATTCTTGTAAGTTTTGACATAGTCATTGGAATATTTAAATAAAGACCAATATCATTAATTAAACTTCTTATGTAACAGCCTTTACTAACTATGGCTCTAAAAGTAAATTTATTATTACTCTTACTTAATAATTCAATTTTCTTAATAGTTACATTTTTCTTAGGTAATTCTATTTTTTCATTATTTCTAGCATACTCATATAACTTTTTACCATTTACTTTTATAGCTGAATATATTGGTACTTGTTGCAAATAGGTAGTTTGAAAATGATTTAGAGCAGCACTCAAATTTATATTTTCTGGTATATTAGCTTTTTCTATTATTTTACCTTCAATATCATAAGTATCTGTTTTTATACCCATTATTACCTCAGCAATGTATTCCTTATAAGTAGAAGTTAATAATTCTGCTATTTTGGTAGCTTTACCAATGGTTATTAAAAGAACTCCTTCAGCTAATGGATCAAGTGTTCCCGTATGGCCTACTTTTTTTAAACCAAATATTTTGCTTATTTCATTAACATAATCACGTGAAGTAGGACCAGATTTTTTATTTAAAGCAATTACACCTGAAAAGTTAATTAAATATTCTTCTAGAGTTAAATTATTATTCATAATTAAATTAGCAGGTAAAAATCCAACATATCTTATATGCCACGGCTCATAGTTGTAACCAGTTATTTTTTCTTTTCCTTTTGGATATCTTAAAATAAAGCCAAAATCTTTTAAATATTTAAAAATATTTTCATAATATTTAGCTTGTTGCTCTAGTTCTTTATTATTTTGTGGATATTTACCATCTACCTTAATATTTATATCAATAGCAAGGCCTGTATGATGTTCAGAATATCCAGGGGTTGCTACAGTAAGTTTTGCATATTCTTCTCCATACATTTCTTTAAATTCTCTATAAATATCTATTTGATTGGTAATTGATCGATAAGCTGAAGAAATACCTATTTCAACATTTTTTAACAGAAGAAAATTTCTTAATTTTAAATAAGAATTATAAGTTTCTTCTTCTAAATAAATATCATTATTATCTATATCTTTTGTCTTTACTAAATTTATTTTATTTAGATAGGTATCTTTTATCTTATTATTTTTATTTACTAAAATAGTTTTTAACATTATTTTCTCCTTTAGAATAATGATAATTGATTAGAATCAGGTAATCCTTCTAAAATACCCATTTCTTTCATTTTATCAATTAAAGTTTGTGATATTTTAGCACGTTTTTGTAAGTCTTCAATACTTATAAATTTGCCCTTTTCTCGCTCAGCAACTATATTTTTGGCAACTGTATCTCCAAGACCATCAATCGCATTAAATGGAGGATATATTTCAGTATCATTTTTTGGTGTCCAAATAGTTGCATCACTTTTATATAAATCAATATTTAAAAACTTTATTCCACGAGCAGCTGCTTCCAATGATACTTTTAGACTTTCAGCTTGACCATTTTCTTTATTAGTTGCCTCATACCCTTTTGCTTCTATGTCTTCAAGTCTGGCTTTTATAGAAGAATAACCTTTTATCATATTAATAACATCAACATCTGTTGCTTTAGAAGTTAACCATGAAGAATAAAAATATACTGGCATATGAACTTTATACCAAGCTATTCTAAAAGCACTTATGACATAGGCTGCTGCATGGGCCTTTGGGAACATGTATTTTATTTTCGAACAAGAATTAATGAACCACTCAGGAATGTTTGCTTCTTGCATAGTTTTAACATGTTCTTTCCATGTTTCTGGATCTTTTGATGCTTTTCCTTTACGAACAAATTCCATTATTTTGAAGGCTTTTATTGGCTTTACTCCATGATACATTAAATAAACCATAATATCATCACGACAACCTATAGTTTCTTTAAATGGTACAATATTTTTTTCAATTAGTTCTTGAGCATTACCTAACCAAACATCAGTCCCATGAGAAAGTCCAGATATTTTGATTAGTTCAGCAAATGTTGTAGGTTTTGTATCTTCTACTAATTTTATTGTAAATGGTGTTCCAAACTCCGGTATTCCTAAAGTTCCTGTATTACACATTATTTGTTCTTTTGTAACACCTAAGGCTTCAGTTGAAGTAAATATTGACATAGTTGCTTTATCATCTAATGGTACTTTTAAAATATCGGTATTTGATTGTAACTGAATTAATCTTAATTGTGTTGGATCAGAGTGACCTAAAATATCTAGTTTTAGTAGGCACTGGTCAATTGAATGATAATCAAAGTGTGTAGTTCGCCATTCAGCGGTTGGATCTTCAGCTGGATATTGGAAAGGCGTAAAATCATATACTTCCATATAGTCTGGTACAACAACAATTCCACCTGGATGTTGTCCGGTTGTTCTCTTAACTCCAGTACAACCTAAGGCAAGACGCTCAACTTCAGCTGTTCGCATATCGGTAATCCCTTTATCTTCACAATAACCTTTTACATAACCAAAAGCCGTTTTATCAGCAACTGTACCAATTGTACCTGCACGGTAAACATTATCTTCTCCAAATAATACTTTTGTATAGGCATGAGCACTCGCTTGATTTAAATCGGAAAAGTTAAGATCAATATCAGGAACTTTATCGGCATTAAATCCTAGGAAAGTTGCAAAAGGCATGTCCTGACCATCTTTTATCATTTTTATGTGACAATTAGGACAATCTTTGTCTGGTAAGTCAAACCCTGATGAGTAAGTAGCTCCAAGAGACTTTCCTTCATCATCCTCAAAAATACTAAGCCTACACTTTGGACAACGATAGTGAGCAGAAAGTGGATTTACTTCGGTTATTCCCATCATAGTTGCAACAAAACTTGAACCAACTGAACCACGGGAACCTACTAAGTAGCCTTCATCATTAGAGTGTTTAACAAGTCTTTGAGCAATCAAATATATTGGATCAAAACCTCCACCAATTACTCCACCTAAGGTTTTCTTTACTTTCTTCTCTAATGCCTTATCATCCAATTCCTCTTCTGTTGTCTTTTTAACATAATCAGTAACAATTTTTTTAATATTATCTGATCCCTTTAATATCTCATCATGTAATTCTTTATGAATAATCTTATTATATTCTTCTTCATTATCTTTTATATCTTCATGTTTTCCCTTGATTATTTTAAATACAATATCTCCATATAGTTCTGTTGCGATACGTTCTTCTATCATATATGGAAGAGGTTCTCCATACCAATCCTTCGCTTTAGTATAAACAAGGTCTGTAACAACGACTGGACAGTCTAGATAACTTTTACCATCATCTGCTTTTACACGAGGTGAAAATGGAATTCCTCCAGTATCAATAATTACTTCAACAATATCACACATATCTGCTATTTTATTAGTATTTTTAACGACTATTTCATAAGCTTTATCTTCACCTAAGAATTTAAAGTCTTCTAACATTTCATTGGTTGTTCTAAAGTGATTTGATGGTATTTCTTTTATACCATTACGAGCAAGTGGATGACGTCCACCACCTGGTACTTTTTGATTAACTATTATTTCACGATATATTTTATCTTCTCTTTTTAAGTGATGAACATCTCCCGTTGCAACAATTATTTTTCCAGCTTCTTCTGTAACCCGGACAACTTTTTCAATATTAGCACAAACTTCCACTCTATTGGCAAAGTCCCCAGTTTGAAGCAAATGATCATAACACTCTGGAGGTTGTACTTCAACATAATCATAAAATCTTATAAGATTAGAAAGTTCATCATCACTTTTTGATTTAGCTTGCGTAAAAATTTCACTTTCGTAGCAGCCACTACCAATTAGTAAGCCTTCTCTTAGTTCATTAACTACACTTCTAAGAATTCTAGGTGACTTGTATAAATATTTTGTATTAGCAAGAGATACTAACTTAAACAAATTTTTAAGACCTGTTTTATTTTTTACTAAAATATTTATATGATGACTATTACCATATTTATGAATATCTTCTTTACTTACTAATTTATCTAGATCAGTCATTAAATCTATATTACGATTAGATAATTTTTTTAACATTTTATAAAATACTAAAGCTGTTCCTTCAGCATCATAATCTCCTCTATGATGAGCATTCTCATCCCATGGCACATCATATCTTTTAACAAGAGCACTTAGTGAGTGTCTAGCATAAGTATTATCAAGAGTTCTTGATAACTCTAAAGTATCAATTACAGGATTTTTAAATTCACCTAAATTATATTTTTTATAGGCCATCTCTAAAAATGAAACATCAAATTTAGCATTATGAGCAACCATTGGTAAATCACCAAACCACTCAATAAACCTTTTAACAGCATGTTCCTCAGTATCTTTTCCTTCTAGCATCTCATCTGTTATATTTGTAAGATCAACTATTTTTTGAGGGAGTTTGCGACCGGGATTAATTAGTTCATCGAATCGATCAACTATCATACCATCTTTCATTTTAACAGCACCAATCTCAATTATAGAATCAAAGCCACCTGCATTAAAACCTGTTGTTTCAAAGTCAAAGACAACATAAGTATTATCTAACATATTAGTGTTTGTTGGACGTGTTAGAATATCTACATTATCATCAATCATCAATAATTCACAACCATATATTGCTTTAAAAGGCTCTTCTGTCTCTTTCAAATTCTTATTGTGATCAGTTACCATATTAAAGACATGAGGAAAGCCTTGCACTCCATTATGATCAGTAATTGCTACAGCTTTCATACCAAACTTAAGTGCCTGTTTTACAACATCAACCTCATCAATTACTCCATCCATTTGACTCATCTTAGTATGACAATGTAATTCAACTCTTTTTTCTTCAGCAGTATCTTTAATCGTTTCTTCATTCTTTTCAATTTTAATAATATCTCTAGCATTCAAAACTAATTCTTTAGAAAACTGATCATTCTTAGTATAACCTCTAAATTTGTACCAATTACCCGTTTTAAATTCTTTGCAAAGTCTAGCATATTCATCACTATCTCGAACAAAAACCTTACAATAAATACTATCAGAAAAATCAGTTATTTTTAATGTAATAATCTTAAAATCAGTCTTAGTAGACTCAAAATAATCTACTCCAAATATTTTACCTTCTACTACTACATCATTATCTTCTCCAATTAAAGTTTTAATTTTAATTGGCTCTTCTTTTATACCTCTACCTATAACGCTATTAGGATCTTTCGGCTCTCTATGATATGTCGTTTTTTCATGTTCAACAGGTTTTGAAACCTCTTTTTTCTCAGGCATAACAGTATTTGCTAAATCATTTTGAATTTCTTCTAAAATATTATTTTCATGATGAAGTTTAATCTCAATATTTAAATTATAGTCAATTTTTTTATAAAACTCGCTAATTTTAGGAAGACATTTAGTTAAATGTTCTTTTTCTACTTCATTAGTCGCAACAAGTACTAAAAAATCATCTTCTATTTGCATAGAATTTTCATAGAGCTCCTGTACTTTTAAATCATCTTTTAATAATTTTAATAAATATTTATAGTAACTTAGATATTTCTCTAGATTAGGATTTTTAATATCAAAAATAAATTCTATCTTACTAGCATTAGAATCAAGAGTCATTTTTTTAGATTCCAATTCTTCATATATTTCTACTGGTAGTAGTTCGTCTTTAGTAATAAAAATATTCCAACTATTATCTTTTGAACTAACTTTAATTTTAGTTATTTTAGCATCATTAAAATACTGATAAGAATTCTCATCAATATTTATTTTATCTAATAAAATTTTAATATTTTTATCCATATATATCCCCCTAATCTTACATATCATTTTAAATTAACATTTAATTTAATACAGAAATCTACAAATTCATCAATATTCATTTTTCTTAATTCTTTATTATATAGATATTCATCTAAATTATATATAATATTATCTTTCTTCATCCTATCAAGTATTTTTTCTTCAGGCGTACCTATATACATTAACCAATATGGATATAAAAATCTTTTTAAATCATATAATTTAGTTGACCCACTAATAAAACAACTCTTATTTTTTAAAAGAGAAGCATATTCATTCATTATAGCAAGCTCAATAATTGCTAGCCTAATACTTTCTTTTTCTTTAGAATTATATTTCTTAGTATTAGTTAAAACTATAGCCATATTTATTTTTAATAAGCAATCAATATATCCTTCTTTATTAGAGTCTATGCCAATAACCATAGTATTTTTAATAGAGCAATCTATAATATTTGATTCTTTACATACAACATATATTGTATAGTCATTTATTTTTTTTCTAATAATATTTTTATAGAAGTTAGAAGTAATTTTAATATTTTTATCCCAAATTTTAAGTAATTCTAAGCGATATTTTTCAACACATTTTAACTCTTTTTGATAGTCTTTATTTTCAAAGAATATATTATATATAGTATCATCATTTGGTATAAAGTCTTTATTTTCAATAAGTATATCTGCTCGGTCATTATAAGTATTATTATATTGTTCTTTATAAGTTTGCCATAATCTTTCTTTTAATTTACTAAGTGATTCATTAACATCTGACTGAAAAAGCATATACCAAACAAGTGCATATTCATTGACAATAATATCTGCTTTCATTTACTTCACCACTCTTAAATACTAATATATCAAAAAAAAGAAAAAAGTTATAGTCTTTTTTCCGATTATTTTTCTATTTAAGTCGCAAATAAATAAAGTAAACAGCAACAGCAATAATAGCAATTATTAAGAAAAATATAAGTATTTTTAGGAATATTGGCATACTCTTTTCTTTAAATTCTTCATCCATATCAAAGTCTTTGTCTGATAAATCCATGCTTCTTGTATAAAAGTCATTGTCAGCTCCAGTTAATTTATTGTCACTATTATCTAATTCTTCATTTTTCTTTTCTATTTCTGATAAATCTTTGACTGATAAAGATGTCTTATCAAGTGACATTTCACTACTACTTTTATCTTGATCTGATGATTTTTTTAAAACTTGTTCAGTATTTTCTTCAGAACTCTTTTCTTTTCCTTCACCTATTCCAATATTTTTTTCATCATCTACTTTATCCATAACACTTGTAGCCATCAGATCACTCAAAAGATTAATACTTGTTGCAGCATCTATTTCTCCAGCTAAAGTCTTAGAAGCAATAGTATCTACCATATCATGAAATTGTTCTTCTTCCTCACTCATTACTCTATTTTTCTTTTCTTCACGATATTTCTCTAATTCTTCTTTATTTAAATCAGCTAAAATGTTATAACTAGTATTCTTTAGTTTCCTTTTTGACTCCATATCATCATGTATTTTTCTGTTTTTTCTTGCCTCTTCTAAAACACTATTTATATCATAAACCTTCTTTTCATCATTTTTATATAAATAGTTAAAGTCATCTAATTCTTTTTTTAATCTTGGAACTGGTTCTACATTATGATACTTTCGCATTTGTTGATATTCTTCTCGAGAAGAATAAGTACCTTTTTCATTGTTTAAATTATTAATTTCAAAAGTATTAGAATTAGTAACATCAGTAATATTAGTATATTTTGGGTTATTAGCAACATCTTGATATAATTCTTGATTTTTTACATATCTTTTTGGCAAATCATCATTATTATCTCTATAACGATCCATTCGTCTCATATTTACACCCTCTTATTTAATACAAGTTTAACATAGTAGAAGTTAAAACAAAAGATGTTTTGTATAATTGATAAATTAATTAGACATTTTTATTGACAATTAATAAGAATGATTACTTTACTACTTAAGACAATTTAGTTATAATGTTTTTGAGGAGGAAGAAAAATGAAAGTTAGAGTAAACCAAGATGGTTGTATTGGATGTGGTGCTTGCACTGGTTATAGTGATAAAGTATTTACTATTAATGATGATGGTATATCAGAAGTTAAGGTTGACATAGTCCCAAAAGAAGAAGAACAAAACGTAAGAGATGCTATTGATGCTTGCCCAACTTCTACAATTGAAGAAGTAAGTGAATAATAAAAAGACTATCAATAATGATTGGTAGTTCTTTTATTATAGATAAATTCCAATAATAAAGAAAAAATCTAGCTATTTTTAAATTGTTTGTTTCTAGATTTTTTTATTTTTATAAGAATATACTATTTGTACTTCTTTATGAGTTAATGGTCGATATTTTCCTGATGGTAACTCTAGAATATCAAAAATACCAACACTTTTTCTCGTTAATTTATCAACTCTAAAGCCAACAGATTCAAATAATCTTTTTACTTCATGATTTTTTCCTTCATGAATAGTTACCTCAACCATAGAAGTATTGTTTTCTGGATTAACTTTTTTCAATTTTACTCTACTTGGTACAACTTTTACTCCATCTAGTATAATCCCATCTTTTAAAGTATTTATTGCTTCTCCAGTAATAATCCCATCGATTTTAGCAAGATATACTTTATCTATTTTATTAGAGGGATGCATTAAAATATTAGCAAACTCTCCATCATTTGTTAATAAAATAGCTCCAGTTGTATCATAGTCCAACCTTCCAACAGGATATATTCTCTTATCAGTATCAATCAAATCAATAACTGTCTTTCTCCCATGTTCATCTTTAGTAGAAGTTATTACACCACGGGGTTTATTCAATAAAAAATAAACTTTTTCTTCTTTAATAATAGGTTTATTATTAACTTCTATCTTATCTCTGTCTGTAACTTTTGTACCCAATTCAGTAACAACACTTCCATTTACTTTTACACAACCTTCTTTAATTAACTCTTCAGCTTTTCTACGTGAAGCAATACCTGAATTTGCGATAACTTTTTGTAATCTTTCCATAAACTTCTCCTCATCGACATATTATACTATACTATTACATAATAAGTATACACCAACTTAATAAATTTTCATGTACTAAAAGTCACAGTTTACATAAATTATTATGAGGAGGAATTCTATGTACAATTATGGAAATTATACTACTCCAAATTACTCTGATGACAGATTCTTTGGAGTACCATTTCTAGTTGGTGGTATTGCAGGAACAGCTCTTGGATATGGTCTCGCAAGCAATCAAAATAATCAAGGAGAAACATTCTACCCAGTATATCCAACAGTACCAATGTATCCAACTTATTACCAAACAACACCAATATATTCATCATATCCAACATATTCTACAAGTAATAATTATTACTACTAAAAGTCTTAGGACTTTTTTCATTTAACAAGGTAATTTGATTATTACTGTTGTACCTATACCTTCTCTTGATTTATAAGACAAACTACCACCATGCAAATCAATTATTTCTTTGATATATGGAATTCCAATACCAGTACCAGATGGTTTCGTAGTAAAAAAATCATCATATATATTTGACAAAGTCTCTTTAGACATACCACAACCATTATCAATAATATTAATTACATAATTAGATGCTTCTTTTCTAACTTTTATATTAACAACTAAAGGAATATTTTTCTTTGATTCATAAGAATTTTTTAAAATATTTATAAATACTTGTTTTAATCTATTATAATCAGCCTCTAAATATATTTCTTTATCAGGAATATTAATTGTAGCTAGTGTTTTACTATAAATGGGTTCTAATACTTTTTTAACATCTTCTAATAATAAACATAAATCAATTTCTTCCTTATCAAGACTTTTTATCTTACCAAGACTAGAAAAATCGTTTATAATTGTTAAACTTCTCTTAATTTCACTTCTAATAATTTCAAGATATTTTGTTTTATTAAGATCATCAGCATATTCTAACATTTCTAAATAACCATTACAAACAGCTAATGGATTCTTTAATTCATGATTTAATTTAAAAACAGCTGCTCTTAGCTTCTTTTCTTTATCTAATTGTTTAAATGTAGTATTTATTTCAAGTATCTGCTTACTTCTAGTAATAAAATAAGCCGTTAAATAAGTAAATATAATAAATGATATAGTTGAAGTAAATAAAATATACAAACATTTAAAAGATATAATATTTTTATTAATTATATAATTTGGAATTATTATTAAAAGTAATAT
>OCVV012825710.1_pt1 | contig 15393 bp, 35 predicted proteins | sample 1539721 | NCBI WGS metagenome assembly OCVV01 (sample SAMN02144230, study PRJEB22623) | gut metagenome | biome: sheep rumen | host: Ovis aries | place: New Zealand
AGATGCAGCCTCAGTCTTGTTGTGGTAACTCCTGAAAGGAGGTATCATAATGGGATTCTATACTGCGATTGATGAGCAGACAATTCAGCCAGGTCAGTCTGCTATATTTACGCTGACACAGATCCGTGATAATACTGGTAATGTAAAGCACAGTGATGGAACCGGTTCATTTGTGCTTTCCGGAGGTCCTAATAAGAGACGTAGTTGTTGTCCTTGTTGTGACGCTCCGTGCAAACAGTATCCGGTTAATTTCGGAGCCAATATCGCTATACCCACTGGCGGAACGGTTGCTCCGATTACTGTAGCTTTCTCTGTTGGAGGATCTACAGTTCCAGCGAGCGCAATGGAAGTAACACCAGCAGCAGTCGAACAGTATTTCAACATCAGCAGAGAGATGCCTGTGGCTATTTTCTGTGGATGCTGTCAGACTGTTACCGTTACCAATACCTCCGACCAGGCAATCCTCATGAAGAATGCTACTATTGAAATCTGAGAAAGGAGGAAGCGAGAATGTTATCTAATTCAGATTACGAAGCACTTGAAGACCTTCTTTGCTCAGAAATCAAGAAGGTAGTTAAGAAAGGTGAGATAAAGGACGCAACTGAAGTCAAAGGCCTTAAAGACGCCCTCGAAGCAGTCAAGATCATTCACTGCCTGAAAGATGGTGAATGGGAGAAAGAAGATACACTTGGATATTATCCGATGCATCAGCGTCACTATGATCGTTCTCCTATGAACTATGGTGGTAGTGTAGACTTCAATGGTACATACGGCAGGCGCAATCCTCGTACCGGTCGTTATATGACCAATATGGCAAATGGTATGCCGGATACAACCTATGGTCATAGCATCAAAGATCGTATGGTGGCTGCACTTGAGCCTATGTATGACAAAGCTGAATCCGACTATGAACACAATATGATCAATAAAGCGATTACTGCTGTTCAGAGTCTTAATTAAAAACTAAATAAGGAATAGTGTATGGCATACATATTTTTCAATCCAAATCCTGGCTCTAAATCTGTTAGCGATTGTACAGTTCGCGCGATATGTGCTGCTGAAAATATTCCATGGGAAGTGGCATACGATGAGCTATGCGCTACGGGCAGATACGTATACGCTATGCCAGATTCGAGTATAGTCTTTAAAGCTTATTTACAATCGATTGGGTATGTGTGTCATGCACTGCCAAACACCTGTCCGATTTGTTATACCATTTCGGATTTTTGTAAAGACCATCCTAAAGGCATTTATATTCTATGTAGTGGCGAACATGTCGTCACAGTAATCAACGGAAACTATTATGACAACGGGAACTCAGGTGATGAGGTTCCGTTATACTTTTACACAAAGGAGTGAGATAATCATGAGTAATTTTCTGAGATACGAATCAGCAACGGCTAGAGTACTTGACATTGATACTACTGCTGGCAAGATCACAAGACCCAACAGACCCGTGTACAACGGTGATATTTTCGCATCATACGTAAAAGTTGATGGTGAGCAGTGCCTTGTAGTTGGCTCTAAGGACGGAGATGAGACTATTACAGCATCAATCGTTGTAGACGGTACCGTTACAGTTCTTACGTATAAAAAGGCTACTGACACGTTTACGCTCGGTGAGACAGCGCTTACAAACGTTAAAGTTGACGAGTTTGGTAATCCGGTTTAATCATGTTTAGTGTAGGGACGATAACTGTCATATTTACCGTGGTAGCCTTTGCTGTCGGTTTATTAATAGGAGGAATTGTTGCCAGTTTACGAATTGGAGAGATTGACGCCGGCAGATTCGTTATCACGTACAACGACCCGGAAAAGAATCTAATTGGAATAGACCTAGACGTTGATCTTCCTGAAATAGAGTCTTCCAGATTTATATCTCTCCAGGTCGTTGTGGACGGAAAAGACAAAAAGCTTACGAAAAATTCCCAGGGGGAAGATTCCTGAAAAACTTTTACAGATAGATTTTGTTAAAGAAACCTTGGATTGGTCTTTTTGACAGGATCTATCTGTACAAAACATATTCGCTTAAAAGTCTCGTGTAATTTTTTTTCTCAAATTAGACTCCTTTCGCAGAAATTACATACCCTATAATAGCAAACAATTACCTATTATGAAAGGAGAAACATCATGATTGGAACAATGGAAACAATTATGGATGAAGCTGTTCGTAACTACTATTATGAACAATATTTTAACAGTTATTTTGAAGAAGTTAAAAGAATTTATACAAACATCTATGGCGAAGACCGGTGTAAAATAACATCACCTGATCGAAGAACCATAAGATTTTGTATAGATGGATATACTTCGCCGGATGGTATAGACGTTAAGCTGTTGTTTGACTTGTGGTGTACGACTAGAAAAATTCTTTGTGAATGAAAGGAGTGTTTGAAATGAAACGTAAAATTAATGTAAGAAACATATTTGAGAAATACGACGAAAAGTTATTGCTTATCTCTTATGGTGTTCATTTTACATGTGGCGCTGCGTTATTGATTGGTAAGAAACTTGGCGTTGAAAAACAAGTAGCGTCAGTGGTTCTGCCAATAGAACTCGTAACCGTATCGGTAGGCATTTATGGATTATATGTAGAACTTACAGACGAATAATACGTTTAGAAAGCTGGTTTTTACACTGGCTTTCTTTTTTCTCGCATATTTTACAACTCCTATAATAGAAAAGATTTTATACCATTTAGGAGGTTTTTTATTATGAGTAATGAAACGAAACAACAACTTATAGAAGCTGGTATTCTTTCTGCTCTTTTATTTGCAGAACACCTTATAACTCGTAAAATGATTGAAAACGAGTATAAGAAGAAATTAGAAAAGCAAATAGAAGAGAACAAAATCAAGTGGTTTAATGCCGGTTGTAAAGAAGCTAATAAATGGCGAGATAAAGAAAACGATATTCATTATGATATTGAAAAAGGCAAGAAAGCCTTCAAAGAGGAACTTAACAAATGGAAAACTTTAAAGATGGCGTTGATGAGACGCTCAAAAGAGAAGAGGAGGATTAATTATGTTTAGAATTCCAGAAGAAGTATTAAAAGAAGGTTTTCAGGAAGTGATTGACCAGGATTTTAATCCAGATATTGTGCAATGCTTTGGCATTGATATGTGGAACGACGGATGTAAATTCGGACTTCTTATGGGTGCGGCTTGTGCAGCGGGAACAATGTTAGGAATTTATCTTGGTGGAAAGACGGCTAAAAAGCATATTTCTAAAAGAAAATCAGAATTCACTAAGATTGCTGAAGAATTCTATATTCCAAAAGATTTGAAACTTGAGTAATCCAGACAGGGCTCGTGAAAACGTCATGGGCTCTTATTTTTTCGCAGATTTTACATTGCATATAATAGAACAAAGTTGTTCGTCGCGAGTAATTAAGACAAAAAAACTGTATTTCCATGTATGGAGGAGAGGCGACACTCTCAGTTATTATGAGCAACTTTACAAAGATTATCTTTTTTCGCGTAAATTACAGCCTCTATTATAGGAACTAAAGTCATATTCTAAAGGAGGTTTATTATGGCTAAATTTGTTAGAAAGAAAGTGGACGAAAAAGAGCTTAAACTGATACAGGACTGCAAAAGAGGTATTACCGATAAACTTGGTAGACCGGTTGCAGCTATTCCGCAAATCATATACACAGCTGGATACGCATATTTGCGTGTCACGCATCGTGTTAGTGGTGGCGTTAATAGAAAATCTATGGCTTGGACGTTTGCGACAGCTCTTGGGTTCGATATGGAAACAGCCTACGAATACAACTTAATGTTAGAAGGACATGAATTTAGAAGGATTTGGCATAAAGTAGAATGGTAAATCAGATGAAAAGCTCGTGAAAAATATCACGGGCTCTTCTTTTTTCGCATATTTTACACTCTCTATAGTGAGAAAAACATTTTGGAGGTGTGTTATGAATTATGACACTTATAGGATAGCAACTTGGTCTAAAGACATAATTAGACGAATCATGGAAATGTGCCTGGTACATGGCGTTGATTACTATATTTTGCCAGACAAGGGTATTGGCTTGTATAAGATCAGCGTTACATGCTCTAGACAACTATATGACAGAATTTTGCTATGCAATGGGTTACACGAAAGATAACATATTTTTTAGGATAGCCTGTAAAAAACATGGGCTATCTTTTTTCGCGGATTTTACACTGGCTATAATAGGAAAACATTTACCAATAAATGGAGGTTTAAGGTTATGTTAAAACGTTATGATTTTATTGAAACTGAGGAAATCAAGAAGACTATGCAGAAACTTGGTGGCGGACCTGAAGTTAAAGGTGCTAGCATCGGTATAGTTGACGGAAAAACTGTCAATTTTATGGTCGATGACGGCATGCTTAAACACTACGTAAAGATGAATACAGAAGACGCTAGAAAGTTTGCAGTAACTCTCCTTGAAATGTGCGAAAAAGCAGAAAATCGCAACGAAGAACACAAAAATGATAAGAAGATATATGACCCTAAAATGTTCGAAAAGATATTTGGTGATTTGTTTAAAAAGAAACCGTTTTAAATGGTTGAAACTAGAGCTTGTGAAAAACACGGGCTTTAGGTTTTTGACATTATACCGCTCGCGGATAAATCAACTCTTATAGTAGGAACCAATTACAACTTTTTAGAAAAGGAGATGTATATTTATGATTGATTTCGATGGAATTGAAAAGTTGATGGAAGATGAAATGCGCAGATGCTTAACAACTGCGTATGATGCTCCGATTGACAGCGACGTACACAAGAGTGCAATTGAAAGCGCAATTGAGTTGTACAAGGCAACGGAGAAGAAGCTCGATAACGACGGAAAGAGAGCTGGCGAGCAACTTAAGACTGAAACTTCCGGTCAGCAGGAAGAAAACAAGCTTAAATTCGAGAAGAAAAAGCATGCGGACTTCATGAGGAACGAAAAAGACAGAATTAAGAACGAAAGAGACAAGAACATTATCGACAGCTGCATATTTGTCGGTAAAGCGGCGTTCTTCTTCATTCTTGGGTCTGCCGCTTACAATGCGGACAACGGATACAAAATCATCAACAAAACAGTTGTACAAACACTTGGGAAGATAATTGGTTAAACCTAGCACTGGGCTCGTGAGTAATACTCGCGGGCTCTTTTTTTGAAAGGATATAATTATGAATATATTTGTCAGAAAAGAGGCTGATAACAACGAAGTACAGCGAATGAAATCTTGTAGAATGGAGCTTAAGGATTCGTTAGGAAGAGTTCGTGGTGGGATTTCCGCAATCACGCGCAAAGACGGATACGCTTATATTAAGGTAACAGGCACTTACAATAGAAGAAGCTATGCAGAAAAGACAGCCTCATATAAACTTGCTGAGAGATTAGGTTTCAACATGGAAGAACCGTATTATTCGATGGCAACGTTTTCTGGAAGAGAGTTTGTAAAGACTGAATGGTTGTGATTCGCATATTTTACAATGCTTATAATGAACCAAACTATTTTTTAATGAAAGGAACAAGGTTATGTGTAAGAAAGAATTAAAAACATTTGTATCTGATGACAAAACAGAAGTAGCAGCAGCTATCACAGCATGCAAAATGACTTCTGTTGAACACAAGATTCATAAGAAAGGAGAAACATATACTATTGAGTATAAAGCATCTAGTCTTGTACAGAAAACTATTGACGAATTCATGAGAATCTATAGGGAGGTTAAGAAACAGCTGTAAAGGAGGTTATATTTATGGAAATGAGACCATTCTCACCGGTTGACGAGTGCTTGAAGCTATGCGGAATAGGCTTTTGTGCATATTTGGCGTACAGATTAGGCGTAAAAGTAGGAATGATGAAACCAAAATCAACAATGGCAATGGACGTCGAGTATTGGTCGGAAGATGATGAAGATAACGACTGAAATAGCTGTTGGGGGCTGTCATATTTGGCAGCTCCTTTACTTTTTCGCAGATTTTTCATCGCATATGATAGGAAAAACTCATGCATATTTTAAAGGAGGTTTAGACAATGGATGAGATTAAAGATGTAATGAACCCGAAAAACATATTAATGATGTTCGGACTGGCTTGTTTAAAAGCAGTAGCGCAAGAAGGCGTAAAGTCTGCAATGGAAGCTAAGAACAATAGCGACAGACGACGCTGGTGTGCTATGCATATTTACGACAAACGCCATGACATAACGTACACGCTTGTACGACCGATGACGAACACAGAAAAGATTGAATTCGGAAAGAGAGTAAGCAACGGAGAAACTGTTGGAGAAGTTCTTGAATCTATGAAACTTTTGAACATGAAAAAGTGAGTTTTCCTGAAAGGTACGGTTTAAACTGTGCCTTTCGTTTTTCGCGGATTTTTCAGTTCGTATAGTGAGAAGACTAAACATTTTACAGTCTTCTTTATTTTTTAATACAAGCATCTCAAATAAGAAAGGAGAAAAACTATGAAGATTAAAGATGCTATGCTTGCTATTGGTGACTCTACTAGCCCAATCCCAACTATTATATTTATTGGTGGTGCGCTGCTTATTGGAGCAGGTGTTGTTGCCCTGCTGTCTAAACACGCAGATACACCTGAAAGAGTAGAAAAGACCAAACAGATGACCGAAGAGTCAGATTCTGAAGACGATTCCGATATGACACAGAAGGAAAAAGAGAGAGAAGCAAGAGCTAACGATCCAGAACATGTTAAGGAAATCAGAAAAGGAGCTGTAAAGTTCGTTAAGATCGGTGTTGCTCTCACGGCTATCAGTTCTCTCCTCAGAAGAGTTGCTATAAACGTTGCGTACGATAAATTCCAGGACGTTAAACGTATTGGTAGAAAGCTTGTGCGAGATAGAATAGCCGCAAACGAACGTCTGAAACAGGCGTTATATTCTTTGGAACGTGCTGCTAACGATCTTAAGAAGAACCCAGAGACGTTCGACCAGGCTGTAGGTATGCAGAATGCTTATTGTCAGATATTTGCGGCAATGAATCCGAATCTTTGGAGGGACGACAGATGAAAATCAAAGACATAAAGAGACTTTTTAACAAGAATAGTCATAGAATTCTCATATTTGGAAGTATGGTTCTCTTTGGCGGAGCTGTTGTTTCAGCTGTATATTCTGGTAGAAAGATTGAACGTATTGTTCGTAAGGGCAAGAAAGAAAACAAATCTTCTATGGAAATCAAGAAAGAATGCGCTAAAGAACTTATTCTTCCGGTAGGATTGGCAACAGGTGCTACTATTCTTGGGGTCATGGGTGAACGTAAAGCGGAAGTAGTTATTGCCAGCGTTTCTACTGGATATTTGGCTCTTAAGAAAGAACTTGAAACGCACAAGGCTGTAATGGAGAAAGTTTTACCTCCGGAACAGGTTCAGGAAGTTAGACAAGAGATTCTGTCACAGAAGACAAACAATGGAATGACTGTATATTGCTCTGACAGCAACACAACACCTGTTAATTATGTATATACGACCGGTACTGGAGACCAGTTATGGTACGATGAGAGACACGATAGATGGTTTAGAGCTTCTGTAGACGCCGTAAATGAAGCAGTTGCCAGTGTTAATTCGGAACTCAGGTCAAACTCTTGGTGTCCTATATCTGTTTTCTATCAGTGTTTGAATCTAAAAGTTCCTGATGGAGATATAGACAACGGTTTTGTGTTCAGAAATAACGGAAACATATATTACGAATACGAACATGGAGTAAAGCTTCTTGATGAGTATACGGAGAAGCCTGATACACATGAATTAGCAAGAGTTGTATCGTGGGATAAAGACTTTATGAATCAGTATGCGTACAATAATTTCGGTTGACTGAATGGAAACAAGGGGTCGGAGGATGTCTTCGGCCTCTTTCATTAGAAACTCGCGGATTTTTCACATTATATAATAGGAGAAACGAAACTCCACAAACTATTAAATCATATATTTTATAAGGAGGTTCTATTATGAACGAGAATATGAACAACAACCCGATGGAAGTTATGGGAAACGAAGTAGATGATTGGACATTCGATAAGAAGAGTGGACTCATTGGATTCGGCATTGGTGTTGCCGTTGTTTTTGGAATTAGCGGTGCTAAGATCGTAGGAAGAAAGATCAAGAACAAATTCTTTAACAAGGCAGTTGACACTGAGGTAGAATTCGATGACGACTTTGACGATTACTTCGAAGATGATAACGACAAGAATCAGGAAGATGCTCAGGCAAACAAGAAGTAAAACGATGTGATTTAACACAAGAGAGCTAGCGCTAACAACGCTGGCTCTTATTTTTTTTCAAGGAGATTTTATGGCGTATCAGGGAAATTCGAATAGCGAAAAGAATATTCAGAACCTGAAGATACAACCGGTTGGCGGTGCTACGATGAAAGAAACAAAAGGACAACAGTTTAAGAATGACATGGGTCTGATATTTACCAACATTGTTAAACCAAACCTTTTATCTTTTGTCGGAGCGTCTTTACATGCAGCTATCGACCAGCTTCTGTTTAAGAATCGTCAGAACGGGACACCGCCGGGATATTATAGCGGATATTCTTCAGGTGTAGTCAATTACACGAACTTTTCAAATCCTAACTTGCAGAATCAGGTTAAACCGATTCAACCATTAACAACTAAAGATTATAAGTCTATAGGCTGGGTGTCAAAAGATAAAGCGGACAAGGCTCTAGACGAAATGAAGGCTATTTTAAGAGAATATGGTCGTGTATCTATAAATAACCTTTTTGACTTAGCAGAACTTAGTGGACCTGGAAAAGAAGGTTGGAATTATGGTTGGTTAAATCTGAATAATGCGACAACAACGATGGTTAACGGCGGATGGTGGGTGCTTGTCCTTCCAGAACCGATTAGATTCCCAAATGCAAATTAAAGGAGACATATTTATGAGTATTGTTAATAAGATACAGAATTACGGAAACAGAAGCTGGCTGTTTGTAAAGAAGAAGTCACCGTATATTCTTACAGCTGTTTCTATCGGTTTGTATGGTTACGCCGTATATTCTGCTATTAAAAAGACAGAAACGGTAGAGCCGATTAAGAAGAAACACAGAGAAAACATGGACATTATCCGTGAGAACGAACATAAAGCGGCAGTGAATCCTAAGGAGTATGAATATTCTGACAAGCAGAAGAGCGAGGATCTGTTTAAAGCTTATGGAACGTACACGATAGATATTCTTAATCACTATAAGAAACCTATCTCCACATTTGTTCTTGCTGTTGGTTGCCAAGTATTTGCTATGAGAACAATTAGCAAATGGTACGCCGGTTCTATGGCTGTAACAGCTGGTCTTGAAAAGTTTATAAGAGACTATAGACAGAACGTGATTGATGAGCAGGGTGTTGAAGCCGATAAAAGATATGCTCATGGAATCAAGAAAGAAACTGTTGTAGAGACCGTAAAGAACGAAGATGGTACTGAAGAGGTTCGTACTCGTGATATTTATACGGTTAACAACAACGCTTCAGTATACGCTCGTGTGTTTGATGAAACGAACCAGAATTTTGATATTCACAATCCTGAGGGCAACAAAGACTTTGTTTGGGGTGTTCAGAAATGGGCAAACTTCGAACTCAATAGAAAGGGATATTTGTTCCTTAACGACGTTTTAGCACATTTGGGTTATGAACCAACAGTAGCCGGAACACGAGTTGGTTGGTTGAAGAATGTATATCCTGAGCTTAACAACGACGGATATGTTTGCTTCGAGATCATTAATAACATAAAGAATCGTGACGGATGCATGAATGCAGACTTCGTCAACATGAGACCATATTCCAACGGAGAAGCTCCTGAGGTCCTTCTCGACTTCAATGTAGACGGTGATATTGTCGGAATTCTTGAAAGAGAAGGATACTTCAAGTCCATTTGACTGTTTGGACTCGGTGGAATAGGAGAAGGCTCTGAACAAGACATATTTGATTACCCGTGGTTGTTGAATCCATGGCAAGACAATTGCGGGTAATCCAATTCGGAGGTGTAAATGATACCTACATGGGTTAAGATAACTGGTTCTTTTATAGCAGGCGCCGCTGTAGGAGCTCTGGTTACGCATTTATATTACAAAGAGACAATCAATAATACGGTTGATCGAAAAGTATTCATGATTGTCGGTAAGCAAAACAAAGAAAAACCAAAAGATTTAGTGACAGACGAAATAGAATCAACTCGTTTGTCAGATCAGCCAGCCGGTTTAGACCTTAAGAACGTTTCTGCTGGAGACGTCGATTACACGGCTTTCTTCAACGCAATAGATCCAAAGCCTAAGGATCGATATTTTCAATCAGTTGAAGAAGCGGTCGAAGGTGGTCCAAGCGAAGACGATGATTATCTTGACGACTACACAGAGGAATATTTGGATTCGTTGAAAGACGAGGCAGAAAGTGATGATCGTGCTAACAGCGGACCAAGAGTGATGACTTTGGAAGAGGCTAGACAACCAAATTCTAACACATTTAAAGAATTCTACTATTGGCCTGAAACTGGAAGGCTGACGGATATTGATACAGAAGAAGAAATAGATGACATGCGTAGTATGGTCGGAGATCTATTACTTACAACTGGATTCGCTTCTTCTGATGAAAGAGACGCGGTTATATTTATTGAAAACAATTCGCTTGGAGAGTGGTATGAGATAACAAAAGCGTATTGAGAAAGGAGACATATTTGACAACCACGATTCCTGAAAGGAGGATTTTCGATAATGTAAAATGTGATTTGGCTTATTATGAACGGCTGTGCAATACCGTTGGTGCAAATCGTCCTCCTTATAATAATTACATGATGTTACTTCAGACATTATACAAGAAAGATTATATTTGGTTTTTGCCAATGGATGCCAACCGTTACTCAGATGGTTTTCATTTGCGTTTAGATTTTGCTGATGATAACGGTTATGTAATACCTGCTACTGGTGATGACAAGTTATATTCTTGTACCGTTTTGGAAGTTTTACTCGCTTTGTCAATTCGTATAGACAGCGAAATCACAGGAGAGCCTGGTCTGGTATATCCTGAAAAATGGTTTTGGACCATGATTAACAATCTTGGTCTTACCGTGTATGACGACGATAACTTTGACCCGGATGCTGTGAATAATATTCTTGATAGGTGGTTAACAAGGAAATTCGCAAAATCTGGTGTCGGAAGCCCATTTCCGTTGAGACATGCTTTTGACGATCAAAGAAAAGTAGAACTCTGGCAACAGATGCAGAATTACATAACCGAAAATGAGGTGTGTTAATTATGATTAAGTATGCATGTTTAATTGTGTATATATTGGTAGGAATATACTTTGATAACAAAGTAGTTAACGACATTGTGGCTGGATTAGTATTATCAGAATTTATGTCGGACCCAGAAACGTATAGCGTTTTAGACATCGATAAAATGATATCGGTTATGCAGGTCATTCTTGGAATTGTGTTCGTCATATTCTGGCCTGTGTTTTTCATTATGTGGACTTTTAATACAATTATACGAGGACATAAGAGATGAAAAGACCAGAGAAAAGAATAGATTGTGCCGTTTGTATGTATGACGCTCCACACTGGTATTGCTGCCGATTAAAATGCGGTGAGTTCGAATATTGTAGAAATTGTAAGGCTGAATGCAGCAGACAAGGTGAACAATGTCCGAGAAAAGAAAGGGACGAAAATGGTATCGATTGATTTTGATAAGACTTGTGCAAGAATAGATGAATTGCGTAAAGAAAACGGTTTTACAGTGAGACAGATTCAAAACATATTTGGGTTTGGAACTCCGCAAACAATCTACAAATGGATTCATGGAGCATCTTTGCCTAAGATTGACAATCTTGTTGTGCTTGCTGACATATTTCATGTAACTATTGACGACATTATCGTTCTTAAGAAGGAGGTTTAATTATGAGCGAAATGAGTGCTGAGAAGAAGAAAGAGATTGAGAAGTACATAATCAAGTCGTATTTTGGTGGCGGTAAAAACGTAGAATCGCTTGCAAACGGAGCTGACGTCGTAAAGGGAACGGATGACGGATACATTCCGCAGCTTATCGTAGAAATTACATATTTCGGTGAATATGGAGTTGTCATGGTTAAATGGAACGTCTATGGCGATTCACAGCAGAATTCGTTTGCCATGCGTGTTTGCAGAGAACGAGAGATAGAACGAAACAGATGCGACTCTGTTGATTCTATGATGTACGCATGGGAAGCATGGGAAGCATGGAAATCGCATATCAAACCTATTTTCTTAAAAACGAACGACGAAGATTTACAGAAAGATAAGCGTATTGAAGAGCTTGAGAGAGAAATCAAGACTCTTAAAGCTGAGAACGAGGTAATGGATAGACATATTCGGGAACTTGAATCTCACAACGTAAGCCTTGCTGAAACTAATGCCGTTCTTAATAATAAATTGAATAAAATTGACCCCATGCCAGAATTCAAGGAGCTTCTCAAGAAGATATATTCTACAAATGATGTCGAGAACCTTGAGTGGACCCTTAATCACGTCTGCGGCGGTCGTGGTTCTGTTAATGGTTGGATTGCTGTATCATTATTTTGGAAGCAGAAATACGAAGCTCTCTCCAAGCTCGTCGGGTTTTCTTCTATTGAAGAGATTCAGGACTACTTAACCAACGAGGTCAATTGCGACACACTTCATGAGGCTATATTAAACTTACACGATGAAGTGAAATACACCAATAATGAGTGGAAGGAAAGTACAGGTTGTCCATCTCCATCGGCGGCTAAAACGATGATTGAATGCATGGCATCCTGGCATCACGCATATGACGACGCAAAAAAGGAAGTCGAAAGTCTGGAAGCGGCTCTTAGAGAATCTAATTCAACTATGACAAAAGAGCTCGAACAGGAGATTGATAAGTGGCAGAAAGCTACCGGACGCATCTCTCCAGAGGAAGCAAAGCAGTATATAGACAGACTTAAGGACCGGCTTAATAAGATTCACGATTGTTCTGTTGATTGGTAAGGAGGTTTATCATGGATATTTTTGTAGTATTAGCGTTTGTTCTGGGCACTGGCTTCGGCTGGTGCCTTTGCTCTGCTTTTGAAATCATTGATAATTATCTTGAAGACAGAAGACTCGATGAAGTAAGTAATCGAAACTGGAAAAATCTTTCGACATATTTGACTCACCGTATGGTAAGGGACAACTATACAGGCGAAATTCACTGGGTTAGGGACAACCAGAAAGGGGCTAAAAATGGACATAAGGACGCATCGTGAACGAGTAAAACAGCTTCCGGATGTATTTTACAGGTATATTTTTAAGGATGGAAAAATCTCTAAGACTCAAATTAAAAAGAACAAGGGAATAGACCCGTTTATGTGCTCTAGTTTGGTATATTTCGAAAGGCCGAATGGTACAAGAGTATATTTGAGCCACGCCGAAAGAATCGAGATTGGCAAGTATGACGGTAGACGGAACGCTGTATTCCTGGAAGAAGACAATGCAGAAGCAGCAGCCGCAGCTATATTTGACATGCATTATAACGAACTAATCGCCGAATGCGAAGATAATGTAAAGGATTATATTTTGAAACGTAAAACTCTTTATCAGATTATGAAAGGGGATGGCATCGAATGAGTTTGTACTATAAGTGTGATTGCTGTGGTAAGCCAATGCACATGGTTGGCTACAATGGCGGAAAGCGACTTCATTTAGATATTGGCGAATTGATGGACGATGCTCAGGATTCAACAAACAAGAGAACTAGCTGGAACATTGAAGAGTATCCATTAATTCACGTTGATTTGTGTCGAGAGTGCTATATAGGCATTGTCGCTAAGGTTCGTACGTTACGCCGAGACAACAACATGACCACAGACTTGAAGGAGGTGAGTATCGGTGGCAAGAGCGTATCAATGTGATGTTTGTAAGACTGTATATATTGGCCTTCCAGTTACTAGGTTAATGATGGGTGAGTATGATACTCGCGATGGCGGTCATTTTAAAATTGGAACTCTCGACGCTGATATTTGTCCGTCTTGTGTAGAATCTATAAAGCATTTTATTAAGAGTAAAGATCCAAATCACAAATCTGCTTTCGAGGATAAAGAAGATGGCGTGATGTCAAAATCTGGAAGAGTTTTTATTGAATAAGATTGATGAGGTGCATTATGAAACATGTTCAGAAAAGATATTCTGATTATTTGGTTGATAAGATTCACGATTATCTTGTTAGTTGTAGCGGTATAGTCAGCGGTAAAGGACTGGCTAAGGCTATTCATATTTCAGAAAACTATGCCCAGTGTTGCGCAAGGGAAGCCATAAAAAGACACAACGACATTGAATCTGTTCCTGGTCTCGGTTATAGAAAGAAGGGAATTGATTATTCATATTCTATAACAGCGAATCTCTATAGCGTAGAAGCTAATGACTATATTTATCACTGGGATGGACCAACGTTTAAGAGGATGTCGTCTCTGAATAAAGCCAAAGAATGCTGGAATGGTTGGTGGCCACCAGAAGAAGACGTCAAGAAGCAGATTAAGGCTTGGGAAAAGGAACATTATGGAGACGCACTCGAACTTGAGATTGGTCTTTGGGACGGAGAAGGTAATGAAGTTGAATTTTATAATGTGTCAGCTGGGTATTATGAATGAAAATTATAGAATTGAGTCCAGGGTTTGAAAAACAGATAACTGAGCTGTATAAAAGAAGTCGAGTATTGTCAATAATGAAATCTGGTAGCGATGAGCCTGCAAACATTACTTGTAAATTACCTTTAGATTGCGATTACTATTCCGGTGCGTTTGTAGAGATCAATGGTCGGGCATATTACGTTCGTTTCTCTGTTAATGAGATGAATCTTGGATGTATTGTTCATTTCTGTGTGCGTAACATCAATGACGAATATTTTCAAGGATCTGTTAATTTAGAAAACGTACCTGAAGAAGATGCATTCAATACTGTTTTCGAGTATGTAGGTAACAAAATATTGGATCGAGTCGTTGGTAAGAAAGGTTGGCGTACATGAGCGAAGAAAAGAAAAACGGCGTTAGATATTACTGGGACGAGAATACTAACGAGATTCGCAAATTTGAATGTTGGGTCTATACCGATGAACGATCTGACGGATATCCTTATATTTACAGGTTTCAGCATAAGGACGAGCTTGGAAGACGGTGGTTGTGCTATGCGAATCTTATTGGAAGAGTTGTACGCAATAATTCCGTATATTTTATAGACGATGGCGACCCTGTAATAATTATACCAGGACCGTTTGAAAAAAAAGGGGGGGTGATGAATGATGTTTAAAAATATACTCAGAAAGTTCGGCTACATTCACAAAAACGAACTTATCAAACAGGCAGTAGATTTGTATCTCGACCATAATGGAACGACTAAAGACGAAAAAGAGTTTTATTACGAATGTGGAAACTGTAATGCTTTGAAC
>OCVV010000301.1_pt1 | contig 15386 bp, 15 predicted proteins | sample 1539721 | NCBI WGS metagenome assembly OCVV01 (sample SAMN02144230, study PRJEB22623) | gut metagenome | biome: sheep rumen | host: Ovis aries | place: New Zealand
TATATGGCAAAACAGCCGTGCTGTTTTGCTGCGCGGCAAAGCCGCGCGGCGAAAAGCTTTTTGGCTTTTCGCCATCATATAATCATTATACTGAAATAAGCCAAAACGGAAAGGAGTGTTCCGCATGCGCCTGGACAAGTATCTCAAGGTCTCCCGGCTCATCAAGCGCCGCAGCGTTGCCAACGACGCCTGTGACGGCGAGCGTGTCTCCGTCAACGGCCGCCAGGTCAAGGCCAGCTATCAGGTCAAGATCGGCGACGTGATTGAGATCGCCTTCGGCAACCGCACGCTCAAGGTCGAGGTCCTCGCCGTGAGCGAGACGGCGAACAAGGCCGAGGCCCCCGCGCTCTACCGCGAGCTGGAAAGCTGAGCGGAGCCGGAACGGCGCTGCCGCAAGCAAAAAATGCATATACAGGCTTGAAATCCACTTCATTTCTCAGTATAATGAAGACAGCGATTCCGGCAAGAATATAAGAGGAGGCATCTGTAATGGATATCCAGATCACCCGTACCACGACCCCCAAGCAAAAACCGTCCATGGACGGGATCCCGTTCGGCAGCTTTTTCTCTGACCATATGTTCCTCATGAATTATACCGACGGCAAGGGCTGGCATGACGCCCGCATCGTCCCCTACGGCCCCATCCCCCTGGAGCCTTCCATCATGGCGCTGCACTATGCGCAGGAGGTTTTCGAGGGCATGAAGGCCTACCGCGCGGCTGACGGGAAGATCAATCTCTTCCGCCCGTTGGACAATATCCGCCGCTTCAACAATTCTTCCGAGAAGCTCTGCATTCCCCACATCCCGGAGGAGGATTTTCTGCAGGCCATCAAGACCCTCGTCGAGGTGGATCAGGACTGGGTGCCGAGCGAACCCGATACCAGCCTGTACATCCGGCCGCTCGCTTTTGCGACCGATCCGCATCTCGGCGTGCACGTGGCGAAGACCTATATCTTCTGCATCATGACCTGTCCCGTCGGCTGCTACTATCCCGAGGGCCTGAACCCCGTCAAGATCGCCGTGGAGCCGAGAGAGGTTCGCGCGGTGCGCGGCGGCACAGGCTTCGCCAAGTGCGGCGGCAACTACGCCGCCTCCCTGCACGCGAGCGACATTGCTCTGCATCAGGGCTTCAGCCAGGTGCTCTGGCTCGACGGTGTGCATCAGAAGTACATCGAGGAAGTCGGCTCCATGAACGTCATGTTCAAGATCGCCGGCAAGATCATCACCCCGTCCCTCGTGTCCGGCTCTGTGCTGCCCGGCGTGACCCGCCGCTCCGCGCTGCAGCTGCTGCGCGACTGGGGCTACGAGGTCGAGGAGCGCGACCTCAGCATTGACGAGCTGATCGCCGCCGCGAAGGACGGAACGCTCGAGGAAGCCTGGGGCACCGGCACAGCCGCCGTCATCTCCCCGATCGGCGAGATCTCCTTCGAGGGCGAGGACTTTACGATCGGCGGCTTCCGGATCGGAGAGCTGACCCAGAAGCTCTATGACGCCATCACCGGCATCCAGTGGCGCAAGACCGAGGATCCCTACGGCTGGGTCGTTCCGGTCTGCTGAGAAACAGCACAAGCTGAAAAACCGGGCTGCAACGCAGCCCGGTTTTTGCTGTGCTTTTACGCGGGGAGATACGCGGTCGGGTCTGCGGGCTCTCCGTTGACGGTCACGGCGAAGTGCAGATGCGGTTCCTGCGCGGTCTCGGCGAGCGCCGTATGACCCACGGTGCCGATCGCCGCGCCGACGCTGACCCAGAAGCCGGGCTCCACGGCGGCGGACTCCAGGTTCGCATAGCTCGTCTTCACCCCGTCGCCGTGGTCAATGACGACGACCGTGCCGAGCAGATCGTCCTCATACACGCGCTCCACCGTCCCGGCGTGCGCGGCGCAGACCGGCGTGCCGATCGGGGCGAGAATGTCGATGCCGCCGTGCACGCGCCAGTCCTGCAGGGTTTCGTCATAGTGCAGCGTCTCATTGCTGAAGCCCCGCGCGATCTCGCCGGCGAGCGGCCACATATACACGGGCGCCGCCGCCTCGGAAAAGACCTCAACGCTCCCGTCTGCGGGCGCTTCCGCCTCGGCAGGGGTCGGCGTCGGGATCAGGGTCGGCATCGGCAGGGCGGTGGGGCGCGGCGGGATGATCACAGTCTCCGCCGGCTTCGTCTCCAGGCTTTCGCCCAGTACTTCGGTGGCCTCCTCCATCCGTCCGCCCCCGGCAGCCATCAGCCAGGCCGATACGCCGATCGTCGCGGCGCACAGGAAAAGAACGATGTAGAAGCCCTTTCCGTTGAAAAATCTCTCCAGCTTTCCGCCGGAGCTTTCGCTGTTCATGTCATTACCTCCGTAATCCAAGTTTTGGGAACCGATGATAGTCTTGCCGGACACGGAGGAAAATATACAGACACGCTGAATTTCTTGACTTTCCTGCCCTGCTGTGGTACGCTATGCGCGTTGTTGAAGCAGCCGTTTCGCCTCGCTGTTCCCCTGGGGGGTACGGCGCAGGCGTTCATTTTTTGAAAGGATGGTCTCCATGGATTTCAACGTCATCATCGTCGGCGCCGGCCCCGGCGGCATCTTCACCGCCTACGAGCTCACCAAGCGCGCGCCGGAGAAGAAGGTAGCGGTCTTCGAGCTTGGACGCGAGCTCTCCAAGCGCAAATGTCCCATCGACGGCAAGAAGATCAAGAGCTGCGTCAAGTGCCCCGTGTGCAGCATCATGAGCGGCTTCGGGGGCGCGGGCGCCTTTTCGGACGGAAAATACAACATTACGAACCAGTTCGGCGGCACACTCTATGAGTACGTCGGCAAGAACGAGGCCATCGAGCTGATGCGTTACGTGGATGAGATCAACCTCGCCTACGGCGGGGAGGGCACGAAGCTCTATTCCACCGCCAACACCCGCATCAAGCGCATGTGCCTGGAAAACGGCCTGCATCTGCTCGACGCGCAGGTGCGCCACCTGGGCACGGATATCAACTATGTCGTGCTGGAAAACCTCTACAACGAGCTTTGCGGCAAGGTCGAATTCCATTTCAATACCGCTGTCACTGCCGTGGAGCGCATCGAGGGCGGCTACCGGGTCGCCTGCGGGGAGCAGAGCTTCACCTGTGAGAACTGCGTGATCTCCGTAGGCCGCAGCGGCAGCAAGTGGATGGAGAGCGTCTGCCGCAGCCTTGATATCCCGACAAAGTCCAACCGCGTGGACATCGGCGTGCGTGTCGAGCTCCCGGCGGAGATCTTCGCCCACCTCACGGACGAGCTCTATGAGAGCAAGATCGTCTACCGCACGGAGAAATTCGAGGATCTTGTGCGCACCTTCTGCATGAACCCGCACGGCGTCGTGGTCAATGAGAACACCAACGGCATCGTCACCGTCAACGGCCACAGCTACGAAGATCCCGCCAGGCACACCGAGAACACCAACTTCGCCCTGCTCGTGTCCAAGCACTTCTCCGAGCCCTTCAAGGACTCCAACGGCTACGGCGAGAGTATCGCGCGGCTGAGCAACATGCTCGGCGGCGGCGTGATCGTGCAGCGCTTCGGCGATCTGGTGCGCGGCCGCCGCAGCACCGAGAGCCGTATCCGCGACAGCTTTGTGACCCCGACCCTGGCTGCCACGCCCGGCGACCTGAGCCTGGTCATCCCCAAGCGCATCCTCGACGGCATCATCGAGATGATCCACGCGCTCGACAAGATCGCCCCCGGCACGGCCAACGACGATACGCTGCTCTACGGCGTGGAGGTCAAGTTCTACAACATGGAGGTCGCCATCGACCGCAACCTCGAGACCTCCTCTCCCGGGCTCTACGTGATCGGGGACTGCTCCGGCGTCACCCACTCCCTGAGCCACGCCTCCGCCAGCGGCGTCCACGTCGCGCGCCGCCTGGCAGAACAGGAATAAAAAAAGCAAACCGGATCGCGTCATCGATCCGGTTTGCCTGTTCTATACTATGGTCGGACAGACGGGCTGCCTCATTCTGCGTCCTTGGAGGCCTCCTTGAATACCAGGTGCGACAGGGCCGCCGCCGTGACGGAGGCCGCCGCGCCGAGGAACACCACCAGGATGCTGATGAGCGTGGCCACGGGCGTGCTCAGGTTGAGCAGCAGATAGAGGATGCTGCCGAGGAAGAGGAAAGCGGAATCCCCCGCGGCGAGCGCGGAGATCCAGCGCAGCAGTCGGGCATTTTCCAGAGAATAGGAGCGGTCATGTCCGATGTTGACGGCGATCAGCCAGCCGAAGGCCAGCGCGGCGCAGCAGGGGAGTGCGGAGACCCAGATCAGAACCATCCAAGGCCAGTAACCTGGTGCGAACTGCCCGCCCTGATCGTCAAAGAGCTGCTGCCCGACGCGCGGCATGAGATAGATAAAGATGACGACGACGCAGACTGCGGCGCCGAGGAGAATGACCTTCAGCCAGGTCGAGAGCGATTTCTGATGCATGTCACATCCCCCTTTGTTTTGACATCCTACCACAAATGGCGACATTTGAAAAGCCCCTCGATATGAAGGTTTTAGAGCGCTTCGGTTCTCTTCGGCGGAAGCGCACGATATATTGGTAAGGCAAGGAACTGAAAGGAGTGAGGCTGAATGAAGGCCAAAAGGATACTGCCGCTGCTGCTGGCTGCGCTGCTGCTGCTCTGCGGCTGCGGAGGCGGTGCGGAGCAAGGAGCGGCGGAAGAGGCGCAGCAGACGCTCCGGGCGGAGCTGGACAATATCCGAGACAGCGTGCATCCCGGCACGGCAGGCAGTGCGCTGCGGGCAGTGAACGCTGCGGCGCGGCTGCTGGACTGGGCCGCGGGCAGCAGTCTGACGGAGGAGCAGGCGGCACAGACGGTGCGCGACTGGGCTGCGGTTCAGAGTGACGAGACGAAGGCGCACTGGCCGGAGCAGGTCGACTCCGTGACCTTTATGCTCGGGCTGCTCACAGAAGGCGGGGAGGAGGCCGAGGGGCTGCTCACCGACGCCGGGTGTGCGGACGCCGCGTATCCCTGGAGTGCGGAGGCCGCAGCGCTGGCCAGAGCTGCACTCGGATAAAGGTAAAACGGACTGCGGTTTTTTCTTCCCGCGGTCCGTTTTCCTCTCCCGGGGAGCGGCTTGACGTTTGCATGTGCCGTGCGGTATAATGATCCGAGCTGATCGGGTCATACCAGGTAAACGCTGATCGATTCGCCTTCGGCATCCTGCAGATCATTTACACTCTGATTTTGTCACTTTTTCTTGCAATACACATAGAGTTCCTGCGAAAAACTGCCTTCATCAGAACGCGAATTCTCTCGCAATCTGCTCTTGACGAATGAATCATCGTTGACCTGGATCGTAAGCAAAGCAAGCGGCCGTTCGGGAGCACCCACGGTACGGTTCAAGGAGGCAGATTCTTTGCAGAGGGGAAAGCACGAAGCCTGCGTGAGAGGAAAACACGTCAGCAGCGGGAAAGGACGCAGACTTCTGAAAAAAGGTCGGCGCGGCCTTTTGCGCGCGCTTTTCAGCCGGGCAGGCATGATCGCGCTGCTGATCCTGCTGCAGATCGGCATCGTGGTGCTGCTCTTCAGCTTCCTGCGGGACTACCTTCCCCACTTCGTTACGCTGAACGCAGTCTTCTCGACGCTGATCGGTGTGTACCTGCTCAACAGCCCCGGGGACAACAGCAGCAAAATCACCTGGCTGCTGGTGATCATCCTGGTGCCGACCTTCGGCGCTCTTCTCTATGCCTATACGAGAAGCGACCTGGGACACCGGCTGCTCAAACGGGAGTCCGTCGCCGGGATCGAGCGCAGCCGGGGTCTGCTCGCGCAGGATGAGCAGGCGATGGAGCAGCTGCGCGCGGAGGCGCCGTTCGCCGAAGGACTGTATCGTTATGTAAACCGAACCGGCTGCTTCCCGGTCTATCGGAACTGCTCCGCGCGCTATTTCCCCCTGGGGGACGAGATGTTCCCGGCCATCCTTGAGGAGCTGGAAAAGGCTGAACGCTTCATTTTCCTGGAATTCTTCATCATTGCCGAGGGCGAGATGTGGCAGGCGGTGCTTGATGTGCTGACGCGCAAGGCAGCCGCGGGTGTGGATGTGCGCGTGATGTACGACGGCAACTGCGAGTTCTTCACGCTGCCGCGCAGCTATCCCAGGGAACTGGAAACGCGCGGGATCCAATGCCGGGTCTTTGCGCCGGTGACGCCCTTTGTCTCCACCTACTACAATTACCGTGACCACCGCAAGATCCTTGTGATCGACGGAAACACCGTCTTCACCGGCGGCGTGAATCTCGCGGACGAGTATATCAACCGCGTCCGGCGCTTCGGCCATTGGAAGGACACGGGACTGCTGCTGCGCGGCGAGGCCGCGGAGAGCTTCACGCTGATGTTCCTGCAAAACTGGAGTCTCTTCGGGCGCGTGAAGGAGGAGCGGATCGAGATACCGGCGGCGCTGCCGCTCCCGCAGCAGAGCGAAAAGGGGCTTGTCCTGCCCTATGGCGACTGCCCGATGGACGACGAGCGGGTAGGCGAACTCGTGTATATCGACATGCTCAACCGCGCCCGGCGCTATGTGCATATCATGACGCCCTATCTGATCCTCGACGGTGAGATGGAGATGGCGATCCGCTTTGCAGCCGAGCGCGGCGTCGATGTGACGCTGATCCTGCCCGGCATCCCGGACAAGAAGCTGCCCTACGCTCTTGCCAAGACGCACTTCGCCGCGCTGCTGAGCTCGGGCGTCAAAATCTCGCTCTATAAGCCCGGCTTCGTACACGCCAAGGTCTTTGTCTGCGATGACCGGGAGGCCGTTGTCGGCACGATCAACCTCGATTACCGCAGCCTGTACCACCATTTCGAGTGCGCCGCCTATCTGGCGGGAACAGACTGCATCGCCGATATCGAGCGGGATTTCCAACAGACGCTGGAAAAATGCGTCCCGGTCAGCGAGCAGACGATCAAGGAAGAGAAGTGGGGCGAGCGGCTCTCCGGTGCAATCTTCAAGTGGATCTCCCCGCTGCTGTAAGCGTATGAATAGCGCAAAAGAATGCCCGCCGCATCGCACAGACGATGCGGCGGGCATTCTTTTGCGCAGTTTCGGGAGCCCGTCAGGGGACGAAAATGATGTTCGAAGTGGGCTCCGGCGTTGCGGTCGGCTCAGGAGAAGCGGTCGGCTCCGGCGTGGCCGTGGGTGCGGTCGTGGGCGTCGGGGTCTCGATGATGATGTCGGCGCTGCCGTCCTCGATGGGCTTCGACACGGAGACGTACTTCGAGAAGACATACCCGATCCTGTCGTCCAGTTTGACCCTGGTCCAGTCTCCCTCAATGGCGATGATGAGGAGCTTGGTTCCCTTGGGATAGCTCTTGATGATCTTGTAGCCGCTGCCCGGCCCGACGCGGAAGTTCACGCCCTGGCCGTTGATGTAGCCGTCGACAGCGTTCTTGAGCTCCTCATCGGTAGCCGTGGCCTTGTAATCCTTCGGCGCGGGCGCAGCCGTCGGGGCTGCGGTCGGCCGCGGGGTCTGCACAGGCGTGGAAACGGGGCGCGGCGTCGCGGTCGGCGCAGGCGCGGCGGTCGGAACCGTGGTGGGTATGGTCGTCGGTACGGTCGTGGGGAGCGGCGTCACCGTCGGCACAGGATAAGCGCTGGTCGGCGGGGCGGTCACTTCGACGATGGGGCTGGGCGGAGCGGTCTCCACCACAACGGTCTCCGCCTGGTGCACCTGGGATGGATTCTGCCCGCAGGCGGCGAGAGAGAGCATACAGACAGCGGCAAGCAAAAGTGCCGTAAGTTTTTTCACAGAAAATCCCTCCTGTCCTTTGGATGCTTTCATCTTAGCACAACGACCTTGAAAAGGAAACATAAGAATCCTTAAGACTGGACTGCCCGGATCGGCGGCAAAGGCCGCCGGAGTCCTCCGGCGGCCGTATGGGGCTGCTTATGTTAGATTGCTTTCCCCATTTCATAGGCTGCGAGCAGCTTTTCATTGCCCCTGATATCTCCCGGGTCGGTCACGCCGCCGCAGAAGACATAGTCCTGAAACGTCGCCCGCTCAAAGCAATCGACCCAGCCCTTGAGCCCCTCGACGGCTCTCTGCGGCACGCAGTCCTCATCCTCGGATGCGGAGGCGAGCAGATACACGTCCCGGAAGCGGTAGTCTTTCGGAAACAGCGGGTTGAGACGGTCGATCAGCACCTTCATCTGGCCCGACATCTCATAATAATAGATCGGCGTAGCCCACACGACAACGTCGGCGTTCAGCACCTTCTGCTCGATCTCAATGGCGTCGTCCCTGATGACGCAGCGCCCGGTCGTCTGACAGGCAAAGCAGCCTTTGCAGAAAGCGATCTGTTTCCCGATCAGCGAGATGATTTCGACTTCGTTCCCCGCCTCGGCAGCGCCTTTGGCAAAGCTCTCCGCAAGCGCGTGGGAATTGCTGTTCTTCCGCGGGCTGGTGGAAAGGATCACAAGCCTTTTGTTCATATCATTTTCCTCCCTTTACTGGATACTCATTGTAATTTCGGTTTCGGGTCCGCTCAGGATTTCTTCCAGTTCCCCGGCGGTCAGAGCCTCGACTTTGCCGAGGCGGGTATAAGCCCAGGTGTTGGAGCCGTAGAAGATCACGAGCTGATTGCTGCTGTAGAGCATCACATCTCCGGCCTGCGTTGTCGTTTGCCTATCATTGCTCGGGAGTCTTGTCCCAAGCTGACAGACTTTTTCAAAGCCGCCGTAATTGGAGGCGGGGATCGTCAGATCCCCGCCGCAAAGCAGCTCCCGAAGCGCGGCGGCGGATTCGTTGTCCTCGAGCGTTACCAGGAAGGAATTTGCTCCGACTGTGATACGAATCTGATCCTCGCGCAAGGCTTCTTCTTTTCTCATAGTGTCTCCCTTCTCCGCTGCAAAGGCTTCCGCGCTGTTCACCTGGGTTTGACTTTCTGCGTCTGATGCATTTGCCGTTGTCATCGGCGGATCGGCCGGCTGCTCCGCCGGGGCCGAAGCATTGCGCCCGTTTGCGCAGGCCGTCAGGCAAATGGCCGCGCACAGCAGCAGCGCCAATGCACCTGTTATTCTCCTCATATGCCTGTTTCCCTTTATGCCAGACTCCTGCCGAAGGCACGGAGCTCTGCGAGCTTTTCCTCCGTCATCTCGCCGTTTGAGGTGAACATCCCCATGCCCTCCAGCTGCAGATAATCCACGAAATCGCCGTAATAAGAGAATTTCGCACCGACATACATATCCGGGTCGCCGGAGGAGAGGATCATGGCGATTTTCTTCAGCCTCAGCGCGCCGGGCGCTCCCACGGCGTAGAAACGGTCGATGGCGCATTTGAGCTGCCCGCTCAGGCCGTGGTAATAGATCGGCGAGGCCAGCACCAGCATGTCAGCCGCCTGCAGGAGGGCGTAAATCTCCCGCATGTCGTCCTGCTGGATGCAGACGCCGTTTCCCTTCGTATGACAGTACTCACAGGCAAGGCAGCCTGCGATCCGCTTGCGGCACACATCCACACGCGTCACGCCGTGTCCCGCCCGTTCCGCCCCTTCTGTAAAGGCGGCGATCATCTTCGCCGTGTTGCCCGCCGGTCTCGGGCTGCCGTTCAAAATCAGAATGTTCATGGCTCAGTTTCTCAGGTATTCGCCAAAGAAGCTCTCGAGCTTATCCCAGGGGATATAGTTCTTCTCTCCGCCGTCATAGAGGTCGGTGTGAACGGCGCCGGGGATGATCATCAGTTCCTTGTTGGCAGTATAGGCGGAGTTCGCGGTCATCTTCTTGAATTCGTCCTGACTGAAATACAGGGAGTGAGCCTTCTCGCCGTGGATCATCAGCACCGCGCTGCGGATCTCGTTGGTATAATTGCAGATCGGCTGGTTCACAAAGCTCATGCAGCCGGTCACGTTCCAGCCCTTGCCCTCGCCCTGGGAGCGGGGATGGAAGCCGCGTGGTCTGCGGTAATAGTCGATGTAGTCAATGAGAAACTGCGGCGCGCCTTCCGGGTACTCATCCGGCAGCGCTCCGGCGCTGGCATAGCTCCCACTCTGATAGTCCGCCGTCCGCTGGGCGTTGAGGGCCATTCTGGCGGCATGGCGCGCTTCTTCGTTGTCCGCCGCGTCATAGTAGCCATTGGCGTTGACCCGGCTCATGTTATACATGGTGGAGGTGACGGTCGCCTTGATGCGGGTGTCCAGCGAGGCGGCGTTGAGCGCAATGCCGCCGAAGCCGCAGATACCGATGATGCCGATGCGCGCGGGATCGACCAGCTCACAGGTGGAGAGGAAATCCACCGCCGCCTGGAAGTCCTCGGTGTTGATGTCGGGGGAGGCCACATTCCGGGGGAAGCCGCCGCTCTCTCCGGTATAGGAGGGATCGAAGGCGAGGGTCAGAAAGCCGCGTTCGGCCATGGTTTGCGCGTAAAGACCGGAGGCCTGCTCCTTCACGGCGCCGAAGGGGCCGGATACGGCGATCGCGGGAAGCTTGCCCGCTGCGGCTTTCGGCACGTAAAGATCCGCCGCCAGGGTGATGCCGTAGCGGTTGTGGAAGGTGACCTTGCTGTGCTCGACCTTGTCGCTCTGCGGGAAGATTTTGTCCCACCCGGAAACCAGTTTGAGCTCTTCGTTTTTCATGATGTTCATACTCCCTTTTGTTCTTTTTCCAATCTATGCGTCAGATAATCCAGGCAGTCCACCCGGCGCTGTGTTCTGTGCATTTCCTCCAACAGCGCTGGCCTGTAGCTGCGAAGCTGCCGGATGGCAAGCGCTGTCTGCCCCCGGTCGAAGGCGCTCAGGAAGGCCCTGATCTGCGTATCGTCCAGCCCCGCGTCCCGCAGGTTCTGCACGACGCCGCTGCGTTCATCCATTCCTCATCACCGCCTGTTCTCCTGTTTTGCTTACAGGTACAGGATAGCACGTCCGACTGCGTTTCGCTAATAGAAATATAGAATATCTGCTTTTCTATTTTGGAATTTCATGATAAAATGGATATGAAGGGAGAGAAGCCATATGGAAATCAAGGATTTGCGCTATTTTCTGGCGATTGCAAGAGAAGAAAACATGACGCGGGCATCCGAACTCATTCACGTGTCACAGTCCACGCTGTCCAAAACGGTGAAGGCTCTGGAGGAGGAGCTGGGCAAAAAGCTCTTTGTGCGCCATTCCTTCAGTATCTCGCTGACGGACGAGGGCGTCCTGCTCCGAAAGCGGGCCGACGACCTGGTTACCATGGCGGATAAGATCACGGCCGAGTTCCAGAGCATGGACATCCTCAGCGGCGGGGATCTGTATCTCGGCCTGGCTGAGTCGTATCAGATCCGCTATCTGGCGCGCGAGATCAAACAGCTCAAGGAAGAATTCCCCGATCTGCACTATCACATCACCAGCGGCGACACAGAGCAGGTAACGGAGAAGCTGGATAAGGGAATCCTGGACTTTGCTGTTCTCGTGGAATCGCCGGACGCCAATAAATATGACTTCCTTCGATTTCCTGAAGCGGATCGTTTCGGCCTCGTGCTGCCGGAAAAGGATATCCTGGCAAAGAAGAAGGCCATCCGCGCGGATGACCTTGTCGGTCTGCCCTTGTTCTGTTCCGAACAGTCCTGGCACGCAGATCTTCCGCGCTGGTGCGGCGAGCGCATGAATGAGCTGCATCTGGAGGGGTCTTTCCGTTTGTCGTACAACGGCGGTATTTTCGTGAGGGAGGGACTGGGCTATCTTCTCACCTTCGACCATCTGATCAACACGGAACCGGGGAGCGGCCTCGTCTTCCGCCCGTTGGCGCCTGCGCTGACCGTGGAAATGTATCTGGTCTGGAAAAAATATCAGGTGTTCAGTCCCATCGCAGAGCTGTTCCTTAAGAAGATGAGGGTATTTCTGGAAGGCTGTCGGACGGCGTGAGAATGCCGATCTGCAGTAATTCACAGTGCATCCCGCCGCGGACTGATCCGCAGGAGGACAGGCAGGGGGCCAAGCCCCGCTTCGTATACCATCAGCCGCAGCCCGAAAACGGCAAGTCGCGGCTGCCTGGAAAGGCAGAAAACGCCCCCGCTCGACTGAGCGGGGGCGTGTTGCTGTCTGCAGCGCGTCGGCACTTATCCGATGATCGGGTTTGTCCAGTACTGCTGCTGGTAAATGTCGGTGAAGCGGTAGGTGATGAGCAGGTCGCCCTCTCCGACGTCAACGTTGGAGATCTCCATGCCGTCGTAATAGGGCATGGGGTCGCCGAGGAAGTAGCTGTTGTCGTAGGTGCCGTCGTAACGGTAGTAGTCGCACACAAAGCTCAGCACGTCGCCCTCCTTGAGCGTGACCAGGTTCTTGGCGACAGTCTCGGTTTCGCCGTCCTTGTATACGGGGCGCGCGCCGGCAATGTAGCCGTAGGGGTGCTCAGTATCGAAGATCACGATCAGGTCGACCAGAATATCAACGGTGCCGTCGTCGGCAGAAGAGGCGTTGCCGGTCTCCCCGGCTTCCATTGCGCCGAGGATATCGGTCCACTCCGTGCCGGGCACGGTGTTGAGATAGCAGGGGATGCGGCCCTGGACAAAGTCCTCGCCGTCGGTGTACTCGAAGTAGAACGCGACGGGCTGGCCGTCCACCGCGATCCAGGTGTGATCCGCGGGCGCGAGGAGGTCTCCGTTTTCGTCAAAGTCGAAGAGATAGTCATAGCCGAGGTCAACATAGCCCTCGCCGTCGTCATAGAAGGCGTTGAGCGCGAGACCCTCGACCATCTCCCACTGCTCGTCGGGCAGGGAGACGACCCAGTTATCGCCGCTGCGCTGCCAGTAGAGGCTGGCGGCGTCGAAGCTGTTGGCAGCGATATAGTCCGCCATAGCCTCGGTGGAGAGGGAGCGGCCGGAGAAAAAGTCGGTATTACTGCCGGACAGGCCGGAGATCGAGCCGAAGTCGCCGCCCAGGAAGCTCGAGAGCAGACCGTTGATCAGATCGGAGCTGCTGCCGTAGGAGGAGCTGTAGCCCTGGTCGAAGAGGGAACCGAAGGCGGAGTTCGAGCCGCCGGAGGCGACCTGACCGCTGACCTCGAGCGAGGCAAAGTCGCGGATGGCCTGAGAGTAGCTGGCGTCCATGCCGATGGCATTGTAGGTCTTCACTGCGGCGTCCACGTTGGAGGTGCGGCGGTAGGGGAAGTAGATGGACAGGCCATAGGCGTTGGACATGTTGGAGGAGGTGCGGTTGTATTTCACGGCGCCGAGCAGGGCCTGCGCCAGCTGCTCGCCCTCGCGGTTGCCGAGGTTGCGGGCGAAGTGCACCAGGTCGATCTGGTCGATCGCCGTGCTGCGGGCAAACTCGCGGCTGCCGTTGCGCGCGTTGGAGACGCTGCGGTACTGGCTGGAGTTGACCAGGGAGCTGATGGATTCGGAGAAGGCCTTCATCGGAGCGGGCGCGGTGTACGCCAGCTCCGCCAGGTCAACGACGGACAGCGTGGCCGCCTGACCGGCGCACTGGCTCGCGCAGGTGCTTACAAAGTCGTCCACGATGTTCTGCCCGAGCTGGACGGTGGGCATGGAGGAGTTGGAGCCGAGCTTGGTCAGCCAGTTGGTGTAGTACCAGCCGATGCCCGGTTCGGTCTCCTCGGAGGCGATCAGATAGTCGGCATAATCGTCGAGCATCAGCGCGGTCTCCATCGTCGCCATCAGGCAGGCGTCAAAGCCGATGAAGTCAAACTTCACGCCGGCGTTCTTGAGCGCCTGGTCGATGCCGGCGAGACTCATCGAGCCGCCGCGGCCGAATTTTTCGTCATAGCCGTAGCCGCTCACAGATCCGCCGCCGTGGTCCCAGAGAATGAGCTCGTTGCGGTTGGCGGGGAAGTTCCTGGCGCTCCACTGGATGAACTCCGTGAGCGTCGCGGGATCGGTCATGGGCTTGGCGCCGATGTTGTCAGCCGCGCGCATGAGCTTGCCGTTCTTGAGCAGATAGATCTGGTTGGTGGTGGAGCTGACCACGTTGTTGTTCCAACGGCTGCAGCCGCCGGTGTAGATCAGGATGGTGACGTTGTTGCCGGTCTTGGCGTTGATCATCTCCTGCAGGTCGCGTGTGGCCATGGCGTTCCGGGACTCCAGATCCGTGCCGCACATGTAGACCATGATGGTCACGGTATCCTGGTTATTGCCCTGGATCGTGGTGTATTTCTCGCGTGCGCCGCTGGCCACATCCTGATTCAGGTTCTGGGTGTTTGCGGTCTGCGCAGTCCAGCTGGAGGTGGAGCCGGAGATGAGGTTGGCATAGGGGTTGGCAATACTCGCAGCCGGAGCCTGCGTAGGCTTCGGCGTGCTGGGCGCCTGTGTCGGGACCTGCTGGGTGTAGCCGGAGCTCGTGCCGGCGCTGCCGGTATCCATGCCTCCGTTTCCGAGCAGGCTGCCGAGACCGCCGCCCTTGAGAAGAAAGTACGCGATCACAAGGATCAGCAGGATCGAAACGCCGCCGCCTCCCGCGCGGGTCGCCGCGCGGCTGACGCCGCTCTTGCCGGTTTTTCCGCTGCCGCCGCCGAGACTGTCGGTCGGGGAGTGGGCGTCCTTCCCGGCTACCGGCCCGGTGTTCAGCCCTTCGCCGCGGCGATGGACTCCCGCGCTGCTGTCGGTGACTCTTTTCTTCCTGCCCTGGGGTCTGTTTTCTGCCATGGTTTGCAGCCTCCTTTGCGCGATGCTCGTTGCAATGAGTAAAAAGCAGCTCTGCTGCCTTGCCGGGCCGCGAAGCGGCTCAGCAAAAGATCTTTGCACAATTCACCATCTTATAGTCATTATAATGACCATCGGATGGCGAAATCAATCGAGGGTTCGATTGATTTCGCTGCCAAACGACAAGTTTGGCAGCGAATGACCCGAAGGGTCATTCGCCCGATGCTCATTGAAATGAATATATGGCCAAACAGCTATGCTGTTTGGCTGCGCGGCAAAGCCGTGCGGCGAAAAGCTTTTTGGCTTTTCGCCATCTTATTGTCATTATAACACCCTTCTGCAAAAAATCCATAAAAAATTTTCGGCTCCCGCGCATCTGCCGCGGAGCCGGAGGGTTGGAGCTTTAGCGACAAACAACGCCCGGTTATACCGGGGGAATTAAAAAGCTTAAGCAAAAGCAACCTCCTGTGATGGAGTGGTAAAGGTTTGGCGACCGCATTACCACAAGAACACAGGAGGTTACAAACATGGGAAAAATGACCTAAATCACAATGCACACTCGACATGGAGACTACAGTACCACATAGTNGTTTGCCCCAAAGTATCGGAGGAAAGTAATCTATGGGCAACTAAAGGCAGATATAGGAGTAATACTGCGCAAGCTGTGTGAAGAGAAGAATGTGGAAATAATTGAAGCAGAAGCGTGCCCAGATCATATTCACATGCTGGTGAGCATCCCACCGCAGTTAAGTGTAGCACAATTTGTGGGATTCCTCAAGGGAAAGAGCACACTGATGATTTTTGACCGGCAT
>OCVV011323572.1_pt1 | contig 15386 bp, 16 predicted proteins | sample 1539721 | NCBI WGS metagenome assembly OCVV01 (sample SAMN02144230, study PRJEB22623) | gut metagenome | biome: sheep rumen | host: Ovis aries | place: New Zealand
ATGAATATTCCTTGGGATGAACCAGTTCCTGAAAGTCTCTGGGATAAGGTCGTTGAATATTGTACGAATGATGTTTTAGCGACAGAAGCAGTATTCAATTATTTGGATGGTGATTGGACCGCTAGACAGATATTAGCAGAGTTGTCTGGATTGAATGTAAATTCCACAACAAATCAGCATACAACTCGAATTATATTTGGAGATGATTTTAGGTCTAATCCTGAAAAGGTTAAGTCGGAATTACAGTATACAGATCTATCCGAGATGTTCCCTGGATATTCTTTCGAGAATGGAAAGAGCACTTATCGAGGAGAAGAGACTGGTGAAGGTGGTTATGTTTATGCAGAACCTGGAATGTATACAAATGTTGCATTACTTGATGTAGCTTCTATGCATCCGACGTCTATAGAATGTTTGAATTTGTTTGGATTATATACAAAGAACTTTAGTGATCTTAAGTTAGCTCGTATTTATATTAAGCATAAGGAGTATGATAAAGCTAAAAAGTTATTTGGTGGAAAGCTTGCTCCATATCTTGATGACCCGGCTAAGGCTAAAAAGTTGTCGATGGCACTTAAAACAGCTATTAATTCTGTATATGGTTTGACTAGTGCTAGATTTGAGAATCCATTTAGAGATCCTCGCAATATTGATAATATTGTAGCAAAGCGTGGAGCTTTGTTTATGATAAATCTTAAGCATGAGGTTCAGGCTAGAGGATTTACAGTAGCACATATTAAGACAGATTCAATAAAGATACCAAATGCAACACCTGATATTATTAAGTTTGTTATGGATTATGGTAAAGAGTATGGATATACTTTTGAGCATGAAGCAACTTATGAGAAGATGTGTTTGGTAAACAATGCTGTTTATATTGCCAAAGAAAGAGATGGTGATTGGACAGCAACGGGAGCACAGTTCGCACAACCATTTGTCTTTAAGACTTTGTTTACACATGAACCATTGATATTTTCGGATGTATGCGAGACAAAGTCAGTTAAAGATTCTTTATATTTGGATATGAATGAAAACCTTGGACCCGATGAGCATAATTATATATTTGTTGGTAAGGTTGGTTCATTCTGCCCGATTAAAGAAGGATGTGGTGGTGGAGAACTGGTTGTTAAACGTGGCGATAAATATGTATCTGCCACAGGAGCAAAAGGTTATCGTTGGTTAGAGGCTGAAGTAGTAAAGAAGATATGTGATGATATTAACTTTGATTACTATGAAGAACTCGCTAATGCCGCGATAGAAGATATTGGTAAATATGGCGACCCTGAATGGTTCATGTCAGATGATCCTGTCCCAGAAACGGCGATGCCCCCATGGTTTCCACCATGCGGGGACGCCAAGATTGATATTTGTGGGGAATGCCCAAAGTTCAATCCAGTAACAAAGACATGTTCTGAAGGATATGACCTTGAGGGTTATATAATTGAAAGGAGTAAATAATTATGCCTAGAGTAAATGATATTAATATAACAGATGGAAAGATAGCGTATAGCAATTTTAGTGGTAGACCCACACAGTTCAAACCGGAAGGTGGAGTTAGAACAGTAACATTTGTAATACCCGTTGATATTGCTGACCAGCTCAGAAATGATGGTTGGAATCTTAGGGAGCAGGTTATTAGTGATGATGGCGAGGTTAGATATTTGTTGGAAGCAAAGCTTACATTCAGAACAAGAGAAGGAAAGCCGAGAGATCCGAAGATATTTATTGTAAGGAATGATGGACTTGTCCATGTTACAGAAGAGACAGTAGATACTCTTGATAGAGCAGAGATATTGAATGTTGATGCAGTTATCGGCCCTTCATATTGGGAATGGGGTGGCCGTAAGGGAATCGCGGCGTATATCAACTCGATGTATGTAACGATTAAGGAGAACCCTATTGATGAGAAGTATAGGAAGATGATCGAGCAGATGAATGAAAGTGTGATAGACCCTAATTCAGATCTCCCATTTCCTATTGATTAATGATACCTAAAGACTTTCAATTGAAAGCTGTAGATTCTCTCCGGTCTGGCTCCATTCTTTGTGGTGAAGTCGGATCGGGGAAATCATTTACAGCTCTTTTATATTTTTGGACAAAGGAATTGGATGGATTGTATGATGGGCACAATATGCAAGAGCCTAATATTATAAAACCACTTTATATTATTACAACTGCTAGAAAACGTGATACCTCTGAATGGGAGAAAGAGTTATGCACTTTTTGTATAGGCCCGTATGAAGATTCATTAATTCCTGTTGTTATTGATTCCTGGAACAATATTAAAAAGTATGTGGATGTGAAGGATGCTTTCTTTATATTTGACGAACAAAGAGTAGTTGGTAGTGGAGAATGGTCTAAGACATTTATTAAGATATCTAAAAGCAATCGATGGATATTACTAAGTGCAACACCTGGAGATACATGGATTGATTACATTCCTGTATTTGTGGCTAATGGATATTATAAGAATAGAACAGCTTTCTATAGAGAGCATGTAGTTTTGGAAAGCCATAGTAGATATCCTAAGATAAGAATGTATCTTAATGAAAGAAAATTAGAATGGCTGCGGTCACAAGTGTTAGTCGATATGAACTCTATGAAGAAAACAAAAAGGCACCATTATTGGATCAAAGCTCAGTTTGACCCCGCTTTATATTCTAGAGTTTGGAAACAACGATGGAACGTATTTGAAGACAAACCAATAGAGAACATACCAGAATTATTCATGTGTCTTAGAAAGATAGTAAATGCCGACCAATCGAGGATTGATATTCTTAGTGGAATATATAAGATGCATAATAAATGTATTGTGTTTTATAACTTTGATTACGAGCTGGATATTCTTAGAGCATATTGTAATAAGCGTGGTATACCATACAGCGAATGGAATGGCCACAAACACCAAATGATACCAGAAGCAGACAACTGGTTATATTTGGTTCAATACACTGCTGGAGCCGAAGGATGGAATTGTACAGAAACAGATACAGTTATATTTTGGTCATTAAATTACTCGTATAAGATATTGGAGCAGTCATGTGGTAGAATAGACAGACTCAATACACCATTTGTTGATTTGTTCTATTATCATATATACTCGTCGTCTCGCATTGATATTGCTATTAAAGATGCAATAGCCAACAAGAAGACCTTCAATGAGAAGGCATTTATGGATTCGCGTGAAAAACACGTCACGTAATAGAAGGGATAAGATATTTCTCTTTTTAAATGCTAAACACGGGATGTTTAGAAGATATACAATTGGTATCTTTGTAGACCCAAACACACATTTAAGAAAGAAATACTTGTTTCTTTTTATTTTTAAAAGGAGCCTTTTATGAAAGAAAACCAATTTCAAAGAGATCTTAAAATAGAACTAAGAAATAGATTTCCGGGTTGCATTATACAAAAAGGCGATAGCCAAGATCTCCAAGGTATACCTGACTTATTGATATTGTATAACAATAAGTGGGCGACCTTAGAGTGTAAACGAAGTGAGAATGATCCACATCGTCCAAACCAAGATTATTATGTTGGTTTGATGGATGATATGTCATTCTCTAGGTTTATATTTCCAGAGAACAAAGATGAAGTGTTAGAAGAACTTGCATTATTTTTTATTGGAGGTTGAATAATGAAATTTAATGACCATCATCAATTGATTGGGTGTCATGCATTTTTGAGCGCTAGCCAATGGCACTGGTTGAATTATGACGATGATAAGTTAATAGATCGTTATAATACATACACTGCTGCTCAGCGAGGAACTGAACTTCATGAGTTCGCAGCGACATGTATAAAACTAAATCAGAAATTGCCAAGATCTGGAAAGACATTAAATCTATATGTCAATGATGCGATTGGGTACCATATGACACCAGAACAAGTTTTATATTATAGTGAAAATTGTTTTGGAACCGCAGATTCAATTTGTTATAGAAATGGGTTCTTAAGAATACATGATCTTAAGACCGGTGACACACCAGCCCATATGGAACAATTAGAAATCTATGCGGCTTTATTTTGTTTGGAGTATAATGTAGATCCAAACGATATTGATATTGAGTTAAGGCTATATCAGTCAGATGAGGTTAGTGTGTTAAACCCAGAGAAGACCGATATACTTTACATAATGGACAAAATAAAAAGATTTGATTCAAAACTAAAGGAATTACAGGAAGGAGCTAATTGATATTTATGCACGAGGTTTCAATACAACAGTATAATTCTTGGTTAGCTCATGTAGGAGTCGATCATATCAAGGGAACGCCAGGCTCCGGTCGTTATAGATGGGGGTCTGGCGAGCATCCTTACCAAAGAAGTGGATTTTCCTATGATGATTACATGGACCTAGTTAAAGCAGGTTTATCTGATCAAGAAATAGCTAAACATTTTAAAATGGATAATATCCAAGAGCTCCGAGATAATAGAACAATTGCCTTAGCTTACAAAAGAGAAGATGATGTTCGAAAGGCAACGGAGCTTTATAATAAAGGTCTTGGATATACTGCTATAGGTAAAGAGATGGGAATCTCTGAATCATCAGTAAGATCTCTTTTACAGAACAAGGCAGCACAAGAGACAAAGAATGCTATATTTAATACAGCAGATGCTCTTCGTGATTCAGTAGATGAAAAAGGAGTCATTGATATTGGTGCCGGAACAGAACAGATATTAGGTGTTAGCCCAACAAGATACAAAGCCGCAATAAGAGCTTTGGAGAATGCTGGCTATCAAACCTATAATTTATATTCTAATCAGTTAGGTAGCCAAAATCAGCAAACAACAATCCGAGTATTGGCCAAACCCGGAATGACACAACAAGAAGCAACTGAGTATCTCAAAGAAGCACAGATCGGTGTGCCAGTGCTTGATATTCATAGCGAAGATAATGGTTTAACATTTTATGGTATTGAACGTCCAAAGTCTATTGACTCAAAAAGAGTTGGTATTGGGTATGATCCTGAAAAAGAAGGATTAGTAGAGATACGTCGAGGAGTTGAAGATGTTTCATTGGGCGATAATAAGTATGCTCAAGTAAGAATTGCTGTTGATGATAAATACTATATTAAAGGAATGGCTGTATATTCTGATAAACTTCCAGACGGTGTTGATATTTTAGTTAATACTAAAAAGCCAGTTGGAACTCCTTTAAGAGGAGAAGATAATGAGCATTCTGTATTAAAAGAATTAAAAACTAAAAAAGATGGCTCTATCGATTGGGATAATCCATTTGGAGCGGCTATCAAAATGAAGAATGGCATAACAGTTGGACAAAGACATTATAAAGATGAGAACGGAAATGACCAATTATCAGTTATTAATATTATTAATGAAGAAGGTGATTGGTCAGGTTGGAAAAAGACACTCTCATCACAAATGTTGTCTAAGCAATCTAGAGATCTTATTAAGCAACAGCTTGATATTTCAATAGAAGCAAAACAAAAAGAATTCGAAGAGATAAATTCTATTCAGAATCCAACTGTTAAGAAACGTCTTTTATATTCTTTTGCCGATGAATGTGATTCTGCAGCAGCTGACCTATCAGCAGCGGCATTGCCTAGGCAAGCTTCACATGCTATAATTCCTATTAAGTCTTTGAAGGATAATGAAATATATGCACCAAACTATCGTAATGGAGAAAAGGTCGTATTAATTAGATATCCTCATGCGGGAACATTTGAGATTCCTGAATTAATAGTTAATAACAACAATGTAGAAGCAAAAAGAACTATAGGTTCAAAAGCTACGGATGCTGTTGGAATTACAATGAAGACAGCTATGAAACTCTCAGGTGCAGACTTTGATGGTGATACTGTTCTTGTAATTCCGAACAATGATAACAAAATAACGGTTACCAATTCTCCAAAGTTCAAAGAACTTAACAACTTTGATACAGGAATATATTACAATGGTAAACTTCCTAAGATGCCAGATAAAACAAAACAGCAGATGATGGGTATCACCACAAATCTTATTCAAGACATGACTTTGAAAGGTGCACCTGCTGAAGATCTTATTCCTGCTGTTAAATATTCTATGGTAGTAATCGATGCTCAGAAACATTCATTAGACTATAAGAAAGCTTATGCAGATTATAATATTGCAAAGCTTAATGAAAAGTATAGAGGAAGTGCAAGAGCTGGAGCTTCTACAATAGTTACAAGAGCTGGAGCCGAAACCTATGTTCCTCAACGTAAGATCGCTAGGTCTAATAAAGAAAAAGGAATAGTTAATGGTATTGACATACAAACTGGTAATAAAGTGTATGAAGATACAGGCAAAGTTAAGTGGACGCCAAAGAAAGATAAGAACACTGGCGAAATCATAGGATGGAAGCAAACCAAAAAGTTAGATAAAATCGAGAAGATGTATCTAGTTGACGATGCTTTCGAATTAGTTGGTGATAAAGAAGATCCTAAAGAAAGACTCTATGCTGGTTTTGCTAACACGATGAAGGATCTTGCGAGAAAGTCTCGATTGATCGCTGTTAATACAGAGAATATGAAACGTAATCCTGATAGCGTTAAAATGTATGCTAAAGAAGTTGCAGAATTAAATAATAGTTTGAAGGATGTAAAAGCAAATAAATATCTTGAAAGGCAAGCACAAATCTTAGGAAACAAAAGATACTATGCTGCAAAAAGAGATGGTAATTATTCTAGAGATCAATTGAAAAGATTGCAGAATGAATGTATAGCAGGTGCAAGACTTTCTATAGGAGCTAAGAAGCCGACTATTGAAATAACACCTAGACAATGGGCTGCTATAGATGCAGGCGCAGTTTCTAGTAGTATCTTAACAGAGATCATCAACAACACATCTTTGGATACAATTCGAAACTACACAATGCCTAGGCAGACTCAGAGAAGTCGTGTATCGTATACAGATGAATGTTTGATAAGAAGCATGGCAGCTCGCCCAGGTGTAACTCAATCTGAAATAGCTGATGCTATGGGCCTGTCTACAAGTACGATAAACGCAATATTAAATGAGTAAGGAGGAAAGTCTGATGAAGAAAGACAATGAAGTTATACCTATGCTACTCTCTACACCAGACAACCCTTACAACCCGTTTGGGCAGTTTGATGAGTGGTATGCGTACGATGAAGAACACGGCCATCACACGTCGTCTTATGTGGCTCGCTTAGCATTTTTTGGTGAAGCTTTAAGTGACCGGGAGAATCAAATCGCTATCAATGATGCGGTTAGAAAAATCTTTACAGTCAACCCGAAAGGAATGTACGTCATCTATTATGGTGATGGGCGTATAGAAAAGTTTGATAATGAGCTTTCGCGTAGTTTAATTGCCGATTCGATGTAGTTTTACATCATATGTCACCTCCACCGCGCTCTTTCCCCCTGTTTGAGTCGTCAGAATTGTGCCAAAAAGTCCGGTAAAATTCTGATAATCCTCAAACCCCGGGGGGAGGGGTCGCGGCCCCCTAGGGGGTCTCTAAGTCGCGGCGGCCTTTGAAATTTCCCCGGGGGTAAAATTGGGGAAAAGGTCCGGGGTCAAACTAGGGTTGAAGTATACCAAAAGTCAAAGGAAGGAGTGGGTAACACGTATGGAACTCATGCATTATGGGATAAAAGGTATGCGTTGGGGAGTCAGAAAAGACAATCCAAACGTGTTATTTGTCTCTGGATCATCCAAAACGGAAACGAAAGGGTCTCCATATTATCGAAAAAGGCTTCCGCGAGATATTCGTAGTAAGTTAAAAGATAGTATGTGGGAGGGAGAAAAGATAATTGTCGGTGATGCGCCTGGAATTGACCGACAAGTACAGAATTACCTCAAGAAGAAGCGATATTCTAACGTAGAGGTATATGGTCCAGGCAAACAAGTAAGATATTTAGCTAATAAAAAGTGGAAGACCACAACTGTTGATGTTCCAGATGCCGAACCAATGTCGAGCAAGTGGCTAGTAGGAAAAGATTTTGCCATGACTAATGCAGCAACAAAAGGATTAGCTATAATTTTAGACGAAGGTGCCACGGCAACTAGAAATAATGTCCAACGTCTTATTGACCAGAATAAAAGTGTAGATGTCTATATGCTTTCACAAGATAGACGAGATAGGTGGGTGTAGTATGAAAGATTTATATTTAGCCCACCATGGCGTCAAAGGTATGAAATGGGGCGTTCGACGTTATCAGAATAAAGATGGGTCATTAACCGATCTTGGTAAAAGCAGGAGTCGCGCGATTAAAACTGCAAAAACTAAAAAAGATGTAGATGATATAGTTTCTACTTTCAGCAAAAAAGAAAGAGATCTATTTGGTTTACACGGAAATGACGAAGAATATTTAACGTTAGACCAAGGAGAGTACGTTGTAAAAAGGATACTTTTAAAAGATAAAAATATTCCTATAGCATTTTTCGATATTCTAGATGACGGAAACAGTATGAATATAGCAATCGGAACACGATCCGGAGATTCATATAGAGGAAAAGGATACGCAACCAGAGTAGCAAAAGCCGGTATTAATTGGTATGATAAAAACGCAAGTAAATTTGGTAATAAACCTCTAGTTTGGGCTCCGCAATTGGAAAATACGGTGTCTCGAAGAATTGCTGAGAATTTAGGTTTTGAATTAGATCCATCAAGTATATCTAAAGATGGAAAATGGATTAATTACGTAAAACGTTATAACTAGGAGGACACATGAACGACAGTATCTTAAATGACATCAAGAAACTTCTCGGTCTTGATGCAGAATACAATGCATTTGACCAAGATATTATTATTCACATTAATTCTGTATTCATGGTCCTCAATCAGTTAGGTGTTGGACCAGATTCCGGATATAAAATCACAGGAGCAGACAACGTTTGGTCTGAATTCACAAATGATGACTTAATCTTTGAATCTGTGAAGAGTTATATTTATTTGAAAGTCCGTATGATGTTTGATCCGCCTCAGAATTCGTCGCTAATGCAAGCAATGCAACAACAGATAAGCGAATTCGAGTGGCGATTAAATGTTTCTGCGGAGAATAACGGATAAAAAGGAGGAGCAGGATGGGCAAGAAAAGTGAAAAACCTAGGCCGCTTCCTGCGTTAGATCCAGAGTCTAGAGAGAACCAGCTAATCTCTCTAGCAGTAAATTTAGCAGAAGAAAAGTTAAGGGACGGCACGGCTAGTAATCAACTAATCGTGCATTACCTTAAGCTTGGATCAACAAAGGAGCGGTTAGAAAAAGAAAAGTTGGAGCAGGAAAACGAGTTGTTACGAGCCAAAACAGAAGCACTCGAGTCTGCTAAGAGGAGCGAAGAATTGTACGCCGAGGCAATAAAAGCGATTACAAGATATTCGGGACATTACGAGGATGAAGAAGATGAATAATTATTTAGCTCATTATGGGGTTAAAGGAATGAAATGGAGAAAACGAAAGTATAGACCCGAGGATTCCAAACCCAATCAAACAAATTTAAGAGATTACAAACAAACGCCAGAAATGGTAAATGCTGATAATCAAATGCGAGGACAACTTTCAAAAACAAATGATGTACGAAATGTAAAAAATACTCCTGAGTATCAAGAAGCCAATTCCCAAATAAGAGATCACATATCAAATGGTAATATGTTTATTTCTAGATATAAGAAAACGAAAGTAAAAGATATTATATGAAATCATATTCTGAACTCATACAGCTTCCAACTTGGCAAGAACGATTAGATTACCTATATTTAGGAGACAACAAGATTGGCGATGCAACATTTGGTGGCCATAGATGGCTTAACCAAAGATTCTATTTGTCAGCCGAATGGAAGCAAATTAGAAGAGATGTCATAATTAGAGATAATGGTTGTGATATGGGCGTAGAAGATTACCCAATAGCAAACCGATCAAAAATTATAATACATCACATAAACCCAATAACAATAGATGATTTATTAGGAGATTCGCCAAAAGCATTAGATCCTAATAATCTAATCTGTGTATCATTCAATACACATCAAATGATACATTATGGCACGACCCAGACAAGAGATATTTTACGCTTGGATGGAGATCGATCGCCTAATGATACAAAATTATGGTAAGTTAATAGGCATTAATGCTTTGTTAGGATGCGATCGGTAGCTCCTTATGACCGCCGAGATATTTTTGGCTCCTTTCATCTTGTAAAAAGTCCTAACAAAGTATTAATGCTTATTAACGAGAAAGAGGTTATTATGTTATATGATGAATATGTGGCGCGCGGAAACTATTTAGCCCACCATGGTGTTAAGGGTCAGAAGTGGGGCGTTAGAAAAGAGCAGTATAAAAGCGACATCAGATCAAGAATAAAGAGTAGTAGAAATGCAAAATCTACATTAAGAAGCGAAGCAAAAAGAGTAGGCGAAGATTTTAAAAGAAAACAATATAAAAATGTTGGAATACAGCTCGGGATTGGCACTGCTTTAGGTATTGGGGCGATAGCGGCCACGTCATTATTGGCCGGACCCGCCGCGGCAATAACAGTTGCATCGCTTAAAGGTGTCGGAACCGCTGCTGGTTTAGTTGCAACAGGCTATGGCATCGCAAATAGTATAGATATGCATAGAAGATACTCGACCATTAACGAACTCGCAAGAGAAAATAATCTAACGCAAAGAGAGATATATAGAAGTCGTGAGGAATAAATCACGACATTACAAAATATTAATTTATTAATCGGAAAGAGGTTATTATGTTATATAATGATTTAGTTCCTTATGAAGGTCAATGGCTTTGCCACCATGGTATTAAAGGCATGCGATGGGGTGTTAGACGTTATCAGAATAAAGACGGGTCACTCACAGAAGAAGGAAAACAGAAATATTTAAAACAAATACAGAAATTAGATGCAGATAAAACCCCTAAGAATACTAAACAAAATAGAATAAAAAAAGCCGAAATGATAGGCCAGATGATCGGCTCAAAAAAAATGCAAGATTGTAAAAATGCGTATCTTGCTTACCATAGAGGTATTGCAAATTATTGGAATGATGTCGATTCCGCAGTCCCAAGAGCTTTGAAAAATGATACTGATATTTTAAGGTATATGAAAAAAGCAGGATGGCCCGAGATAAACAATGTTAATGACATATCACAATATTTGGGGAATGGCACGCATGAATCTAGGATATCTTTTATTTTAGAAAGTATGTCGGAATCAGGAGATGACGGAGTATTCGATTTAAAAGCGATGGGGGCCTTCGATAAGAATATGCAAGAATCATATAATCGTATGGACCGGGCAAGTAATAATTATCGATCTATTTGTGATAATATAGCTCGTGAAGTTTATGGTTCAAACTCTGGAAGAAGAGAAGCGAATGATGTCTGGTTAGATATGGGCACATATTTTACTAATGAATTAAGAAATAGATAGGAAAAATAATAAGGAGTAATCATGTCACTATCAAATACAGCGACTCCTATATATTACGGAAAATTCAGAGATGCTGTATTACGAGGGGAAATACCAGTATGTAAAGAAATAGAAATGCAGATGAATAGGATTGACGATATTATCGCTGATCCTAGATATTTCTATGACGATGAAGCTATTAAAGGTTTCGTCGATTTTTGCGAAAACGAACTCACATTAACTGATGGATCTGATCTTAAATTGTTGGATACATTCAAGTTATGGGCTGAAGATTTATTGAGTTGGTTTTATTTTGTTGAAAGAAAAGTACCAGATCCAAATACTGGCGGATACAAGATAAAATACTTAAAAAAGCGGTTAGTTGTTAAACAATATTTGATAGTAGCAAGAGGCGCTGCAAAATCTATGTATGTTTCTTGCTTGCAATCATATTTTCTAACCGTTGATAGTAGTACAACTCAGCAGATTACAACAGCACCAACAATGAAGCAGGCAGAAGAAGTCCTATCTCCTATAAAGACCGCTATAGCTAGGGCAAGAGGTCCTTGGTTTAAATTCTTAACCGAAGGGTCACTTCAAAATACTACCGGATCAAAAGCTAACCGACAGAAATTAGCGTCAACCAAAAAGGGAATTGAGAATTTTATTACGAATTCTACTCTTGAAATTCGACCAATGGAGATCGATAAACTTAACGGTCTTAGGTCAAAAGTTAATAGTGTTGACGAATGGCTTTCCGGTGATATTCGTGAAGATGTAGTAGGAGCAATAGAGCAAGGCGCTTCAAAAATGGAGGATTATATTATAGTTGCTGTTAGTTCAGAGGGTACAGTAAGAAATGGACCTGGTGATACTATAAAGATGGAATTAATGTCCATGCTTAAAGGCGATTATTATAATCCAAGAACATCAATTTGGTGGTATAAACTAGACGATGTTCAAGAAGTATCAGATCCTGCTATGTGGATTAAAGCACAGCCAAATATAGGTCAGACTGTTTCGTATGAAACGTATCAGCTTGATGTTGAACGAATGGAAGCAGCGCCTGCTAATAGAAATGATATTTTAGCAAAGCGTTTCGGTATTCCTATGGAGGGTTATACATATTTCTTTACTTATGAAGAAACAATACCTCATCCTAAACGGAATTACTGGCAAATGACTTGTTCGGTTGGAGCCGACCTTTCGCAAGGAGATGACTTTTGCGCATTTACATTTTTATTTCCTCTCGAGGATGATTCTTTTGGTGTTAAAACCAGAAGTTATATTACAACCTTAACATTCTCTAAATTACCAATGGCCACACGCAGTAAATACGAGGAATTTATTAAAGAAGGAACTTTAGTAATCCTCGATGGAACGGTTCTCGACATGATGGAAGTATACGACGATCTCGATCATCATATTCAAGAAAATGAGTATGATGTAAGATCATTCGGGTACGATCCATATAATGCTAGAGAATTCGTAGAAAGATGGACTGCTGAAAACGGGCCATTTGGTATTGAAAAGGTAATACAAGGAGCCAAAACAGAATCGTTACCATTAGGAGAATTAAAGATATTATCTGAAGAAGGAATGTTGCGTTTCGATGAAAAACTTATGAGTTTTGCTATGGGGAATGCGATTACTTTGGAAGATACTAATGGTAATAGGAAGTTATGGAAAAAACGTTACGATGCAAAAATTGATAACGTAGCCGCCATGATGGACGCATATATTGCATATAAACACAACAGGGAGGCCTTTGAATAATGGATAACAATTATTTATCTCATGAGGGTGTTAAAGGCATGAGATGGGGCGAAAGACGTTATCAGTATAAAGATGGCTCATTAACTCCTGAAGGCCGAAGACATTATGGTTATGGAGAAGAGCGAAATAAATTAAGATCTGAAATCAAAATAGTCAGAGAAAAAGCAAGAGCTGAACGAAAAATGGCCGCGGTTAAAGCTAGAGAAGATAGAAAGATGGCTAAAGTTCAGAATGCTGAACGAATTAAATACGAGAAACAACGCCAGAAACTAGAAGCTAAAATCCAGAAAACCAAAAACGCTGATAAGTTAAAAGCTGAAAAGTCAAAAGAAAAGCAGGCAGCTCGAGATGCTAGAGATCAGAAAAGACAGATTGCCGAGTTTAAGAGAAAGCACCCACTACAGTATCGAAAGATTAAACCTTATTTAACAAAAAATGGAACCCTTAATGATGAGGGGCAGACTATATTTTTTGGTAATGGGCAAAAGAAGACATTATCAAAAATGTCAAATGAGGATATTAGAAATGCTACTTATAGAATGACTCTTAAGAATAAGTATAATGAACAAGTAGCAAATTATAATGCTCACGACCCCGCCGTTCAAAGAAAAGCAACAGCTAAAGCAGTCATTGGCGCTGGAGTTATTAGCTTTGTTGCTAGCTTTGGGCTACAATCAGTTGCTGATTTAGTCAGTGGTGGAACGAATGAAGTTAAGGCGAATCTTAGAGATAATGGTAAGAAAGCTGCTATGGCGGCTATAGGTGCGATTGGTACAACGTTAACCGCCAAATTGCACTTATCAGGGGGCAAAGGAAAACGAGCATACAATGCTTTTTCTGATTTTAAAAAAAATAAAGATGATCAAAAAGATTCTAATAGATCTAATAAAGAATCAAATAAAAGATCTAAAAAATCAGATGCTACGTGGATAAATGAAACGGGGGAAAAAGCTGCAAAAAGAAGATTAAATAAAGATGCTGCAAAAGCCAGAGAAGAGCATGAATATATAAAATGGTCAAATGAGCGAACCAGAGTTGAAAATATGGTTAATAGAATAGCCAATACTAGGCGAGCTCAAAGCGTAGCCTCCAATTGGCAAACAACCTATCAATCTACTTATGACGCTGGTAGGGAAGCGGTTAGAAATTTAGGAATAAATTTAAATAATCCAATAAATAGCATCTATACCCCTAATATAGAAATTCCCGAAGAATTAAGGAGATGACGTATGAATTTTGTAGATAGACTTGCACATGCGTGGAATGCTTTCCAAAATAAAGATCCTACGCCATTATCCTATACTCAGCCTGGTTTCTATACTAGACCCGATAGGCATAGATTGTTGCCAGGCGTAGACAATACCATTATATCTTCTATTTATACAAGAATTGCAATTGATGTATCTGCTATAGATATCGAACATGTGCGAGTAGATGAAAATGAAAATTTTGTAGAAAAGATCGATGGTTCCTCATTGAATTATATATTTTCAACAGAAGCAAACATAGATCAGACATCTAGAGAATTTGTCCGAGACATTGTCATGTCTATGTTTGATGAAGGTTGCGTAGCATTAGTACCAACGGATACTAACACAGTACCTAAGACTCCTGGATCTTTCGAGATAAATTCTATCAGAACCGGAAAGATTACGGAGTGGTATCCTAAAGCTGTAAAAGTTGAAGTGTATAATGAAAAGACTGGCGAAAAAGAAGAAGTAACGATGCTCAAAGAAACGGTCGGTATCATAGAGAATCCGTTATATTCTGTAATGAATGAACGAAATTCAACATTGCAGCGATTGATTCGAAAGTTGTCGTTACTCGATCAGGTAGATGAACAAGCCAGTTCAGGTAAATTAGACCTCATTATTCAGTTACCTTATGTCATAAAATCTGAAGCCAGAAAGAAACAAGCAGAACAGAGAAGGTCAGAGATCGAAGAGCAGTTAACAAATAGTAAATATGGAATAGCATATACAGATGGAACAGAAAAGATCGTCCAGCTTGGTCATCCCATAGAAAACAATTTGTTACAGCAAATCGAATATTTGACAAAGGTTCTTTACAGTCAGCTTGGTTTGACGGAAGCAGTATTTAACGGTACGGCAGATGATAAAGAGATGTTAAATTATTATAACCGGACTATAGAACCTATAATTTCGGCTATAACGGAAGAATGCCAAAGAAAATTCATAACCAAAACAGGAAGGACACAGAGGCAAAGAATTATGTTCTTTAGAGATCCTCTCAAGTTGGTTCCT
>OCVV011291767.1_pt1 | contig 15384 bp, 16 predicted proteins | sample 1539721 | NCBI WGS metagenome assembly OCVV01 (sample SAMN02144230, study PRJEB22623) | gut metagenome | biome: sheep rumen | host: Ovis aries | place: New Zealand
TGCACCTATAATCATACTTGACGAAGCAACATCTTTCTTGGATGTGGAAAATGAAACAAGCATTCAGGAAGCATTAAATACCCTTATAAAAGATAAAACAGTAATAATCATAGCACATCGTATGAGAACTATACGTAATGTTGACAAAGTTGTAGTCCTGGAAGATGGACGGATTGTTGAAGAAGGAAAACCGGATTTACTTTATGAAAAAGGTGGATTATTTACCAAGATGGTGGATATTCAAACAAAAAGTGATGAATGGTTACTATAATACATGTTTTATTTTACTCTCCTCCCTCCATATTCCTCTTTTTATTATATCAAAATAATTAATAAATTGTAATTAAATAAATAATATATGAAAACTAATTTTTAGATGAACTCAATGAAAGACAATTTTGATGATGATATAACAACAGTATTGGAAAACAATTCTTTTAAGACAACGTACAAATTCGATTTAAACACGGGATATGGACTAATGGAAATTTATCATGTCCTTTCAGGAATTGATTTATGTTATAATGAATTCAATGCAGAAGATTGTAATCAGCTTAAAACATCAAACAACTATAAAAATTATATTATTATCAATCATTGTCAAAAAGGTAGATTTGAAACTTTTTTTAAAGGAAAATACATTTTCTTGTCCGAAGGAGATTTAATTTTTTCATCAGGAGCAACAGAATATACGCATAACTTTACGTTAGGATTCTATAAAGGATTACAAATAATTATTAATATTGAAAAAGCTCAAGAAAGTATTGATAAAGTAATTGGTGCAAATACAATAGATTTAAAAAAATTAAGCGAAAACATTAAAAATAATGGTTCTTTTGCAGTAATAAGATCAAGCAAAGAAGTTGAACATGTAATAAGTGAATTATATGATGTTGAAGAAAACATTAAAAGAGCTTATTATAAATTAAAGGTAATAGAACTTCTGCTATTTTTAAAAAATAATGAAATACAAAGTTTAAATGATGTATTTCCTAATTTAAAAGAGGAAAATATTGAAAAAATAAAGCAAATACGTAAATATTTAATGGAGAATTATTCAGAAAATATCACTTTCAATGAGTTGTCTAAAAAGTTTAAAATTAGTACAACATCCATAAAAAATTATTTTAAAATAATGTATGGAAAGCCTTTATTTACTTGGTATAGAGAATATAGGTTAAATCAAGCTGCAAACTATTTAAAAAATTCAAACATGTCTATATCGGATATTTCCTTCTTAATTGGTTATAAAGACTCAAGTAAATTTGCTAAAGCATTTAAAAACTATTATAATGTGACTCCTCTCAAATATAAAAAATTTCATAAGAACTAATTTTTTTGTCTTCACGGCCTTTTTTGACCTTTAGGTCCAACTAAATTTAAATATATTCTTATAATGATATTAACATGTAGTTTAAAATTATTAAAATTAATTTTAATATTTTTTTTTATTTTTTTTTAACACAATTAATATGGAGGAAAGAAAATGTCTAAATTGGAAATTAAAGATTTAATAACAGTAGGAATATTTGGAGTATTATACTTTGTAATATTCTATGCTGTTGGAATGACACAATTAATACCTGTAATGTATGCATTATCCCCACTTATAATTTCATTAGTGGGTGGAATACCATTTGTATTATTCATTACCCGTGTAGAAAAATTTGGAATGGTATCTTTAATGGGAATAATCGTTTCAATATTGTTGTTTGTAATGGGAATGTCATATCTTGCGATAATAACAGGAATAATTTTCCCAATAATAGCTGATTGCATTATTAAACTTGGAAACTACAAAGACTTCAATAAAATTGCTCTTGGAACTGGTGTATTCTCATTATGGTGTTTTGGTGGATTTATGCCACTATGGGTAATGAGAGATAGTTATTTCTCTATGCTGTCTCAATATTATGGGGCAGAATATGCAGCTTCAGTAGCAGCACTAGTGCCTGAGTGGTCATTTATACCATTTTTCATAGCAATAATAATTGGTGGAATCATTGGTGCTTATATAGGACGTGCAATGCTTAAAAAACATTTTGAAAGAGCTGGAATAGCATAAGGTTAGAATATGGCATATTTTTTAGGATACGCTAGGAATGAGGGTATAACTCTTGATCCTAGAACTAAACTATTATTATTAATAATAATTAACATAATAGTATTCCATAAATCTGATTCGCAGATATTATCGGTTATATCAATATTTGTAGTGACTTCACTTTTTATATTGAATAAAAGATATAAAACTGCAATCTATTCCCTTTTGGGATATTTATTATATACTGTACTGTTAATTTTCTTATTGCCTTATCTTAGTGGAATTTTAGTTTATCTATTCGGAACGGTACTGGTAATATTTTATAGAATGTTTCCAATATTTTTAATGGCATCCTACTTTATTTTAACAACCAGTGTAAGCGAATTTGTAGCAGCAATGGAGAAAATGCACATGCCACAAGAAATTATAATACCACTGTCTGTTATATTCCGGTTTTTCCCAACAGTTATAGAGGAAATTCATTCAATATTGGATGCTATGAATATGTCTGGATTAAATTTAAATTTAAAAAATATTTTAACCAGACCCTTAAAAATTTTAGAATACTTATTTATACCATTAATAATGTCTATTGTAAAGACGGGTGATGAATTATCTGCAGCTGTTCTTACTCGTAGTATGGATAATCCTATTCAAAGAACTAATATCTGTGAGATTGGATTTAAATTAGTTGATATTGTCTACGGTATAATTGGATTGTTATTAGTTGTGGGGTTATTTTTATGATAGAACTAAAAAATGTTTCTTTTGATTATGCAAAAGGAAATCAGATTACAACATTAAAAAATATTAATTTAACAATTAATAAAGGCGAATTAGTTTTATTATGTGGTGAATCAGGTAGCGGAAAAACTACTATCACACGATTAATTAATGGATTGATACCAAATTATTATAATGGTGAAATAACAGGTGAAGTATTATTTGATAATAAATTAATAAGTGACATGAAATTATATGAGATTTCTGAAAAGATGGGTTCTGTTTTTCAAAATCCTAAATCTCAATTTTTTAATGTTGACACGACTAGTGAATTAGCTTTTGAATGTGAAAATTTAGGACTTCCTATTGATGAAATAAACCGAAGGATAGATCAAACGGTAAATGACCTTCATATCGAAAACTTAATGGATAGAAGTATATTTGATTTATCCGGTGGTGAAAAGCAGAAAATTGCCTGTGCATCCATTACTACTCCCGATCCCGATGTGTTTGTTTTAGACGAACCTTCATCTAATTTGGATATTGAAGCGATAAATAATTTAAGGGATATTATCAAATTTTGGAAAGATAATGGTAAAACAATTATTGTTGCTGAACACAGAATTTACTATTTAACTGATTTGATTGATAAAATGGTATATCTTAAAAATGGGGTCATTAAATCAATATATGCTAAAGAAGACATTAAAAAAATGTCCGCAGAAGAAATATATAATATGGGTATTCGTCCACTTCATTTAAATCAAATACAATATCAAACTCTTGATTTATCAATTCATGATAACGATTTTATCACGATTGACTCTATGGATTTTGAATATTCTAAAAATAATCCTGTATTATCAATTGAACCCATATCATTCCCTAGTGGAAGTATAAATGTTATTATCGGTTTAAATGGAGCCGGTAAAACAACATTTGCCCGTTGTCTTTGTGGATTACATAAAAAAATTAAAGGTAGTATTCATATTGACGGAAAAGAAATGAAACATAAAGAACGTTTGAAAAAATCATATATGGTTATGCAGGATGTTAATCATCAACTTTTTACTGAAAGTGTACTTGATGAACTTTTTCTTAGTATGGGTGATGATGATGTTGAGCGTGCTGAAGAGATACTTGAAAGTCTTAATTTGTTAGAGTTTAAGGATGCTCATCCTATGAGTTTATCTGGCGGTCAGAAGCAGCGTGTAGCTATTGCCTGTGCAATTGCATCAGATAGTGATATAATTTTTTATGATGAACCAACAAGTGGTCTTGATTTAAAACATATGCATCACGTAGGAAATAATATTCTAAAACTTCAAGAAATGGGTAAAACACAGTTTATCATTACTCATGATTTGGAATTTATTTTGAACTGTTGTACTAACATTATTCATTTAGAAAATGGTAAAATTATAGATTATTATCCTATTAAAGGTAATGAAGATAAGTTATTTGACTTTTTCATGAAATATATAAATTAATTTTTTCACTTTTTTTTATTTTTTTTGTATTGTATGTTACTTTAGAAATACTTTCAATTTTTGTTTAATCATTTTTCATAATATTTAAATACTTTGGAAATTATACTTATTCATGTAATTTGATTATTTGAATTCATTTTACATTTAAGAGTTTACAATTCTTGATTTAATGATTTTAAAAGATATTGTAGGTTTTTTGGATTATATATTTTTTTAGTAATTACATTTCTTGATTAAAACATTTATAACTAAAAACCGACAGGTTAGTCGGTTTTAATAATTTTTTTTTACTAAAAAATTTAGTTAAACCTAAACCGACGGTATAGTCAAATTATTAAAATTGAATTAAGGAGGAAAAAGTCATGTCAAAATTTGAAATAAAAGACCTGATTAACATTGGTGTATTTGCAGTACTATACTTTGTAATAGTATATGCAGTCGGAATGACACAGGTAATACCAATCATGTTCCCATTATCTCCAATATTGATGGGTGTATTAGGTGGAATACCATTGATGTTATTCATAACACGTGTAAATAAATTTGGAATGCTAACAATTATGGGATTAATCTCTTCAATACTGGTATTCTTGGGTGGAATGTCCTATTTAACTGTAGTCACTGGATTAATCTTCCCAATAATCGGTGATTATATCATGAAACTAGGAGATTATAAAGATTTCTCAAAAATTGCCCTTGGTACTGGAGTTTTCTCCTTATGGGTATTCGGAGCATTTGCCGCATTATGGTTATTCAGAGACCAACAAATGGAAATGATTTCCATGGGAATGGGTCCGGAATATGCTAATGCTTTATTCTCATATATACCTCAAGGATCCATGATTTTATACATGATAGCAGTAATAATTGCAGGTATTATCGGAGCATATGTAGGTCGCGCAATTCTAAAAAAACACTTTGAAAGAGCAGGAATAGCATAAAAAGGTTAAATAATGTCATTTATGGTAGGAACAACAGACAACGATGGATTTAATTTGGATCCTAGAACAAAATTGTTTTTGTTAATAATTGTAAATATTCTAGTATTTCACAGTAATAATTCATATTTATCATTTTTGATGGTTTGTCTTGTTTGTTCTTTATTTTTATTAAATAAAAAATACAAACTAGCAGTTTATTCTATAACTGTATATTTTTTATTTACGTTAGTGATGATTTATGTAATACCTTATTTAACAGGTATTCTTGTATATTTATTGTTAATAGTGATGGTGACCTTTTATAAATTATTACCAATTATGTTAATGGGTGCCTATTTTATCCTAACAACCAATGTAAGTGAATTTATTGCATCAATGGAAAAAATTCACATGCCTCAGGAAATCATAATTCCATTAGCAGTGTTTTTCAGATTTATTCCTACAGTTTTCCAGGAAGGAAGGGCTATTGCAGATGCAATGAAAATGTCGGGGTTAGGATTTAATATAAAAAATATTTTAACCAGACCTTTGAAAATGTTGGAATATTGGTTTATACCATTAATAATGTCTATTGTAAAGACAGGTGATGAGTTATCTGCAGCCGTATTAACTCGTAGTTTGGATAATCCTGTTCAAAGAACAAATATTTGTGAAGTAGGATTTCATCTAATGGATTTTATATATATCATAATTTCTTTTATATTATTAATAATGGGGTTTATGTAACATGATAAACTTAAAAAATGTTTCTTTCAGCTATCAATCCGGCAATAAAGTTAATATCCTTAAGGATATTAATCTGGAGATAAATAAGGGGGAATTGATTTTATTGTGTGGTGAGTCCGGTAGTGGAAAGACCACAATCACCAGATTAATTAATGGATTAATTCCCAATTATTTTAACGGCAAGGTTGAAGGTGAAGTATATCTTAATAATGAGTTAGTAAAGGATTTAAAATTGTATGAAATTTCTGAGAAGATGGGTTCCGTTTTTCAAAATCCCCGTTCCCAATTTTTTAATGTTGATACAACCAGTGAATTAGCTTTTGAATGTGAAAATTTAGGACTTCCTATTGAAGAAATAAATAGAAGGATAGATCAAACGGTAAATGACCTTCATATCGAAAACTTAATGGATAGAAGTATATTTGATTTGTCTGGTGGTGAAAAACAGAAAATTGCCTGTGCCTCCATAACAACACCAGATCCTGATATTTTTGTGCTTGATGAACCATCATCAAATTTGGATATGGAAGCTATAGCTAATCTTAGAAATATAATAAAGTTTTGGAAAGATAATGGTAAAACAATTATTGTTTCTGAACATCGTGTTTATTATCTAAGAGGTTTAATTGATAAAATGGTATATCTTAAAAAAGGTAAGATTAAAAACATTTTTTCATCCGAAGAAATTGACAAACTATCCAGTGATACGATATTTGAAATGGGAATCAGACCATTTGATTTAGATCAGATTAAATATCAATCACATAAACTTTCTCATAATGAAGATGAGTACATTAGGATAGAAAACATGGAATTTGAATACACAAAAAATAGTCCCGTTTTATCTATTGATCCGATAACATTTTCATCAAACGGTATCTATGTAATAATTGGCTTGAATGGAGCGGGTAAAACTACATTTGCCAGATGTTTATGTGGTTTAAAAAAGAATTCAAAAGATGAAATACTTATTGACGGTAAATTAATGAATTACAATGAACGTTTGAAGAAATCATATATGGTTATGCAGGATGTTAATCATCAACTCTTCACTGAAAGCGTCTTGGATGAAATATTTCTTAGTATGGGTGAAGATGATGCTCAACGGGCTGAAAAAATTCTTGAAAGCCTTAATTTGTTAGAGTATAAGGATGCTCATCCAATGAGTCTTTCCGGTGGTCAGAAGCAGAGAGTAGCTATAGCATGTGCTGTTGCATCAAATAGTGATATAATTTTCTATGATGAACCCACCAGTGGACTTGATTTAAAACATATGCATCATGTGGTAAACAATATCAATTTACTGCAAAAAATGGGTAAAACCCAGTTTATAATAACCCATGATTTGGAGTTTATAATGAATTGTTGTACTCATGTAATTCATCTGGAAGAAGGTAAAATCATAGATTATTATCCGATAATAAATAATGAAGAAAAATTATTTAAATTTTTCATGAAATATAGAAATTAACCATATTTTTTATTTTTTTTAGCAATATTTTATACTTGAGTAAACTTGTCAAAGTGGTATACACTCAATTTATATCCTTTTTTTAGGAGGATTATATGTCAAATATTAGACAAAAACGTGAAAAAGAAATTATTAATGCAGCAAAGAAAGTTTTTCTTGAAAAAGGATATGTCAATGCTACAATGGAAGACATAATTGATGAAACTGAACTTTCTAAAGGTGGAGTGTATCATTACTTTAATAACAAAGCAGATATCTGTGTCAAGCTAATGGATTCTGTTACATCAGATAGATTGGATTTAACGGATAAACTTGATGCTGCTAATTCTGATATAATTGAGGAAATATGTGCTTATTTCATCAAATTACTTAAAACAGATTCGGAAGAAGTTCAATTAGCAAGTATTATATTAATAGATACTAGAAATGATATCAAGCTACAAAATAAGATTCATGAACAATTCGTGGGGAGAGATTTAAGTATTATTTCCGATTATGTCTATTCAAGAGTGAATGTTAAAAATAAAAAGTTTTTTGAAAGAAAACTATATTTTTTCTTAGAAATTTTTCATGCATTACTATATTACAAATATATTGAAACGATAAATTATTCTCAAATAGAACTGGAACTTAAGGAAATGTTTACGAACATTTTTAACGATGTTCAAACAGAATAATTTTTCACCATTTCTTTTTAAAATCTATTTTTAATCTTTTATTTTTAAAACATCATCAATATTAATAATGATTTAGTAATAATAAAATAAGGGGAATAATAGTCATGTCAACTATCAAAAATAATCGTAAAGCGGAAATTTTCAACGCAGCAAAAAAAATATTTACAGAAAAAGGTTATAATAATACCAGTATGGAAGATATAATAGCTGAGACAAATTTATCTAAAGGCGGAGTTTATTATTATTTTAAAAATAAAGAAGATTTATGTTTAAATTTACTTTTTTCCATTACTTCCACTTATCATGATTTATCCGATAATGTAAAAGATTATGGGAATAATACTGATCCCATAGAAAATCTTTGTGATTACTATGTTAATTTCTTAATAAATGATAATGAAGAAATTTCTATAATTTCATCAATTTATATTGAAACAAGACATGACTTGGAACTTCGTAAAAAAATTAGTGAAAAATTTGAGGGAAATAATCTTAATCATATTATGAATTATATTAATAGTAATTGTATTGTGGAGGACAAAGAATTATTGGAGAAAAAAATTATTTATTTCTTAGATGTTTTTCATTCAATGCTTTATTATAAATTTATTGAAGAAGTTCATTATATAGAACAAAAAGATGATATAAAGAGCATGTTTTTAGGTATATTTGATGATGTTGTAAGAGAACCAAAAATTTAAAATTTTTTTTCTATTTTTTTTTAGACATCCTTTTTAACAAATTGTAAATATTATTGGATTATTGGTTACTTTTCTATAATTGGCAGTTTTTTATTTTACATTACATTTTAAACATTCTTTCCTTATGAAAGTATTTATAATTATTAAAATATATATTAAAAATATAAAATAGTACATATATCAAGGAGACGATATGAATGCAATTGACACAAAAAGCAAAAGAAAATCGTGAAAAAGCATTACCATACTATGAGTCAGAATTATCTGAAACAGACCCTGAATTCATGGAAATATTTAACAACTTTTTATTTGATGAAGTACAATCAAACACATCACTTCCAGAAAGAAGTCAAATGCTAATAACACTGGCAACATTAATAGCAAACCAATCCATAAAACAGTACGAAATAGCAGTTGAAGCAGCAATCAACCTTGGATTAAAAGCAGTGGAAATCAAGGAAGTACTATATCAGTCAACACCATATGTGGGATTTGCAAAAATGTATGACTTTCTGGACGTAACCAATCAGATATTTGATGAAAAGGGTATAGATGTTCCAATCCCTGGACAATCAACAACAACACGCAAAGACAGAATAGAAAGAGGATATGAAATTCAATTAAATTATTTCGGAAAAATCATTGAAGATATGAATGAAAACACGCCAGATGACCAGAAACATTTCAATGAATTTCTAAAAGGTTACTGTTTTGGAGATTTCTATACAAGAACGGGACTGGATGATCAGGACAGGGAACTGATTACCTTCAGTATAATAGCTTCTCTTGGTGGATGTGAAAATCAGTTAAGGGGACATACTGCAGGAAATCTTGCAGTAGGAAACGATAAACAAACCTTGATTAATGCAGTAACAGTACTTTTGCCATTCATTGGATTTCCAAGATCACTTAATGCACTGGCAATAATAAACGAAATATGTCAATAAAATAGTGGAGATGAGAATATGACAAAAAGTTTGGTAATATATTATTCAAGAGCAGGAGAAAATTATGTTAACGGAGAGATTGTGGATTTGCCTGTTGGAAATACACAGATAATAGTCGATTACATAAAAGAATTAACAGGAGCCGACACATTCCAGGTTGAAACAGTTGAAGAATATCCTGCAGACTACATGGAAACCACCGAAGTAGCACAGGAAGAACAGGATAGGAATGCAAGACCTGAACTTAAGGAAGAACTAACTGACATTTCAGAATATGATGTAATATACATAGCTTCTCCAAACTGGTGGGGAACACTACCAATGGCACTTTTTACTCAGCTTGAAAAACTTGACTTCACGGGAAAAACAGTTAAAACAGTTATCACTCATGAAGGATCAGGTCTTGGAAGCAGCATGAAAGATGTTAAAAAGTTATGTCAAGGAGCAGACATAGAAAAAGGCTTGGCAATACATGGTGCAGAAGTAAAAAACAGCAAGTCAAACGTTGAAAGATGGATATAATGAGGTTATAATATGGTGGAAGAAGTATTATTTGGAATAGGTGAAGAAAATCCATACGGAGAATTCTTCATTGGAAAAAGTTATCTTAACATTTTAACAACAGATTCAGTTATGGTGGCAAACGTAACATTTGAACCTGGATGTAGAAACAACTGGCATATTCACCACGCAGAAAAAGGGGGAGGACAAATACTTTTGGCTACTGCAGGAGAAGGATGGTACCAGGAAGAGGGAAAAGCAGCACAAAAACTTACTCCCGGAAGCGTAGTTGAAATACCTGCAGGTGTAAAACATTGGCATGGAGCAGCAAAGGACAGTCAATTCACACACATTGCAATAGAAGTACCTGGAGAAAACACATCCAATGAATGGTTGGAACCAGTAAGTGATGAGGAATATAACAATTTATAATCCTGTTCACAATCCTTTTTTTAGATTTCATCATCCAATAGGAAATCAATAATATTTTTATGTTTTATTCCGTTTTTAGACAAGTTGATTTCATCCATACTTAATACGTATGTATCAAATTTGTCAGGTACTTCAAATAATGGTGAAAATTCTCTATCAATAGTTTCAGGTGTAGCTAATAAATAACAAACCTGTATATACACTTTTTTATCATGTTTTTTGCATACAAAATCTATTTCATGTTTTTTAATCTTTCCTATTTTAACGGAATAATTTCTTCTAATCAATTCATTGAAAACTATGTTTTCAAGTATTCTAGGTATCCAATTGTTATTATCATCTATTAAAGAATGATGGAATCCATGATCTGTTAAATAATACTTTTCTTCGGTTTTTAATATTTTTTTTCCTAGGATATCCTCACGTCTTACTTGTTTACAGAATAATGCTTCTGTCATGTAATTTGTATAATTGGATATGGTGTTCCTGTTGGTTTTTTTATTTTCATTCTTCAAATATTTTGTAATGCTTGTTTTAGAGAATGTTTGGCCGGTTGAATTCATTAAATAATATGAAAAACGTTTAAATAGGCCTATATTTTTAATATTGTATCTGGACAGTACATCATGGATGATTATTGAATCATATATATCCTGAAGTGCATTAACTTTATTATCAATTTCTTTAATACTTAATAATCCTGGCATACCTCCATATAACAGGTATTCTTGAAATATTTTCTTTTTATTTTCTGTATTCAATATTAAATTTTCATTTTCTATTTTATATTCTATGATTTCTTTAAATGAAAATGGATATAAATTAATTTTAATATAACGACCACTAAGTAATGTTGCCAGTTCATTTGATAATACTTTTGAATTTGAACCGGTTATGTAAATATCGGATTCTAAATCTACTCTATATCCATTAATACATTTTTCCCAATTATTTACTTGTTGTATCTCATCAAAAAGTAAATATATTTTACCCTTAATATCTTTCGTTAATTTTAATATTAATTCATCTAATTCTTTTTCAGTGAATATATTTTTGTATTTTACTGATTCAAAAGAAATATAAATTATATTTTCAGGTTTCACTCCTTTCTCTATTAATTCGTCAATAATACTTTTGAGAAATACAGTTTTTCCACATCTGCGCATACCTATAATAACTTTAATAAAATCAGTGTCAATTAAAGGTCTAATACGTTTTAAATATAATTCTCTTTTAATCATAATCCGTTCACCTGATGTTTTTAATATTTATTAATTGATAAATATAATGCTTTCTATAAGAAGCATTGTTTTATAATAATTTTTAAATGACTCGTATAAGATGCATTAATTCAATTATTTTATTTATTGCTTTATCTAAGATGCATTACCTTAATATATAATTTAAATGTAGGGTTATATATCAAAATTTTCAAAAGATAAATATAGGAGAATTTATCATGATTGAAGAATTATCATACACGTTAAACGATGAAAAAATTTATGGGAAAATATATAAAACAGACAAAGAGGGAAAACAACCAATCATAATATTATCTCATGGATTATCATTAGATCACACACTTATGGTACCATATGCGGAAAAATTACTGAATAAAGGAATTAACACCTACATATATGACTTTAGGGGTGGAGGATATAATTCAAAAAGTGACGGAAAAATAAGTGACATGACCATTGACACTGAAAAAGAGGACTTGAATTATATTATTGACTCGTTAAAAAAAGAGGAATTCGTTGATGAAAAGCAGATATACATTGGTGGACACAGTCAGGGAGGCCTGGTTAGTAGCTTGGTGGCACCAACAAGAGACGATATTAAAGCACTGTTTTTATTTGCACCCGCTTATGAAATACCGGATGATATGAAGCAAAAGGATAATCCTCATGATTATAACGTTTTAAACCTTATGCCTGAACATTTGGGAGACAAATATATTAACTGTGCAATTAACATTGATGTTTTCAATGAAATAAAGGATTATGAAGGACCAGTATATATTTTTCACGGAATTGAAGATAAACGAGTTCCCGTCGAATATTCCATAAAGGCAGATAAGGTGTATGCTAATTCAACAGTCTACCTGTATGAAGAAGGGGAACACAGGTTTTCTGATGAAATAAAGGATGATGTGGTAAACATTATTGCTGAAAAAATTCTTTAATCATATTCTTAAAAATCTTACAAACTATTGATTAATATAGCATTAAAATTTTAAACTTTAAAAAAGAAACATATAATATAACAACAGTTTAAAAAGAACAGGGGAATAAATTAATGGTGAATCCAAATAAAAAAGTTAAAAGACCAAACGGTTTAGGTAATGTATATAATTATAAAACAGATGAGGAAGGTAACGTATTCACATTACCAATAAAAACAATTATCAAAGAAAATTATATCTACATGTATCGGGCAATAAATGACGAAAATTATTTCATTGTTGAAAACGATACGTGTTTCTTCTTTAAGGAAATATTGTATGATGATGAAGTTGTTGGATTTGCAACATATAAAACAACACAAATTAACAAGGACGCACTCGTAATGCAGTACTTCTATGTGCTTCCGGAATACAGAAATAAAGGATTGCTTGAAGAGGAAATTGATGAATCCTCAGCATTATTTGAATCAAGCATTATCATTGAATATCCAACAAGGGACATGGTGGAAGCATTAACAAAACATAAACTTGCAAGAGTCTTCGATGACAGGTTTGTAGTTTCACGTATTCCTTTTTCCGTGCCAATGTTTTCATTAGAAGATGTGCAGAAGGGAATTGTCAGAGAAGAGTATGATACAACTGGTACAAAAGGGTACTATAAAATGTCACACCTTTATGATCTGGAATTATGTACCGTGGTAGGACTGGCAGCAGAAGATGTTGAGAACATGTACGATGAGGATAAAGTGGATGAAGAAAACATAAACAATTATAATGTAATCAGTCTTCCACTACGTGATGATGTTGAAAAATATGACTGCATAAACAAAAGGGCAGAAAATGCCGAATTAAAAGAAGGTACATACTTTAAAAACATCAAAAAATTCCTCGATGACAACGATGAAATAATACAAAACTGGTTAACGATATTCTAAACACCCTTATTTAAGTAGAGGTATTGTACTTAAATCACATATTCTATTTTTTTTTAAATACAACTTACTGGAGGTTAAATAAAATTATGGAAAGCATAGATTACATACTAAATTATCTGTTAATGGAAAACCCTAAAATACGATTAAAGCAAGAGGCAACTACTCCACAAGAAAAATTTAACTTATACAGAAGCTTATGTAACATAAGACCTGCAAATAAAATCAGTGAAGAATATGTTCAATACGAAAAAAAGTATTTAACATGGATTAACAATAAGAAAACTATCACCGATATGGAGGACATAGAAACAACAGACAAAACACACCCGAATAATAATCTGGATAATGATGACAAAATAGCATTATGGCAGGGCGACATTACAACATTAAATATTGGTGCAATAGTTAATGCAGCAAATTCCCAGGGACTGGGCTGTTTTGTACCTGGACATAACTGTATTGATAATCAGATACATACCTTTGCAGGAATACCATTAAGATTGGAATGCAATGAATATATGAAAACCATCAACTATGACCTGCCAACGGGTGAGGCATTCATTACAGGGGCGTATAACCTCCCATCAGAACATATTATACACACGGTAGGACCCATAATAGAAAGAAGCGTCACGGACAAAAAACGTGAATTACTTGCGGAGTGTTACACTAACTGTCTTAAAACAGCACAGGAAAACAATGTCAAAAGTATTGCCTTTTGTTCAATTTCCACGGGGGTATTCAGATTCCCAAAGGATATTGCAAGTCAAATAGCTCTGAGGACTGTTGATGGTTATCTTAGTGATTATGGGGAATGTTTTGATAAAATAGTGTTCAACCTATACTCAGATGAGGATGTGAAAATATATGAAGAATCTGTCACAACGCATTGAATTAATAAAAGAAAAACTTGATGAAGCAGAATATGTTATAATAGGTGCAGGTGCAGGATTATCCACAGCTGCAGGAATAGACTATGGTGGGGAACGTTTCGAAAAACACTTTGGAGAATATATAAAGAAATACAACATGACAGACATGTACACTGCAGGTTTTTATCCATTCGAAACGTCCGAGGAAAAATGGGGTTACTGGTCAAAACACATATATTTAAACGATGTAAACATGGGTTCCACCAGGTTATACGAAAAGTTATACGAGTTGGTTAAGGATAGAAATTATTTTGTAATCACAACAAATGTGGATGACCAGTTTGTAAAGTCAGGATTTCCATCAAATAAGGTGTTTGCAACACAGGGCAGTTATAACTACTTCCAATGCAGTAATGCGTGTCATGACAAGCTCTATAAGAACACTCAAATGGTTAAGGAAATGGTGGGAAGTATTGATGAAAACCTCAGAATATCCTCTGATTTAATACCCTATTGTCCTCGTTGTGGGGAAGAGATGGAAACAAACTTAAGAAAGGATGATAAATTTGTTGAGGATGTCTACTGGCATCAGCAAAGCAAGGCATACCATAAGTTTCTGGATGAAGCAAAGAATCATAAAACACTGCTCCTGGAATTTGGCATAGGTTATAACACTCCCGCAATCATAAGATTTCCCTTTGAAGCATATGCTGCTCAAATACCTGAATGGACTCTTGCA
>OCVV011104653.1_pt1 | contig 15381 bp, 14 predicted proteins | sample 1539721 | NCBI WGS metagenome assembly OCVV01 (sample SAMN02144230, study PRJEB22623) | gut metagenome | biome: sheep rumen | host: Ovis aries | place: New Zealand
ATAATTATAAAAGAAAATTAAAAGTAAGACATGATTTTAATGATTTAAGTAATAATTTAGTTCATAATAATTCATATATTTGGAATTATGTATATCTAAAAGATGATTTTATTAAATTAATAGAAAATCCTAATATATTAGATAATGTTGAAAAGATAAAGAATTTATTTAAGAAAAGAGAAGTTATAAGTGAAGTAATTTATTATCATAATAGAGATGGCTTAAGATTAAATATTTTAGGATTAGTAAATAGAAGGAATCACGTTTATTATAAGAATATTATTTATATGGGGGAGTTTTGTAATGGATTATTTAATGGATATATTACTTGGTTAAATGAAATTGGTAAAGCTTTTGACTTCGATATTACAATTATTTATACAAAGATTAATGAAGCTACTTTAAATCACTTTAAGGAAAGATTTAAGTGTGTTGAGTATGATTCTAAGATAGATTATGTTTGTGATAATTTAGTTACTACTTATTCAACTTATTTTTATCCAATTAATATTTACTCTTTAAATGAGAATTCAATATTTATTCATGGTAATATGTCTGATTATGAACATTCTGCTAGATTTAGTGATGATATATATGATAGATATATTGCTGTTTCTAAAGTAGCAAGAGATAGAGCTAATGGGTATTTTCCAACAAATAATATTGAATATATTTATAATCCATATATTTATGATAAAAGCAAAATAAAAGAGCATTTAAAGCTTATTACAGCATGTAGAAATGCTCCAGAAAAAGGAATTGAGAGAGTAAAGATGTTTGCTTCAATATTAGATGATTTGGATATTCCTTATACTTGGGAAGTATTTACAGATGTTGTTGAAGAAAATAGAAATGGACTTATTTTTAGACATTGTGTTACAAATACAATTGATTATATTATAGATGCTGACTACTTAGTACAATTTAGTAGGAGTGAAGCTTTGTCATATTCACTAACTGAGGCTTTATGTGCTAATGTTAAAGTAATAACAACAGATATTCCAGCTATTCATGAATTAGGGATTGTTGATGGAGTAAATGGTATTGTTATTCCACTTAATTATTTTGATAATAATTATGATTTACTAAAAAACAAAGTATTAGAGGCTTATAAATATAGAGATAAATCATTTAGTTATAGTTATGATAAAGAAAGATTTATTGATTACTTAGATATATTTGGTAAGTAAAAAACTAGATTAGATAATCTAATCTAGCTTTTATATGTTTTTGTTTTAGATGTTTATATTTTTATATTCATATATTTATTATGTTTTAGAATTTTATATAAATATTTTTATATTGTAGGGCTTTTTTTAGTAAATCTTTTTCATCTTGATAAGTTAATAAATTTAGGGCTTCTTTGTAATTAACAAAGTCTACTTTTTGGACTTCTGCTAATTGGGGAGAAAGTTCTTTATTAAGTGGTTTTCCTATAAAGAAGATAACATCTTTTGTTATATTTCGTTTAGGACTATAAGTAATTATTTCTCTAAAGCCAGGTATTATTTCTACATCACAATTTGTTTCTTCTTTTACTTCTCTAATAGCTGTTTCTTCTTCGGTTTCTCCTTCTTCTACATGACCTTTAGGAAAACCAATATGTCCTAAGTTATGCTTTATTAGTAGGACTTTGTCATTATAAAAAACAATTACCCCACATGACTTTTCTTGCATTATTTTCCCTCCTTAAAAATTTGTTTTCATTTCAAATAAGATATCACGTAACTCCATGGCTCTTTCAAAGTCTAAGTTCTTGGCAGCTTCACGCATTTCATGTTCAATAGAGTCCATATTTTTAATAAATTCTTTTTTACTTGGTTTCTTAGTCTTTTTAGTTTCTGTATCAGTGTTAGAAATTACTTCTCGAATATCTTTTTTAATAGTTTGAGGAATAATATTATGTTCCTTATTATAGGCTTCTTGGATTTTACGACGACGAGCTGTTTCATCAATAGCTAGGCGCATAGAATCAGTTATCTTATCTCCATACATTATAACATGACCATGAGCATTTCTAGCACATCTACCTATTGTTTGAATTAGACTTCGCTCACTTCTTAAGAAACCTTCTTTATCTGCATCAAGTATAGCAATTAAACTGACTTCTGGAATATCTAGACCTTCACGTAAAAGATTTATTCCAACTAGTACATCATATTTACCTGCTCTTACATCATGAATTATTTGCATTCGCTCAAGTGTTTTTACTTCACTATGAAGATATGCTACTTTAATATCTAATTCTTTTAAATAATTAGTTAACTCTTCAGCCATTCTAATAGTTAAAGTAGTTACTAGGACTCTTTCATTATTTTTAATTCGTTCATTAATTTCTCCGACTAAATCATCTATTTGACCTTCTGTTTTTCGAACTTCAATTGTTGGATCTAGTAGTCCTGTTGGTCTAATTATTTGTTCAACATACTGATTATTGGTATGTTCTAATTCTAAGTCTCCAGGAGTTGCAGATATATAAATTGCTTGATTAATCTTTTTTTCAAATTCATCATATTTTAGTGGTCTATTATCTAAGGCACTAGGTAATCTAAAGCCATACTCAACAAGATTCATTTTTCTAGCTCTATCACCATTATACATTCCTCTAACTTGGGGTAAGGTAACATGAGACTCATCAACTACTAATAAATAGTCATCCGGAAAGAAGTCCATTAAAGTAGTTGGAGTTTCTCCAGGTAGTCGTCCAGCCATTGGAGCAGAATAATTTTCAATTCCAGAACAAAAGCCAGTTTCCTCTAACATTTCAATATCATAATTAGTTCTTTGTTCTAGACGTTCAGCAGCAAGTAAATGATTATTTTCTTTTAAATATTTTAATCTATCAGCAAGTTCAGCTTTTATTCTTTTTATACCAGCTTGTAATTTCTCATCACTAACAACATAATGAGAAGCTGGAAAAATACTTACATTTTTAACATTTTTTAAAATTGTTCCCGTCAAAGTATCAATTTCACTAATTCTATCAATTTCTTCATCAAAAAATTCTATTCTGTATCCAGTTGTATTTTGATTAGCTGGTATTATCTCTAGAGTATCTCCTCTTACTCTGAAAGTACCACGTTTAAAATCAAAGTCATTTCTTTCATATAACATTTCCACAAGTTTTGTTAATATCTTTTCTCTAGGAGTAGTTTGTCCCACAGATAATGTTAACATCTTACTTTTATATTCTTCAACTTCTCCAATACCATAGATACAGGATACAGATGAGACTACAATGACATCACGACTTGTTATAAGGGCGGATGTTGCGGCATGACGTAATTCATCTATTTCATCATTAATTGATGAGTCTTTTTCAATGTACGTATCAGTTGATGGAACATAGGCTTCCGGTTGATAATAATCATAATAAGATACAAAATACTCAACATGATTTTCGGGGAATAATTCTTTTAATTCACCATAAAGTTGTCCCGCTAAAGTCTTATTATGAGCAAGTACAAGAGTTGGTTTATTAACACGAGCAATAACATTGGCAATAGTAAAAGTTTTACCAGTACCTGTTGCTCCTAAGAGAACTTGTTCTTTTTTGCCTTCATTTAGGCCTTCTACTAAAGCATCTATGGCTTCAGGTTGGTCTCCAGCTGGTTTGAATTTTGATACTAATTTAAATTTATCCATAGTTAGTCCTTTCTTTCTAAAAGCACTTAAATTTTAACAAATTATAATAAAAATTACAACTTGTATGAAAGGAAATAGTAAATTATAATATATTTGGTGATTTAATGAAAAAAGTAGTAGAAAAAGAAATAGATTCTCATACTCCTGGTCTTTTAATTGATGATAAAGGAGACTTTTATACAATGGATAATAAAGATATTCATCAATATTTTTTTAAAGAGTTTATTAAGAAAAAATTAGATATTTCAATGAATACAGATAATTTAGTTGAACTTATGCATATTTTAATTAGAGATTGTAATGCTATTCCTTACATTGGATGTACATCTGGTGATAGGAAGTATAATGAAGGTAGTTTATATTTAGAAGATTTGGATAAATTAACTACTGAGCAGATTAATTCTATTATTAAACTTTATGGTGCTATTGGTAATGACTATTTATTAAGATTTTATAAATTAGATTTTAAGAAGCAAGATGAAGAAGAAATAAGTTTGGGGGATATATACGAGGAGTATGTAAGAAGAATGGATGATTCTAAGACTATTAAATAGTCTTTTTTTTATAAAAAAAGAAATATCAAATGATATTTCTAATGAGGAACATAAGTTCCTGGATTTATAATATAAGATCTATACTCATAATAACCTGCATTGTAAGCCCAACCCTTATCAGTAGACATCTCTAAATGTAGGTGACATCCTGTTGACCAACCAGTTGAACCAACATAGGCTATTACTTGTCCGGCCTGAACTACTTCGTTTTCTGAAACAGCATATTTTCCAACATGGGCATATTGTGAGAATACAAGTCTACCATTAACATTATGTACAATTAATACCATGTGTGCATGATAATTATCAAGATTTTCTCCAACATAATATACTCTTCCCGCCGCGACAGCATGTATTGGTCTTCCACAGTTCGTAGAATAATCATATCCTTTGTGTGGATATGGTGGATAATTATTACCATAACCATTAGATATTCTTACTCCTGGTAAAGGTGTTGTAAATCCATTGGCGTTTATTATACCACTTCCTCCACCGTTGCCAGTATTTACTTTAGGTGGTACATCACAAGTAACTCCGATTACATCATTTGATTTACAACCTTTTCCTTTATAATAAGAGATTTTTGATTGTAGAGCTTTTACTTCACCTTGAACATTTGGAATTGTTCCTTCGATACTATTTGCTTCAGCATCTATTTTTTTCTTTTGATCTTCTAATTCAGCCTTTAACTTAGTTAATTCAATTTGCTCATTTTTTAATTCTTCTTTTTTATTTTTATTTTCTGCAATTAACTTTTTTAAATCATTCATTATATTATTATTATATTCAGTTAATTGTTCAACAACGGCCATACGATAAATCATATCTGTAATGGAACTTGCTCCAAATATATATTCTAGATAAGTATTTTCTCCATCAGATATTTGATAATATGACATGATATTTTTACTTTCTTGAGATTTTTTCTTTATTTCTTTTTCAGATTTTTCTATTTCATCTTCTAATTTTTTAATGTTATCCTCAGCAGTATTTATCTTATTTTGAGTATTTACTATCTGTGAAGCAATTGCTTTTGATTCAGCTTGTTTTTTAGCAAGTTCACTATTTTTATTATTTAATTCTGCTTGATAAGATGCTACTTGATCTTCTAATTCTTTTAAAGTTTGTGCATGTACTGGTAGTGTAGTACAAGTTATTAATAAAAGAATAATTATTATAATAGAAATTTTCTTCTTCATTAGATCTTTAAGTACTTTCTTACGGCTCCAGCACTACCTATCATACCGACAATTACACCAATTATAACTATAATTAGTGATGTTTGATATATAAATGGTTCCGGTTTAATTAGTTTAATTAATTCTGTAAATAAATATCCATTAAAGTGATTATAGAAAGCAATATAACCATATGTTGCGACTAAGACTGGTATTATGGAACCAAATAGTCCTAAAATCATACCTTCTATAATAAATGGTATTTTTATAGAAAGATTGCTTGCTCCAACGACTCTCATTATTTCTATTTCTCTATGTCTTGCAGAAATTGTTAATTTAATAGTATTAATAATTAAGAATACAGTTACTAAAACAAGAGCAATTACTACACCATAAGTTACTTTTTCAATAGAGGTAAAAGCATTTACCATTCTATCAATATAACCTTCTCCATATCTTACTACGGAGACGTTATCTAGATTTTTAATATTATTAGCAGTATTTTTAATTTTAGTTATATCTTTAACTTTTACTTGGAAAGTATCTTTTAGAGGAGATTCATCATCATCCCAGTTATCAAGAACTGTTTTAAAAACATCTGACTCAGCTTGCATCTGCTTTTTTACTTCTAATTTTGATTCAAAAGTGTATTTATCAACATTAGACATTTTTTTGATTTTTTCTTCTGTTTCATTAATTTGATCTTTAGTTACACCATTATTCATAAATACAACTATTGTCATGTCTCTTTCAATTTCTTTAGTAAAATTTTCAACATTGAAAGAAGCAATTATTGCGACTACAACAATAATTAAAGTTATGGTAATACAGGAAATAGAAGCAAGGGATAGACTAAAATTTCTAATTACACTTTTGAAAGCATCTCTGATACTTCTTCCTAACATTCTAAATGCTTTCATCGGCATACGTTCCTTTCTGTTTATAATTTACTAAATGACCATCTTTTAAAGTAATTACTTGTTTTTTCATTTTATTAACAATATCTTTATCATGAGTGGCCATAATAATAGTTGTTCCTCTATTTTTATTTATATCATCTAGTACTTTCATTATTTCCATACTTCTTTCAGGATCTAGGTTTCCTGTCGGTTCATCGCAAAGTAGAAGTTTAGGATTATTAACAATAGCTCTTGCTATTGCGACACGTTGTTGCTCACCACCTGATAAGTTAGTAGGATAGTCGTGTACTTTATTTTTTAATCCTACATCTTCAAGTGCTTTTAACACATTTTTTCTTATAACATCTTTTTTTGCACCAATACACTCCATAGCAAAAGCAACATTTTCATATACTGTCAATTTAGGAAGTAATCTATAATCTTGAAATACTATTCCTAATTTTCTTCTTAATTTATAAACCTTTTTATTTCTTAGCTTAGCAACGTCTAGTCCTCCTACTATTACTTGTCCTTTAGTTGGTCTTTCTTCTCTATATAACATTTTTATAAGAGTAGATTTACCACTTCCAGAACCTCCTATTACAAAGACAAATGAGCCTTTTTCAATTGCTAAGTTTAAATCATAGATGGCAGTTACTCCATTTTTATATCTTTTTTCGACATTTTTTAATCTTATTAAATCCATCTAATTTTATCACCACCTTAGTTAATTAATTATATCATAGAAATACAAAGAAAAAAAGCAAGGCATTTATTTTGTCTTGACTTTAATTTATATTTTACGTTATTTTGCACCTTCGACTGTATATGAGTCTGTGGCAACAAAGAAGGCATCTTTATCTATTTTTTTAATACTAGAAGTAGCTTTATAATATTCACGAGTTGGAATAACTGTTAAAATTACTTGTCTTTTTTTATCTAAGTAACCACCTTTTACTTCAAAAGTTGTTACATTATGATGAAGAGTATTTATAATATACTCTTTTACTTTTTCATCTTCTTCTGTAATTATATAGAAAGCTTTATTGTTGGAAATACCTAGAAGTACTTTATCTAAGACTAAGTTATTTATATATAAGAATATTATTGCATATAAGGCATTTGTTATGCCAAAAAAATAAGCTCCAATAAGTACAATTGTAACATTAATTACAAGAGATGATTTACTAATAGATATATTATGTTTTTCATATAATATTTGACTAACTATTGGAAATCCACCATTACTATAGCCAGATTTATACATTAAGCCATTGGCAACTCCACTTAGAATTCCAGCAAGTAATACCATTAGAAGAATGTCAATCTCTTCTGGATTAATTAAGCCATTTAAATTAGATGTTAATTGAACAAGCAAAGGATAAGTAATACTGGCAACTATTGTACCGGTTGTTCTTCTTACTCCTAAATACATAAAACTAAGAATTGTACAAGCAAGAGATAAAAGAAATAACATAAGTGCTGGATTAATATCATATAAATAATGAGTTATTGTTGCGATACCAGGAGTACCTCCAGTAACAAGAGACAATGGTAATAAGAAAGTATTATATAAAATAGCACTTAAAATGATAGATATAGTCATTAAAATTATTCGATATATTTTTTTCTTTGATTCAATTTTTTCTAATAAATCTTCCATCTACTCACCGCCAAATACTTCATATGAGTCTGTTACAATAAAAAAAGCATCAGGATCAATTGCATTTATTCCTTCTTTTAGTCGATAATAGTCTTTTGTTGGTAGAACAGTCATTAAGACATCTTCTTTTTTCTCATTAATTCCACCTTTACCCTTAAATACTGTAACACCATGATTTAAATATTTTAAAATATATTCTTTTACTTCTTCATCTTTTTTAGTTACTATATAAAACATCTTTTCATTAGAGATACCTAGTACTACTCGATCAGACATTAAACTAATTATATATAAAATTAATCCTGAATACAACATACTATTTATCCCAAAGAATATTCCTGATAAGAGAACAATTAATCCATCACTAAATATCATACTTTTACCTATGGTTACTTTAAAATATTTAGAAATTATTTGATTAATTATATCTGTTCCTCCAACAGTAAAGCCAGCTTTAAAGACAAGTCCAGCTCCAAAGCCATATAAAATTCCACCAAATATAGCATTTAATAATAATTTTTCTGTATCTATTCCTAAATAGACATGGTAGTTTTGGGTTAATTTTAGAAATAAAGGGAGGAGGAGGGAACCTAGTAAAGTCGCTTTAGTTTTTTCTTTTCCAAGGAAAAAATAGCTTATTATTAAAAGAAAGATATTTAGTATTAAAACTGTTAGGGAATTATCAAAGCCAAATAAATTATTTAGAATAATAGCTATTCCACCTACGCCTCCAGGTACTAAGTCATTTGGTGCAATAAACAAATTATAAGCAAGGGCTATTATAAAGCAACCAAGTATGAAATTAAGTAGTCTTTTTTTTGAGGACTTTTTATTAATATAATTTACAAATTTTAGATCTTTATTTTTCGAAAAAATACTCATATTATATTCCTTTCGCTAAATTGGCCTCTATAAAAGCATCGATATCACCATCTAATACTTTAGTAACATTACTTGTTTCAACATTGGTACGATGATCTTTTACCATAGAATATGGGTGCATTACATAACTTCTAATTTGAGAACCAAAATTAATATTTGCTTGGTCACCTTTAATTTTATTTAATTCTTTTTCTTGTTCTTCTATTTTTAATAATAGTAATTTATTTTTTAGAACACGTAGAGCTTGTTCTTTATTTTGAATTTGACTTCTTTCATTTTGACAAGTAACTACAATTTTAGTAGGTAAGTGCGTTATTCTGACCGCTGAATCAGTAGTATTTACACCTTGTCCTCCTGCTCCAGTTGATCTAAAAACATCAATTTTTAAATCTTTCTCATCTATTTCAATACTATTATCAATATCAATATCAGGAGTTACTTCAACAGAAGCAAAAGAAGTATGACGTCTATTGTTAGAGTCAAATGGAGAAAGTCTAACTAATCTGTGAACTCCTTTCTCGCCTTTTAAATAACCATAGGCATATAATCCTTTTATAAGTAATGAAACACTTTTGATGCCAGCTTCTTCTCCTTCTTGATAGTCAAGAATAGTTATTTTAAATCCCCGCTTTTCACACCATCTTGTATACATTCTATATAACATACTAGCCCAGTCGCAGGACTCTGTTCCTCCAGCTCCTGGATGTATTTCTAAGATACAATCGTTTTTATCATATGGACCACTTAATAATAGTAATTTATTTAATTTTTCAACTTTCTTATTTATTTCTTCTACGCTTTCATTAATTTCATTAAATGAAGCCTCATCATTAGACTCAGAAAGTAAATCTATTAGTTCTAAATTAGAAGCTATTTCTTCTTTTAAGTTTTTTACTTGTTCAACAAGAGACTTTTCCTCATTTAATTCAGAAATTATTTTTTCTGCATGATCACGATCATTCCAAAAATTTAAGTCTTCTGTATCTTTTTCTAATTCTTTAATATGTTTTATTTTACTATCTAAGTCAAAGTGACCTCCATAAATTATTTATTTTATTTAAGTTTTCTTCTAATACTTTCTTTAAATTATAATAGTTCATATAGTTCTCCTCTACTTAGTATTTCTTTATTATTTTAACATAATTTATATTTTTTATACAAACTTAGTATTTTTTTTAAATAATTACATATATTATTAGTGAGGAAGGTTCACTATGTAGTGTGAAGATCCTCTGTATATAGATTAAGGAGCCGTAGTTTAGCTCCTTTTTTGATTGTCATAATTATCTAAGAAAGAATAATGATTTTTTCCTATTCGCCAACCAAGAATACATTCACTACTTACATTGTCTAGGGCTTTAAATATATGTTCATCAATATTAGGAGACTTCTTTCTTAGCTTTTTTATTAAGTCCTTTACTTCTTTTCTTTTACTTGTACCATCATTTATTAGAGAACATCCTTCAGTAAAACGACAAGCACAATTAATAAAAGTTAAGTCATGGTGATTACGCCAAGTAATAATTGCTTGTTCTTTTACCAAATATAAAGGTCTAATTAATTCAATTCCTTTATAGTTTTCAGAATGAAGTTTCGGCATCATTGTTTTTATTTCTGATGCATAAAACATTGACATAAGAGTAGTCTCAATTACATCATCAAAATGATGACCTAAAGCAATTTTATTGCACCCAAGTTCTTGAGCTTTTTTATATAAGGCTCCTCTTCTCATTCGAGCACACATGTAGCAGGCACTTTTACCGCCAATTTTTTCTACAACATCAAAGATATCACTTTTAAATATTTCTATTGGAACATTTAAAATTTTGGCATTATCTTCAATAAATGATCTATTAAAATCGCTATAACCTGGATCCATTACCACATAATGAGCATTAAATTTATATTTACCATGTCTTTGTAATTCTTGAATACACTTAGCAAGTAAAAAAGAATCTTTTCCTCCACTAATACAAACCATAATATTATCGCCTTCATTTATTAATCTATACTCAATTACGGCTTTAATAAATCTAGACCAAATATCTTTTCGATAAGTTTTAATAATACTTCTTTCTATTTCTTTATATTTTTCCATCTATTTCCTCCTTATAAAAATTATCAAATATTTTTAAAAATTCAGATATTTCTTTTTCTGTTGTAAGATGAGATAAACTAATTCTAACAGAAGTTGTGGATAAGTCTTTACTTTTAGTTAGAGCATAAACTAATTTAGATGGAGTATCTACTGGACAACAAGAAGTTTTAGCTGATAGACAAATATTATTTTTACTCATGTAATCCACAAAATCTGTGGAATTTATATTTTTAATACTAAAATTAATTATATAATTTACTGAATATTTATTTGAGTTTATATGAACTTCAGGATATGTTTTTAATTTAGATATAATCATCTCATTATATTTTTCCACAATTTTTGTTCTTTTTTCTTGACTATTTATAGCTAATTCTAAGGCTTTATCAAGTGCTAAAATAGCTGGCAAAACTGGAGTTCCACTTCTATACGGAGTAGTAGATTTTCCGCCTTCAATAAGAGGAATTAGTTCGACGTGTTCTTTTTTTATTAATAGTCCAGTGCCATTTAGACCATAAAATTTATGTGGAGCAATTGTTACTAAGTCTAAATCACTAAAATTTATCGGTATTTTACCAATAGCTTGTGAAGCATCTATATGAAATATACAATGCTTATATTCTTTTAAAAGTTCTCCTATTTCATTTATTGGTTGGATAATTCCAAGCTCAGAGTCCACTGAAGTAACACTTACTAAAATAGTATCATCTCTTATCATATCTTTTAATTCTTCTAAGTCAACTCTACCATTTTTATCAAGTGGAATAAGTTCTACTTCAAATCCTTCTCTTTCAAGAGAGGTTGCAGGAGCAATTAAAGACTGATGTTCTAATGAACTAAGTAAAATATGTTTACCAAAATTCTTATATCTTCTAGCAATCCCTTTAATTACTAAATTATTCGTTTCCGTAGCCCCACTAGTATAAATTAATTCATTTTCTTTTACTCCTAATCTTTCTGCAATTCTTTTACTTGCATTATCTAATTGATTTTTGGCTTCCTTTCCCAAAACATGGATAGAATTAGGATTAGCAAAAAAATCATTATTTGCTTTTATAAAAGTATCTAAAACAGCTTTATCTACAGGAGTTGCAGAAGCATAATCTAAATAAACCATAAGTTCCTCCTTTTTACTTGTTTATTATATTACTAAACAAAGAATTTAGTAAATAACTTTTTACAATTACTAATATTTGTGTTATGATATGTATGCTTTTTAAAGGAGGACTTAATGAATAAAATTTATAATTTTGAAAAAGGTATTGTAGAAGTATATAATATAATTCCAAATGAGGTAAAAATTAAAAAATTTAAAAAACAAGAAACAGAAACGATTAGAAAAGATGAAAGAATTCTAACTAGGAATGACAGTATTGGTTGGTTTTCTAAAAAAGAAAATTATCCAGTTTTATTAGAAGCTTTTGGTCTAGAAAAAGAAAATCCTAAGAAAGTAGCTGATATAGAAGTAAATGAAGAATTATTAAATAGATATGTTAATGGTGAAATTAACGGCTATAGACTTAAAAGATTTCAAAGACATAATAATGGTGAAATTAACGGCTATAGACTTAAAAAATTTCAAAGACATGATAATGGTGAACCTTTATATAGTCTAGAAATTGAATATTCCAATAAATATATTCAATTAAGTAAAAGAGAATATGAATTAGAACTTTTAAAATATGGATTGTTTAATAGTAAAGAATTATTAAATGAAGATGATTTAAGTTTTTTAGATACGTTAATTACTATTCCTGATAATCCTGAAGCAAAACTTGATTTTCCAACATTGGTTTTATATCATAATAGTGGATTAATTTCTGATGAATTTGATAGTACTTTGGGTCTTATTGAAAGTTCTAGTAAAGTATATAAAAAAATAAGAAAGAAGAAATAACTTTCTTATTTTTTTATGTTCTGGGATAGGATCATAATAAAACTACACGCTATACTGGTGAGAGCTGAAAAAGCGATAGTGTTAAGAGAAAAGTTACCCTTTTTAAGGGTGAATTTTTACTTTTGTTTAATTTATTTTTTTTATTATTTCGCTTGCAGCTTTTTTTCCTGCTTCCATAGCAAGTATTACTGTGGCTGCTCCTGTTACAGCATCTCCTCCGGCATAGACATTTTCAAGAGATGTTTCACTATTACTAACAACAATTAGTCCTCTGTCGGTTAGTTTGATATTGCTATACTTTATTGCTTCATGATTTTGAGCAGTACCTAGAGCCATTACAACTATATCACAATTAACTATATGGTTTGAATTTTCAATAGGAGCGACTTTTCTTCTACCATCTTCGCCCTCGTCACCTAATTTCATGTCAACAACTTCCATACCAATAACATTATTTGCTTCATCTGTTAGTATTTTTACAGGGTTTGTTAATAAATTAAATTCAATACCTTCCTCTTTAGCATGTTCTACTTCCATTTTTCTAGCAGGGAGCTCTTCTTCACTTCTTCTGTACATTAAATGAGCGTTATAACCCAGTCTTTTTAAGGATCTAACAGAGTCCATTGCAACATTTCCTCCACCTATTACATAGGCAACCTTTCCATGTTTTATTGGTGTTTTAGCATCTTCTTTATAGGACTTCATTAAATTAATTCTAGTTAAAATTTCATTAGCAGAAAAGACTCCGCTAGCATCTTCTCCTTCTATTCCCATAAATTTTGGTATTCCTGCTCCTGTTCCAATAAAGATAGCATCAAACTCATTTCTTAATTCATCTAAAGTAATAGCATTTCCTACTGGGACATTTAAATTAATTGATACGCCAAGCTTTTTTAGACTTTTAACTTGTTTTTCTACAATACTTTTAGGTAGTCTGAACTCTGGTATACCATAAGTTAATACTCCACCAGCTTTATGTAGTGCTTCATAAATTGTTACATTATAACCTGCTTTTGCTAAATCACCTGCACAAGTAAGACCAGCTGGCCCACTTCCAATGATAGCTATTTTTTTGTTCTTTTTTATTTTAGATTTTGTTGTTGAAAAATTATTTAAAAGGGCTTGATCTGAGACATATCTTTCTAAGGCTCCAATCGCAACAGAATCTCCTTTTATTCCTCTTATACACTTTGCTTCACATTGCTTTTCTTGAGGACATACTCGTCCACAAATAGCTGATAAGGATGAAGATTCTTGAATTATCTCATAGGATCTTTTAATATTACCTTCTTTTAATGCTTTAATAAACTCTGGAATTTGTATATTTACTGGACAACCTTCAACACATCTTGGTATTTTACAATGAAGACATCTATTGGCCTCATTTAGAGCTTCTTCTTTATTGTAACCTAACTCAACTTCTTCAAAATTTTTATTTCTAATATTTGCTTCTTGTGTCCTCATCTTTGTTCTTTCTTGATTATTCATAGTTTACTTCTCCTATCATTTTTTCCATTAGCTTTTTTTCTTCATCCTTATAAATATTCATTCTTTTTAAAGCTAAGTCAAAGTTTACTTTATGACCATCAAACTCTGGACCATCAATACAAGCAAATTTAGGTTTTCCATCTATTTCACAACGACATGCACCACACATACCAGTACCATCTACCATAATAGGATTCATACTAACAATTGTCTTTATGTTATATATTTTAGTTAACTCAGATACATTCTTCATCATAATAACCGGTCCAATTGCGACACAAATATCATAATTATTTATATGTTCTTTTAAAATATCTGTAACAAAGCCCTTAGTACCAAAAGATCCATCATCTGTTGCATAATAGACATTTTCAGCTACTTCTTCTATTTTATCTCTTATTAAAAGTAAATCTTTTGTTCTTGCTCCATAAATAACATCGATCTTAAAGCCTTTACTTTTTAAATATTTAACTTGAGGATAAACTGGAGCTATTCCTACTCCACCAGCTACATAGACAATTTTTTTATCTTTATATTTTTCAGGATTTTTACAAATAATATTTGGATTACCTAGTGGACCTGCTACTGCAAAAACTTTATCTTTTAAAGTAGTTAATTCCAAAGTAGATGCTCCTACTACCTGATATATTAGAGAAAGTAGTCCTTTTTCTTTCTCAAAATCATATATAGTTAATGGAATTCTTTCACTATCTTCTTTTCCCATTACAATAACAAATTGACCAGGTATAGCATTTTTTATAACTATTGGGCATTCTATTTCTAATAAATAAGAATTCGAACTAATTGCTTCATTTTTTAATATCTTATACATAGACTCCTCCTATTATGAGTATATCACATTATCTTAAAAAGTAGAAAACCACACTCATTTTTTGTGGATTTTACTTAAATATTTACTAATACTTAAATATTTATAAATAAAACTTTTATTATTACAATACTTATAATAGCCTCGATAATGACTATATAAATAATAATATTTATCTACTTTATTTTTTAACATATTATTAATATTTCTTTTATGCTTATTAGTCATTAATTGTAATAGTTTTTTCT
>OCVV011096075.1_pt1 | contig 15375 bp, 13 predicted proteins | sample 1539721 | NCBI WGS metagenome assembly OCVV01 (sample SAMN02144230, study PRJEB22623) | gut metagenome | biome: sheep rumen | host: Ovis aries | place: New Zealand
GTGGCGGGATTTGAACCCACAACCACGTGATCCCAAATCACGCATGCTACCAATTGCACTACACCCAGATAATGTGTGTTGGGTGTGCAGTAGTCGACTTCTGCATCCACGACGCAGGTTTCGACATCAATCACACGACGTTCCATACAGAGTGACACAACGTTATTTGGTGAAACTGCGTAGGCTCGACCTCATTCACCTTGTCGATTGGGTCTCCCTCTGCATAATATAAATGCTTCAGCACTCGGTCATTTTACTATACAGAGTCTCTCTTAGCCGCCATGCGCTCTGGAGTTCGTTCTCCAAGTGTTCTGCTTAATGGAACCGCTATTGTCTTACTGCCTTTTATTGCTTGGCTACCAACACACTGGTGCGTCTGGGGAGACTTGAACTCCCGACCTTCGGATTAAAAGTCCGCTGCTCTACCGCCTAAGCTACAGACGCAAATTACTCACCAACAATCACATAAATCTTCTGTTTCCCCCATTTTACCCACAAACAATCCAAATTATTCAGTTCCTTACATAATTCTGGTTTATTTCTTCGAACTTCTCCACGAGAAGATACGACATTTGCTTCTACAAGCACAGCTGGAAGAAACCTCTCATTGGTAAATAACGTATCGCGTTTATCAAATCTTTCAAACTCTTCTTTAGAACTTGAAATTAACTTCCACGGCTCAACCAAAGGTCTGCCAATCACAATGTTATGGAACATACCGTTAACCCCTTTACATAAGAAATTGGTCGAAATGGTACGATTTGAACGTCGCCTCATCGTCCCGAACGATGCGTGCTACCATTACACCACCATCTCGATACGAAAGGATCAACCTTCCGTTTCTAAAACGACATACTCAATATCATTACCCAAACGATAATCACGCAAAGCCTCAATTAACTGCCGAAGAATGAACGATTCGTACTCTTTCGTCTCATAATTAGGATACGCATAGTACATATAATCCGATGCATTTGGCTCTGTATATTCATTGCCTTCATCGTCTTTCTCAGGTTGATTCTTACCAAACATCATTTCATGCTGTAATTTTGCCGCATAAACTTCAGGACTAAGGACATCATAAAAACCTTCGAAATTACCATACTCATCATGCTCATATGCTTGGACATCTTTAATCAAAAAATAACCTGTCCTAATATAACTTCCTGTCGGTAAATCCTTTTCGGAAAGATATTTTACATCAAGATGCTTGACCTTATTCCAATCCTCATACTCAAATTCTTTACGAAGTTCTTCTGAAACTTCCTTATCAGATACAGTATCAAACTCCTCATGTAAATCCGAAGCAAAAGATCTGGAACGACTGACCATTGGTTCTAACTTACCATTCGCATTGTAAGGACCCCACGGATAAATCTTTCCATCTTTCTTATATCCGACATAATAATTATAGTAATAACTCATAATGTCCTCCTTACGGCTCAACAGCCTAATGACAATAGTAGGACTCGATGGTGCGCCTGAAGGGACTTGAACCCCCAAAACCTTCGGATTAAGAGTCCGCTGCTCTACCAATTAAGCTACAAGCGCATATCAACCATAAACATATGGTCTAATATCATCCAATACATTCACACAAGCAGGATTGTCTGCTTTAATAACCAACGTCATTGGCTCTAACAAATTCATACTGAATAAACCCATAATAGACTTTGCATCAACAATATACTTACCAGAAACAATTTCCATATCTGCATCAAACTTACCGACAATCGAAACAAAAGACTTAACCTTTTCCAATGAATTCAATAACACCCTTACAGATACCATTTTTCACATCCTTTCTTTGATTTATACAAACCCATGGCATGCCCGATGGGATTCGAACCCATAACTTACGGTTTAGAAGACCGTTACTCTATTCCATTGAGTTACGGGCACTGGTGATCCCTGCGAGACTCGAACTCAGCATTTTTGGCTTGAGAGGCCAACTTCCTAAACCAATTAGAAGAAGGGACCTGGAGCGGTAGACGGGGCTTGAACCCGCAACATCCACCTTGGCAAGGTGGTGCGCTACCAATTGCGCTACTACCGCATATGGTGATGCCACGGGGACTTGAACCCCGACTCTCTGGCTTGAAAGGCCAGTGTCTTCAACCAGTTCGACTATGGCACCATATTTATTTGGCGTCCCATGATGGATTCGAACCATCGACTTGTACTTTAGGAGAGTACTACTCTTGTCCACTGAGCTAATGGGACATCGATGGTGGACCGCCTGGGACTCGAACCCAGAACTATTCGGTTATGAGCCGAGTGGTCTAACCAATTGACCTAACGGTCCTGGTGGATTGAGCTGGAATTGAACCAGCGACACGGGGATTTTCAGTCCCCTGCTCTACCATCTGAGCTATCAATCCATATGTGAGCCGAACCATCACAACTCACTTGTCCGTCCATATCAGTAACATCGAAACAGATATCTCGTTTCTTAACGGCTTTCCTAACCTGGTGGAGCTGAAGGGTGTCGAACCCTCTACCTCCTGCTTGCAAGGCAGGCGCTCTCCCAGTTGAGCTACAACCCCAGATTAGTCCATAGATCGTCGGCAATAGTGATTGTCACGATACCTCTGCTATTGCCCTATGGACTTGGCGACTGTGTCAGGAATCGAACCTGAACCTCCTAAGAGACCACTTGGTGTGCTATATATTTAAGTCGACTTCCATTACACCACACAGTCATGGCGACTCTGGCGGGGCTCGAACCCGCTATCTCCTGCGTGACAGGCAGGCGGATCAACCTGTTTTCCCTCAGAGCCATATGGTGGGCTGGGGAGGACTCGGACCTCCAATGTTTACCCTGTGGGTGACGGATTTACAGTCCGCTGGCTTCACCAATTCGCCACACCAACCCTGGTGCACAAAGAGAGATTTGAACTCTCACGCCACTTTCGTGACACTGGCCTCTGAAACCAGCGCGTCTTCCGTTCCGCCATTCGTGCAAATATTGGTGAGTCGACCTGGACTTGAACCAGGAATGCCAAAAGGCCACGGGGTTACAGCCCGCTGCGTTACCAATTCCGCTCACCGACCCTGGTACATCAGGTGAGATTCGAACTCACACGCCCCGTTAAGGACAACAGGTTCTTAGCCTGTCACGTCTTCCATTCCGTCACTGATGCATGTTTCATCTTCTGTATTTTCTAAATCTTCATCTTTCTCTTCTTGCGACTGCATATAGAGAAAATATCCTATATCATCCATAGATAGCTGCTTGCACATCTTTTCATACATCCTTTCTCTAATGTTCGTGGTACCGATGACGGGACTCGAACCCGTACGCTCATACGAACACCAGATTTTAAGTCTGGGGTGTCTACCAGATTCCACCACATCGGCTGGTACTGTTGGTGAGATTTGAACTCACACGCCATTTCCATGACAATAGGGTTTGAGCCTATCGCGTCTTCCATTCCGCCACAACAGCTGGAGCTCCCGACAGGAATCGAACCTGCAACCTACTGATTACAAATCAGCCGCGCTACCTGTTGCGCTACAAGAGCATATGGTAGCAGAGACGGGATTCGAACCCGTATATCAGGTTTATGAGACCTGCAAGGCAACCACTTCCTTAACTCTGCCATGGAGCGTGTAACGGGAATTGAACCCGTACCCTCAGCTTGGAAGGCTGATATCCTCACCGTTAGACGACACACGCATTAACCACTATTTTCATCAGACTCTTCAATCTCAGGTTCGTCATCCCACATCGAAACAGGATTCCACCACGGATCCACTCGATAATCAAATAACTCCTCTTCCAAAGCATGCACTTGTTTCACAAGATAATCTCGCTCCGCAGATGCATCATTTAGCTTCAATTTGTTTAACGTAACGTACTTTTCAGGGATTAACCCTAACACTTCACATACCGACTCAATATTATCGCCTACGTCAAAATTTTGAATCAAAAGTATATGATTTGCTTCAGCAAGTTGCATAGCTGCTTCTGTATATGTGTTATTTGTAATTACAACACACAATTGTGCCTTGTAATACTCTTTTGCTGCACATATCTCCTGTACAGCATGATTTCCAATCTTTGAACTATAATACTTACATTGAAAAATGATCTTAAAATAGCGATTGATCTCCACAATCACATCCGTACCAAAATCCCCTGTTGCACGAGTAACATAGGTCTTATAGCCCAATGCTTCAAATTCACAAGCAACATAATATTCATAATTTTGTCCTGTCGGATGATACCCATTCTGGTATGCTTCGACCAACTTTCTATTTTTCTCTGAAAACATTCCAATAAAGTCCTTTCTTTTGATGACTTACGCCATCATGGGGTGACGGACGAGACTCGAACTCGCAACCTTCGGGGCCACAACCCGATGCTCTCACCAATTGAGCTACCGCCAACATATGATTTCGGAACGGGAGCGAAATCTCCGCTCCGAAACCTTTTATTTGCTATATTTATTGGCAATTCCGCTTGCAGCATAGCTGTTTGGCTTAATTGCACAATCATAGCCCATTGCTTGAACCCATCCAACAATTTCTTGGATCAGAGCCTTCGTGCTTCCGTTGTAGCCGACGTCGCAATGAATCTGGAAATGAATATCCATATCATTGATGTCCACACCAAAGTGAGTTAACTGCGTTTCAATCTCACTAAACAAACCGTCCGCCACGGACAAACTACGTTGCGTTTCTTCTTGAATCTTCTGACGCAGATTATCAATACGACGCACATAGTTCACACGATAGAAGAAGATGCCACCGCTACCAACACGGTGTAATGCGATAACCTCAACCATCTTTGTCTTATCGAAATTCTGGCTATCGGTACCTACCGTCACCTCATAATGTGACATAGGACTACGCGCCATATATTCCGCTGCGATTTTCGCAATGTCCTGCAGCAATACTGCTTGACCATTTGGCCTCATAAACATTTCGCCCAAATTAAACATCTCCTTTCAAACTATGGTGGACTAGGCAAGGAGTCGAACCCGCTCCTCTTGGGCTTCAACCAAGCGCTTCTACCGAGTTAGCTTCCAGTCCATACCCATTCACTCATCAACTAAAATACTTGCTGGTTCATTCAAGATACGAGACAAAGTCAACTTATCTTTATCAGATAAATCTTCAGATTTCACATTCTGATACATCAATTTCCACCAGATCGTATCGACCATCGCACAATCACCACAGGTTCTTGGCGATAACACTCCAAACATCCCCATTCTCGGAGGATAATCCCATCCTTTTTCAAATGCTTCATCAGGAGTCAATACTTCCTCTTTCCCACAGACTTCGCACACATGTCGTAATTTCATATCGTACCTCCTATGAACCATGGCTGGAACGGGGGGACTCGAACCCCCAACCTATCGGTTAACAGCCGATTGCTCTGCCATTGAGCTACGAACCAATATTCAATGAAATAAAAATCGCCTGTGCTTTGGTCTCTTTCGAGTTTCCTCACACAGGCGATTCAATTCCACATGTCGTTTCCATATGTCGGTTCCATATGCTCTACCCATATTTCCTTTCCATACTTCGGTCCTTATGTGAAAAGGTGCATGGGCTTCAGGTGACTTACGTCAGCCTTACAACGCTGCGGTTCCTGTGTGTCCTATTAAACTTTCCATCTTTATACAAGTTGGCCAGTGTATCCTGTCCTTCTAAATTCGGGCATGCAAAACCAGGCATACCAAGGTACGCCTCAAATGACTTATGATTTCTTATAACAGAAATACGTGTAATCATCGTTTTGCTCTCCTTCTTTGAATTTAGTGAGGACGGATATATCAGACGAAACCGCTATTCCATACCACCTATCCGTATTATACTCTTTCCCCAAAGCATTGTCAACAGGTTTAATAAAAAAAATTCATTGAAATACGAACTTTTTTATGCTACAATGATAAAAGAAATTTCACATAAATGAGGCGAATCTAATGAGTACCAAATCAAGATTTCGAACCCTTTATATCCGTCGGCTCATCTTTCGAAGCCTCATTTTTATAAGCATGATATTACTATACATCTTCCGCAAAAATGACTTTGATGTAGCTACGGGTTTCAATTTCATAACCAAATTTTCACCCCTGCACATTCTATGGGGTATATGGATGATAGATATGATATTGCAACTGTGCAATCATTGATATTCTTTATCTCACCCACACAATATCATATCAAGTCGTCATTTTATGCACAACAGCTTTTTATGTCTGTGATTTAATTTGCGTCATCATATGGTGTCCTTTCAAAGCATTCTTCATGCACAACAAATGTTGTACCACATGTCGAATCTTCAATTGGGACCATGCCATGATGTTTCTACCGCTCATCGCAATTCCAGGCATATGGACGTATACATTACTTGCATTATCCATTGTAATCCTTATCGTTTGGGAAGTTGCATGTACATTGCACCCAGAACGATTTCATGAAATCACAAATTGTGCATTACGATGCTCAAATTGCAAAGATCGCTTATGTGGCAAACCAATAAACGAAGAAAAACCGTGACTCATGTCACGGTTTTTTCATGTCATCAAAAGTAATGTTCGTCCATCAAGATCTGCATGATTTACCGTTCTATCTCTCACTATTATCGGCATACACTGAATCGGACCTAAATAAATATCGTCCTCATACGACGTCATGACAGCAACATAATCACATTCAGGATTATCATCAATCGCCTCTCCAACAGTCTTATATCTAAGTTTCTGTTTTCGAAGAAGTTTCTTCTTCTGCCGATATTTTCGTTCAGCCTTACTCCGCAACTTCACCCTCAACATGGCAGCACCTTCTATTTAAAAATTAAGAAGCAATCGCAAAATCTCGACGGATATCTTCCTTATTGGAATTCACCAACGTCATAAGAGCACGTGCATAGTCCTCATATTTCACATCAAACGAATCACCGTCACTATAATGTAACGTAGCTCTCGTTTTATCCTCATTAAATGTAATATCTTTCACATACGCTCGATCAAACATTTCAAACCCACCTCGCTATTTATTTATTGATAATACATTATCATTATATTCATTTATCAACCAAAAATCAATAAAAAAGTCGGTGAGATAAAAATCTCACCGACTTCTCATTAAGCATTCATACGACGCGCCATTTCTGTATCAAAACGACCCTGTGCAAAATCCCAACGGTCAAGCGACACCAAGAAACGATAGAACGCATCTGTTACCTCGTAAGAACCAAGAGAATTCAAATCTTTCTCGTTAATCTTACCCTCGGAATAAACCTTAGAATCCTTATCCTCAGCGGCTTTCTGCAATTCAGCCAAATCTTCAGATGTAGACGAACGAATGATATACGGTTCGCTATTCAAGCCATACAAATCGCCATGCATATTAACGAACTTCGTAGTATCGTTCCACATATAACGCTTCACTTCAAGATAACTCTCGATAATATCCTTATCTAACGAGTGGTTAACACCAGACGTTGAAGATACGAGGTCTTCACGAGACAGCATATTGCCAGCATAACGCTTCTGATCCTTATTGGACTGTTGTGCAGCAGCCTCGGCATTAGCCTGTAACTGCTCCGTGTTCTCCTCAACGTCGCCCATCCAATCATCAGAAAAATCCATCTCGAACTCATTCTCGTCCTGCTCATTCGTAGCTTCTTCCCTCTTACGCAGATAATTATTGATAATCGTCATAATCTCATCTGCATAGTTATCTGGGTCAAGCTGTTCAATCTCATAATCAGAATAACCATAAGCTTGCTGATACGCAATCTTAGCAGGTTCAGACATCGTAGACTGTTCGATACGCTTATTCAACATCTTCATAAAATCAGGCTGATTCTTACGAACGTCAAAGTCCAAAGCGGAAGACAACGTAGGAATCGTCTGCAACGAATAGTCATGACCAGCATGAACAATCGTATTACTAAACAGACGCCAAGACATCGGAAGAATCATTTCATTACGGTTCCAAACAGGACTATCGCCAGCACGGAACACGATAGAGTTACGTTCCGAAATAAACGCCATATCGTTGTAAGAAATAACAGGAACTTCCTTCGTCGTCATAGTTACAGTCTGCTTCGGATCGTTCTGCATAAACAGACGCTCTTTATCGACCGTAATTGTCTTACTATCTTTGAACGTCCTATGTGTCGTACCAGACATCTTCTGCAATGTATCAAGCATCGAGTCATCGGTAGACTTAAGGAACACGATGTTCGAGGTATTACCTTGAACAATCTTATCAACAGAATCACCGTAAACGTCTCTTAACTGCTGCAACGTCTGCAGAATCAAAGTAAACTGCTGTTCCTGACCAAGTCCGATGGAAAGCATCGTAGCAAAACCAGAGATACCATGTCCTTCAGACTGTAAGTTACCCAACTCATCAAGCATGAATCGTGTCTTATACAAAGGTTTCTGATTCGACTTTGTCATGTATGACTTATCAAAATTCAAGTCAACCAACTGTTTGACCAAAATAAGAATCAATTTGGCGTATTTCATCAAATGCGGAGGCGTAACGAGGAACACCATCTTTGGCTTCTCACTGTAACGCACTTGCGTTCTGATAATTGCCACTGTATTTACAGACTCTAAACGCTTACTGGTCAAAACATCAGGAATCTTCATTTGCTTGAACTGAGTCTTTGCTTTACGATAGACAATCTTACCATCTTTCGTTTTGAACTGACGCAGCTCAACCAAAACACCATTCTTTACGATCTTATCGCCAAGAATAGGATCCGTTATATAATATCTCGCATCCAAAGAAGTCTGATACGACTTCTTGAACTGGAAATAGAAGGAGCGAATTAACATACCCGTCTGTGGATTGACAATCTGCAATCTCACATAAGCAATATCCTTCGGATATTTGCCCTTGAAATAATATTTCGCCCAACCTTCACGAGAAATCGTATCCTCGTGGTAGAAATCTTTACCCATTTCTTGTGTGAAGTCCTTATCATGATAAGACATCCACTGTGCCTGCATACCAATCAAATGGTACTTAGCCAAGAAATCAGAATGGAATCGAATACCAAATGTTCTTGGGAACGACAAACCTGGAAGGTCAGCATTCTGCGAAGGAGTACCAGAAGTAAGTGTTGAAATCGTCGGGTCTGTAAAGAACGACATAGCCGTAATAGCAATACCGTAAACGGATGCCAACATCTTTTCAGCACCAGCCATTGAACGCAACGCATTGTTAGCGTTACTAACAAGTCGTCTCATTGAGTTCGTAGGAAGCGTATCCGTTGCATTAAAATACAACGTCAACAAGTCAGCCTCTGGCTTATCTTCCCACAACTTCGACTTGGCTTCTACTTCTGCCAGTTTGTCCTGATATTCTTCATCCGACATAGAGTCGAACTTACCTGCCTTTGCGTCTTTTGTAAACTCAACAGCAGGGTTCTTAAGCTTTCTGGATGTCAACTGTACGAATAACTGATAGGTATTATACAGTGTGACTTTGCCCCACATAGCATCCAGTTTTGTTTCCAAAACCTTCTCATCCATACGGGTCTTTTCAGCGAAACTACGAAGTTCTTTCTCTTCTTCCAGATAATAGTCAATAAGACCATATGCAGCACGCTTAAATGCGTTATTAGCAGCGTTCGGCCACACAGGGTCATCACCGCCATCAACAGGGAAGAAAACGTCCGCAATATTTTCAACATACAGTGCAGCTTTCGTAAAGTCACCTTCACGAGCCGCCTCAGCAGCCAAACCGAGCGGATTATAAATATCCGTCTTCATAGCGTTAATCAAGTTGAACTGAACAACTTGGAAACCACGCACCGTGGAACGCACATAGAACTTAACCAACAACTCACCCTTAGGATCGTTAATGACCATATTATTTGGTCTACGTTCTCTCGTCCACATATCGAGCGTAGGCTCGATAACCGTCTGACCTTTACCAGCACGAGTAATAGCCAACACCATCGTGTTGACAGGTGCCGTATCAACCAGATACGCTCCGCCTGGTCTCTGCGGCTCGTAAGCAGGTAATTGCCAGTCACCGTTAATCAAATCTGCGACCGTGTCATAACCTTTCAGCTTATCACGGTCTTTATTATCAGGATTATAAGGAATCATCGTTGCGTTATAGAACTTACGCAAACCCTTGACATTCGGCAAGCCTGAAGCGTCATACAACGCATTCATGAAATCAATATCAATCATCGGTTTCGTCTCATACAAGATATTATCATCTTCATCACGAAGAATCTCACCTTTATATAAGACTACATCACCATCATCATCTTTAATATCCTGTGGAACACGACGAGCAACCTCAACTTCATTCAACCCTTTATTACTTAAAGCACAATGCGAAATCATAGAAGAAAATTGCACATCAGATGTAGCACCGACATCAGGGAACCAGTCGAATTTTCTCTGAATTTCTTCAGGCAATGCAATATGTTGGTCGTTCTGATACTGGTTAATATCAGATGTATCTAACGTACCGTTCTGAACATCCAAATTATGCTTCAGCACCAAATACATGACGCCATAAAACACTGCTGAAATAATCAAACAGATTAATACACGAGTGAACGAGAAATGACCGACATAATATGCGAACGAGTGTGACTGCTGATCGTAGCCATACAGATATGACGATATGGCCTTTACAATACCAATCATATAATATGACACAAAGAACACAACCACAGTCAACACCGCATTCAAAATATTACGCGATGTCATTGTTTGCTTCTCGCCTATCCTGGTACGCTCAAGCTGCTGATCTTCATATACGTCACGAAATTGCATCGTGTCTTGAACATTCCTACCACGCAGTCGGTCCCAATTCGACGTAGACTTTGGCATATTTGTCAGCGCCTCCTTCCCATAAAATAATACAAAGCATATTAGAAACGGCGGCGGCAACCATCAATTTATGATCACCGTCGCCGTACTCTCAACAATTCCGTACTTTCAACAATTGTGTCAAACTATTCAACTTAGATTAGTTCTGACCTTCGGCATCAGCTTCATTGGCTTCGGGCTGAGCATCAGCAGCATCCTCTGTATCAGAATTTGCTTCATCCTTTGCCTCTTCAGCACTATCAGCTGCATTTTCAACCTTCTTCTCATCAACCTTCTCATCGGTCTGAACCTCAGACTCAGAAGGCTCAACAGTCGTATTCTGATTAGTCTTGAACTCGTCAAGAATCTCCTGCTGTTGCATCTTCGTCTGATGCTGAGTATTAATATACTCACCACCGATAAAGCCGATAGCCAGAGTAGCAATCGCAATAGCGATAATAAGGAAGGTAGAAACAAGGTTACTACGACGATGAACTTCCATAAGATGATCACATCTATCTTCAAGAGCATCGTTCATATCACGCATCTGCTCAAAACGAGTAGCATACTCGGCATCCTTTGTAGCATCGAGCTTCTGATACTTATCAAGAAGTTCATCATACTTCGCTTCAAGAGCCTTACGCTCGTTAGCAGCACGCTCCATGTTATGATCGTTATCTTCCTTAAGGGAAGCAATACGCTGAGCATTCTCACGCTTAAGCTGTTCGATATCCTCAAGCAGACCTTCTCTCTTCTGACGATATTCCTCAGAGAGAGCCTGCATCTTAGCCGTCTGTTCTGCAAGAACCTTATCGGCACGTTCGCTCTGACGAAGCTCCTCAGCAAGAACTGCACTACGAGCCACATCATCCTGACGATTATCGTCAACGAACTTACGCATCTCATCGTCAAGTTCCTTATAACGCTGTCTCTCGTCAGTAAGAGAAGTCAGATACATATCTGAAATCTCATCCAGAACTTCCGTGATATTCAGGTCGAGCAATGAAGCCGCCTCAATACGACGGCGCTCATACATATCATGCAGAGCATCCTGATATTCATCTTCGATAGCGGCCTTTTCAGAAGCCTCAATATTATAAATCTCAAGGTCATGCTGACGACCATAACGCTCACGATACTGATGCTGAGCAGCACGAGCGGCTTCCATACCGACTTCCTGCAGACGCTGTCTCCAGTTCGTCTCAATCTCTTCCTTACGTTTCATGATACGACGGTCAATGCCATCCATGGCTTCGCGCTTATCAGCTTCGATACCATTATACATCTGACCATACTGTGTATCAGGATCGTGAATATCAAGAGATTCACGAATACGTTCACAAGCCATAGAAACAAGCTTGAAGTAACGTTCACGCATCTGCCACTGGTTCTCGCTATGCAATCTCGCAAGCTCGACATTAGCAGCACGGCTCATCTCGTTCAACTGGTCGTTAATCCAACCAGGTCCACGATGTTCCTCAAACGGAATATACGGGTTACTCTGCATAAACTGAGCATCAAACGGCTCAGACGTAACCTCAAGACCAAGGTCTTCAGAATAGAATTTACGAACAACGACCTGATTACTAAAGTCCTCAGGAATAGTCTGCTCTGGGACTTCATCAGCAGCTAAAGCAGCGGCATATGGATCATATGCATCATCTTCCTGCGGAACATCTTCTTCCGCAACACCCATATCCGACGACTGAGCAGTCCATGCATCAGCTGATGTATCATCAAATGCTGGGATATCATCATCAACGGAAGGAATATCATCCTCCGCAGGGATATCTTCCTCTACAGTCTCAGCAGGAACTTCAGTGTTACCAGACGTAGCGCTTGCGTCGTCCATCTCTGCCCCGAAAAAATCGTCGTCATCATCTCCAGAGGCATCATCATCAGAATCTCCGAGAATATCATCGATGTGACCGTCATCTGCGACCAGATCGCTCACCTGTGCGAACGTAGTCTTCACACCCAGCAACTCAATATCACCAGATTCATCAACCTGACAGAACTCATATGGAGCATCAGTCAAAAGACTGAACTCATCCATAGCAGTCAAAGTGCCTGCATCAGGAATGATACAAATACACTCTGCATCCATTAAGTCCTGTGTGATATAAGTCTGAATTCGACCAGAGTTAATGCATTCAATGATGCTACCCTTAGCTTCATCTTTCCGTGACTTCTTATCTAAGCCGCCAATATCGGCGGTATCGAGAACAAGACCCACATACTTCTGTTCGCCATGTTCATAGCGAATGAACGCATCATTCTCCTTAAACTTGTCGAGCGCAGTTTCGAGAACTGACTCGTGAAGAATCTGCGACATGCCAGATGACTTCTTCTTTGAGGCTTTGCCCTTAGAAGAAACCTGTGCAGAATCTTCTGCTGCTTCAGCAGCGGCGTTTTTCTTACCAAAAAGTGCCATTTCTTTACATTCCTTTCTTTAAATTTATCTGCGTGCCGCAGAATTAACTGTAACAGGTGTCACCACAATACGTGCAGATGACTCAAGCTGATGCTTGTTCTGATAAGCAGGCGTACCTTCGTAATCAATCAGTAATGCCTGTACATCTGGATAAGTGTTAATCGCCTGTGCGACCGCTGTAACCACTTCAGATTCCAGTTTGGAAATAACAGCACGAGCACCACCAGCGTCAGATTCTGTATCCAAATTGTCTTTGACAATATAGTCTACAATACGTTCCTTAATCTTCAGCTCGATACCATGCTTCTCTTTAACCTGGTCTCTCAGCTTGGTCAACTTATTCTTAACAATCAGTTTCTGTGTATTTTCTGACAACGGCTGGAACGGAACGATACAGTCTATACGTCCTAACAATTCAGGCGGGAACCTATTGTCACCCGTTGTCTGACTGATTGAATTACGAATTAACTTCTCATATTTCTTCAGGTTCTCACCCGAACCTGTATCAGATGCCGCGTATTGTGCAATGTCCTTATAAACCTCATTACCTGCGTTCGTGGTCATAACAATATATGAGTTGACAAATGGCACCTCACGGTTATTTTCGTCAGTCAAACGACCATCATCCAATACCTGCAAAAGAATACGTGTAACAGGAGCACAAGCTTTTTCAACCTCGTCCAACAGAATAATACTGTAAGGACGCTCCCAAACACGGTTCGTAAGCTCATGACGGAACAAATCAAGCGAACTCTCATTAGCATATTCCGTCATATCGAAACGAATCAATCTACGACTATCATTAAATAAGATCTGAGCCAACTGTTTCGTCATTTCAGTTTTACCGACACCAGTAGATCCTGTAAACAGGAACGAACTCATTGGCTTACTCTTATCATTCAAGTCCGCAACACAAATCTGCAAACGATCTTGAATAATAGTTGATGCAAGTTCCTGTGCATACACATGCGCATCCAGTTCTTGCTTAATCCTTGTTGCATCCACACGGAATGCGATATTAACGCCCTCAGATTCGTAAATAACATCAGCTAACAGTTTCCTATCAAGCCTACGTCTGCTGTACCTGTACCAACCAACCATAGCATCCAACACAAGAATGGACTTACGAGGCTGTGCGTTAGCAGGAATATATCGGTTTGTTAAATCGAATATATCTTCAAAGAGCATATCATTATAGAATTGTTGCTCAACACCATAGCGTCTCGCCATACCCCTTAAGATGGCTACAACCATCTTCTTTGACGGTGGTTCCAAATTGATACGCTGCAAACGTTCAACCAACGGCTGGTTAGGTGAAATCCATTTACGGAACTCTACGAACGTCGTGGCGGCAATAACACGAATACCACGTGTACCTGAATCAGCCAACAAAGGCTTCAGTGCTTCAACGGCTGCAGGAGAAAGTTCTACAACCTGATGAAACTCATCTATAAACAGAACTACTTGGCAAGACTCTTGCTTACAGTATCGCTGAGTTTCATCAAAAAGATTTTTCAACTTATCAGCCATTTGGTTCTTATCACGCAAATCGGCAATCATATGGGACAAGTCTACTTCCAGATAATACCTGTCAGGATCATCTAACATAATACCTTGTACCAATGCCGTTTTACCAGAACCAGCTTCAGCCAAGAGAATAACGTTACACAATTCAGGACGCTGCATAGCAGCCATAACTCTTGCTTTCTCTACTTCACGTCCAACAATCTCTCTCTCAGCCCGTTTTACAGGCGACGTATAGGTTTCCAGAAACGGATATAACGGCTTATCATCAGCATCACGCGGAAATTTTCTATCAAAAATCATATGCCGTTTCCCACTCCTTATATCACTAATACAAAGAACAATTCCTTGTAACTACTCATTATTTTATCATGAATTGCTTTTAAAATCAACTCATAAATCAAAGAAATCTTATTATCATAAAGAAAAAATAACAAGAAACTCTTAGGACTCACTTTCTGTACTTGCTACAGCGCCCTCAACACTAAAGGTTACTGTCGCTTCAGCGTCATACATAGCGTCTTGGCTTGATGCAACTAAGATAACACCAGCGTTATCACTTACGACAATAACATGCGTAAATGCCGTCGCACCATCACCTTCGCC
>OCVV011250384.1_pt1 | contig 15368 bp, 11 predicted proteins | sample 1539721 | NCBI WGS metagenome assembly OCVV01 (sample SAMN02144230, study PRJEB22623) | gut metagenome | biome: sheep rumen | host: Ovis aries | place: New Zealand
TAAAAAAGAGACTGCTTGAAATTGCTTCGAAGTGCGTGGAGGTAAAGAATGAGCGAAAAATTTGATCTGTCCGTGAATTTCAGCCTATACAACGGAGCCGTTGTCCTTGATTCCGGGGAAAATTTTGTGAAAATCGGCTTAACAGATATTTCAAATGAAAACTTGAAGAAAAAACTCAGAAAGTCGGTGAAGGCATTTTATGAGCTGAAGGGGAAAAAAATTGCTGAAGAAGCCTGCCTTTTCCTTCCTCTTGATGAGCAAAGCCTTAAGCATGAGATTTCCTTGCGCTATGCAAAAAGTGAGCGGGAAAATGAGAGAAAAAATGACGGCAGCGAGGCGACGATGCTTTTGGATACCCTTTTGTCTCAAGCCGGAAAAAAGGGTGCGACGGATATTCATATAGAAGAAAGACGGGTTCGTTTCAGGATTTCCTCAAGGCTGGAGGAGGTATGCGAGCTTTCCTATGAAAAGTGCCTTGAGCTTGTCCGCCGCATAAAAGTTCTTGCCAACCTTAATGTGCTTGAAAGCAGAAAGGCCCAGGACGGTCATTTCGTTTTCCGGGGGCAAGACCAGATTTTCGTGCGTGTTTCCTGCCTTCCTTCAGTTTCTGGCAATGGAAATTCGGAAAGTGTTGTCCTCAGGCTTTTGAACGTGACAAGAATTCCCCTGTCCCTGAAAGAGCTGGGCTTTACGGAAGAGCAATGCGCTTCCTTATGCAAGCTCATTAAAAATGAAGACGGACTTATTTTGATTTGCGGTTCAACTGGCAGCGGTAAGTCAACTACGGCGGCTTCGCTTTTGACGGAACTTACCAAAATCTTCGGCGACAGGAAAAAAATTATTACGATTGAAGATCCACCTGAATATGTCCTTGACGGAATCACGCAGGTTCATGTGGATGGGGAAGGCGGAATGTCTTTCTCAGATGCCCTCCGCTTTATTTTCAGGCAGGATCCAGATGTGATTTTTGTGGGGGAAATCCGGGACAGCATTAGCGCTCGCACTGTCCTCCAGGCTTCACTTACCGGGCACCTTGTCCTTGCCACAGTTCATACAAGCGGACTTCAGGAGACATGTATTCGAATGAGGGAACTAGGCGTTGACTTTGACGAATTAAGCTCGGTGCTGAGAGCGATGATTTTTCAAAAACTTCTTTCGGATAAAGGTGAAAAAGTCAGGCTTGAGGCCAGAATTGTGGAAAAAAAGGAAATCCTTGCTGAAGAAGCAACAAATTTTCCTAAACTGAGGAATAAGAGCCTGCCTCTGTCTCATCACTTTTATTTTTTTGGAAAACACAAGAATCTTGAGGAGAGAAGGGCATGAGGGGAATTCTTTGCATTTTTGGAAAAAAGAAAAGGCTTCTTATTTTCACAGAGAGACTTTTTGAACTTATATCAAGCGGAATCTCTTTACAGAAGGCTTTGTTTATTCTCAGCAGAATGAATTTCACTGACATTAAGCTGAACCGACTGGCATCATTTTTGCATAAGTCAATTCTTGCTGGCACGAAATTTTCTTTGGCAATAAAGCTCGCTCCCTATGTCTCTGTGTCGGACTGGTATTCGGCCTTCATTACGGTTTCTGAGGAGTTCGGTGGAATCAGCTCTGTTCTGGAACACCTGACGCTTCTCCTCAGACATGAAAAAAATACCTCACGGAAAATCATGGACTCACTGCTTTATCCCTGCCTCCTGCTCGCCAGTTCTGCCATTGCGGGATACCTTTCCGTTACTTTTATCCTTCCGAGTTTTTCAGCGCTTTTCTCAGAGAATATCCGGCAGATTCAGGAAAATGCAGTCAGGACAATGATAAAGGCTGATTTTTTTCTCTTGTTTGTATTTTCTGTCTTTGTGCTAGTGACGAAAAAAATTTTTTCGCAAAACCAATGCGCGGGAATTATGAAAACCCTGTCTTTCCTGCGTGAGAATTCCATCCCGACACTGCCTGCCATTTCCTGCACACTGGCTTTTTCTTCTGGGAATAAAAGGCTCTCAGCAGCCTTGATTTCAGTCAGGAAGAGGCTGCTGGACGGGGAAGAAATCTCGGATTGTTTCGGAAAATGCCTTGAAGACTCTGGCTTCAGGCAGGAGGGGCTGCTTGTCGCTGAGAACCTCATGTTTAATCAGGAAACAGGTGGAAAGGACGCTTTTGCCAAGGCCTATTCCTGCCTTTGTGAAATTCAGGCCAGTCGGGAGCAGTTTTTTCTTTCCATCATTCAGCCATTTTTCCTGCTTGTAGTTGCGATTTATCTTTGTCTGATTTTGAAGGCAGCATTTCTGCCTTTTATAACGAATTTAGGAGGTTTTTTATGAAAATTCTTACACGAAAGGGGATTGGTAAGCTGAAAAAGCGCAAGGATGCTGGCTTTACCTTTATCGAGACTCTTGCTGTCCTTGCCGTGACTGCGATTCTTTCTTCCCAAGTTGGAATTGCGACCAGCAAAATGCTTCAAAAAGCCCGTCTTTCTGCGGCAAAAAACCAGATTGAGCAGCTGAAGCTCTCTTTGCAAAGCTATTACGCTGACTGCGGTTGCTTTCCTACTGAGGAGCAGGGGCTTATGGCCTTGTGGGAAGAGCCGGACCTTTATCCCCTGGCTGAAAACTGGGCAGGGCCTTATACGGATAAAAAAATCACTGTGGATCCATGGGGCTCTCCTTATATTTACAAGCTGAAGGGCTCTGCTTCCGCTACTGAGCTTCCCAAAGGCCTTCCATTCGGAATTATCTCCCTTGGCCCGGATAAAAGCCCGGGCGGTGATGGTAATGACAAAGATATTTTTTCATGGGAGTAAAAAAATGAGAAATAAACTCTTGATTCAAAAAAAAATCGCAAAAGATGCCGGATACGCTCTTTTTTTGGGAACAGGTGTTCTCTGTATTCTGTCTTTCCTTTCCCTGTCAGCTTTGGCTCTGGCCCGCTTCAAAATCGAAAGACTGTCCATTCAAAGCACGAGTTTTTATTCAAGGCTTAGTAATGAAAACGAGCAAATTTTGACGGAGTGGAAAAAAGACGGCGGAGATTTTCAGGGAGCTGGCGGAAAATGAGGATGTATGAGCTTCTTGCGCTTGTGATTCTTCTCCCGCTTTTTTCGGCCCTTTCCGCATCAAATTTCCGTTCTCTTGCTGAGTGTGAAAAAAAATATGTTGAAAAAAGCGCACCCTATAACGCAGATCGTTGTATCGTGGCCTCTTTCAGGAGAATTTGCAGTCAGTCTGCCAGTCAAAGGCAAAATTTTGACGCATTTGTAAAAAATTACGGATCCGTCCTGCCAGTCACTTCTCTTTCGGTGGAGACTGTGGGCATAAAGGACAATAAAAAACTCATGAAATGCTCGTGGATTTCTTCTGGCAGGGAGAATTATGTCCTTGCCGTCTGCGGGGAAAAGGAGGATTTATGAAAAAAACTATAATCAGTTCGTCTGATTACGAGCTTTACAAGATACCGCTGCCATGGTCCTTTCTGCTAAAACGAAAAGGAAAAATGCTTATCTTAAGCGAGCTGGAGAAAATGCATCCCCGTTTTTCAGGAAACTGCTGTTTTGACACCAGGTTTTTCCTTGAAAAAAAGCAGCTTGTGGCAGATGTCGTTGTGATGGAAAAAGCCCGGGTGGCGGAGTACAAGAATTCAGGTGGCCTGCTTTATATCGATAATGGAGCGAAAAGAAATGTGTTTGCTGAAAGGACGCTCGTATTCCGCCTGCTTACGATTTTCCTGCTGTCTATGGCTGGTTTCTTGTCACTGAGAATCGTCATGTCCTTTTTTTTGCCCGACAGAGACATGGTTGAGCTTGTCTCTAAGCAAAAAGAGCCTTACTGGGAAGATGTCGAATCAAAGGAGACTCCCGAGTCCATTTCTTCCCCCCGGGAACTTATTACTGATGTTTTTAGGTCGGTAAGCAAAAAAGGGGGAAAAATATCGGCTTTCTCTTATAGAACAAAGACTTTTTCTGAAATCGAAGAAAGCGGGCAATGCTCCTTTTCGATTTACGGCTGCAACAGCGAGGATGTAGCCGCCGCCCATTATAGCCGCGTTTCCTTCAAAAACAACGAGCCTTACTTTGAGCTGATTCTTCCCTTTAGGGCATCTTTTCCTGCAAAACATGGGCTGGTAGGAGATGATGTATTGGATGGAAAAGGTTCTCTGAATGGAGAAGAAAATGCCTTTGAAGCCGGCAAAGAGAATCTTCGCGATGCTGGCCTTCCCCAATTAAGGAAAAAACTGCTTTCTCTAGGGGCGATAATCGAAAGTGAGCGTGATGGCGAGGAGTCTGCTGAACTGGACTTCATTTCGACGAACAATTTGCTGTATTCCTGCCTGAAAACATGCGGTGAAAAAAGCGAGGACTTTGGCTGGTCAGAGGAGAGCCTGACAATTTTGCAAGAGGGAGCTGGTAATAAGGTTCGCCTGTCATTCAAAAAAAATGCGTCTGCAAGGGATTTCAGCCTGCTTTGTCTTTGCGCCACATTTTCCTATCTTATGACTCCTGTGCTCAGCGTGCAGCCTAAGCCTTCTGGCCTTTCAGCCTTGAGCCTTTCACGTTCTGATGACAGGGAAGTGGAAAATGACAAAATCGGTGAAATAAGGAAAAAAGACGGAAGCGTCCTTGTCTGCTTCAGGGGCAGGAACGGAAAAATCGCCTATGCAAAAAAGGAGGTCGTAAATGAGCGCTAAAAGAATTTCCAAAGTCATTCTTTTGTTTTTCATGTTTCTGGGGCTTTTTCTCCAGTCATGTGCATCCACGAAATTCGAGGGAAGGGCCGTGATGACAGGCCGGGTCTCGGATCCCAGGGGAAATCCTGTCCCTAATTATCACATATCAGCCGGAATCGGAATGGAGGCGATTACCGATGCTGGAGGAATCTTTGTCTTCAGGAATGTCTCTTCGGGCAACTATAGGCTGAAGGGCGGCGGCAAGGGCTGGTGCGGAACTGATATGGACTTTTATTTCCATGACAGAAAAGAAATTGTATGCATCCAGGTAAGCCCTCTCGAATCCCTGATTGAGCCTCTTTCCCGTCAGCTGGACTCTGGCGATTATGACGGCGCAAAAAAACTGCTGAAAAAATCAAGGCAGGAGAATGAGAATAACCCTCTTTTTGACTGCTATGACTGCCTTATCCGCTACTGTGAGTCCGGGAGCGATAAGTCGAAGAAAAAGTTTCTGGAAAGCCTTGAAAAAATCTAAGTAATTCAAGCGAAAAATTCAATGAGAACACTGATTGATTCCCGATTGAATAAATCAGTGTTTCCTTAGCTTAATTCGCAAATAGGAGAAAAAAAATGAGAAAAAAATGCTTTGTAGTTTTGTTGCCGCTTTTGCTAAGCCTGCTTTTGTCCTGTACTAGCATGGAGAGCCTGACCTGCCCTTATTTGATTGAAAATCCCAGGGTGGAGCTTGGGGAAAGTGAAGGCTCATATAAATACGCTGGAATGCGTTTTTCCCTCTTCAACGAGAGCGAAAAGACCATTGAGAATTTCACCATGTCTTTCATGCTTTACGATTCTGATGGTAACAGTCCCTTCCTTGGCTCAAACTGCATAGTTTCCAAATGCAAGTGGAGGATTCAGCCTGGAGCGGAAAATGATTTTGTTATCAGCCTTGACCCCTACATTTCCGTCCTGCCAGACGAGCCATATCAGATTGATTACATTTATCTCCGGGAAATATGCTATTCGGACGGAAGCAGCTGGAAAGACCCCTTCGGCATGTACTGCATGAGGGAGGCATACGAATGAAAAAAATTAGACTCTTTCTTATAATTCCCCTTTTCTGCCTTTTATTAGCCTGCGGAACGGATTTTACAAGCTCTCCTTCCATAATCGCTCCTGTATCTGATGAGAATACGGAGGAGATCGAAAAGAAAAAATCAGATGAAAGGGAGGAAGATTCCTTCACGGAAGAAGAAGATAACGAGGTTCTTTTTGAAGAATATCCCCCTGAGAGGGAGTGGACAATCATGCTTTACATGGCGGCCGACAACAACCTTGAGGGGGATGCAATTACGGATTTCAACGAGCTGGAGAACGCTGATTTTGATGAGTCAGTCTGCGTTCTTCTGCTTTTCGACCGGGCAGAAAATTATGATGCGACCAACGGGGACTGGAGCGACACCAGGCTTTACCGGCTTTGCCATGACGACCAGAAAAACAAGGCCCTGATTGTAAGTGAGCGGCTTGACTGTCCGGAGCTGGGCATCTCAAAAACTTCCGGGACTGAGCTTGACATGGCAAATCCTCTGACACTTTCCTCCTTCCTTGAATTCTCCCGCCGGGCTTATCCGGCCAACAATTATGCCCTTATGGTCTGGGGGCACGGGACTGGCTGGCGTAATGAATGTGACGCTGATTTTTGCGAGCCTTTTTCTGCTGATGAAGGTTTCCGAGCCTTTGCCCTGGACGATGCATCTTCTTCCTACATGACCATTTCTCAGCTGGGAAATGCAGTTCGTGAAGGAATGGGGGAAGAAGCCCTTTCCGTTATAGGCTTTGACACTTGCTTTGCAGTCTGCCTGGAGTCCGCCTTTGAGTTTTCAGACTGTGCGGCCTTTATGCTTGGAACTCCCGCCCTTGTTCCTGACAGTGGCTGGAACTACACTGCATTTTTAAATCAGCTTATGGCGAGCGAAAAAAAAGTTGAGGATTTTATTTCTGCCGCCTGTGATAATTATTCCGAGCTTTACAAAAACTATGCCTATGCTGCCTTCTCCTGCATCGATCTGTCAAAAATTCCGGCAATTGTTCAAGAATTCTCAGAATATGCCGGTCAGCTGGCCTCAAAAATCACTGATAAGACTATAAAGGAGCAGGTCTTTGAGCTTTTTTCGGATAAGGCTGTCTCATATTGCTCCACCACTTACCCCACTGACTATTATGTAGATTTTTCAGACATCCTTTCTTATCTTGACGGTTTCCATCCTTCGGGAAAGCTGAAAGACCTTCTTTTTGCAGCCCAGGTCTTTTCCTGGAGTGCGACGGGAGAGGAAGCCTCACTGGCACTCTTTTTCTGTGTCTACAGAAGTGCCGGCGTTATTTCTGGCTCTCATCCTTCAATGTATGTGAATGGTTCCCGGGAAACTAATCTGAGCCGTTTTGTGACTGAGTGTGATGGTTATGTTCCGACGGCGGACAGAAGGGGCAGCCTTTTGGATAAGCTCTTTTACGCAAATTACCAGTATGAATAAAAAGGGGAAAGAACAATGAGCAGAAAGAAAAAGATTTTCAGTCTCTTATTTGTATTCATCTTCTTGTTTTCTAAAGGCTTTCTCTTTGCCGGAGATGACCTGGATGGAAACGATGACGGAGACACTGATTACGGAGCCGGCTGGCAGGGGGGCGATGACGATGATTCTTCTGGAGCTGATGATTCCTGGGGTGGCTATGACTCAGGAAGCGATGATGATTCTGATGATTCTGACGATACGGATGATTCGGATGATGATACAGGCGATTCGGAAGCTTCTGATGATTCAGGTGACGATTCTTCGGATTCAGATTCTGGCGATTCTGCATCTTCTGATTCTTCCTCTTCTGATGATTCTTCGTCAGACAACTCATCCGAAGTTGCTCCAGGCTGGGATGATTTTTGGAATGACAGCTGGGAGCTTTTGGAAAGCCTGGAAGTTGACATAGAGATTTTCGACGGCTATGGCTTTAATTCCGGAGGTGAGACCTACGCCACTGTATTTGGGGCCGATGGCTGCGTTTATGTCATAACGGCAGAGGATGTCTATGATGAAAAGGGAAACTTCATCTTCAATTATGAGGGACCTGGAAATCCAGAGGAGGTTAATGCCCGCCTGGAGGAGATTTTTTCTGGTCAGCGGGATTATCCTGACATTGATTCCCATGCCGCCCTCTCGCTTTACATCAATGCAAGGCAGGAGCTTGACGCAGCCATAAAAAGCGGGAAGAGCGTGGAAGAATTGGAAGCGCTGACGGCTAAGGTCTCTGAGGCGAGGGAAGCGCTGAATTACACTTGTGAGCGGGAAGGCTGTACCTGGGCTTTGTCCAACAGCGGCAATTTCGGGGCAATCTATAATGCCGAGGGAAAAACGGTATTCCATGCCGGAGACCCTGTAATTTTTGCCAGCGGTGAATTTATCATAGATGATGTGGATATTTCCTTGTCCTACCGAAGGGCTTTTTTTTCGGTCAAAAGGCATTATTCTTCTAATGTTAAGACCGGCTCAGCTTTTAAAGACGGAATGTTCGGAAAGGGCTGGAAAAGCAATCTCGAAAGCCGGATAGTCGCAGGTTTTTCGCAAGATTTTATCGATGCCCTCCCAGAATGGAAGGACTACATGGCAAAATTGGAAGAATCTGAGCGAAATATGGCAGAATACGCTGATGAAGATCCTAATTGCCTTCCCTTATACGAGCAGATTCTAACACTAAAAGAATCTGCCGGGCTGCAGTATGAAGTTATAAGCAAATATGCATCAAAGAGTGAGGAAGCCAAGGCGAATGACGCTTATGTTCTTTATGGCGGGGCTGAAGAAATTGCAAAGAGCGTCGGAATCGACACCTTTGTCTATTTTCAGGACGACGGCTCCATGCTTGTATTTGAAAAAATTGATGACGATATTTTCGCTCTTAAGGACGGATTTAAAAATTGCTCGGTTAAGTTTAGCCGTGATGGGGATGGGTATTGCCTTGATTTCATTTCTAGCGGCGAAAAAAGGTTTTATTCCCGCTATGGACTTCCTTTGCGCTACACATACAGGCGGGGTGGAATCGTTGAGTTTTTTTATAATGACTCCATGAATCTAAGCCGCATTGTCATTGACGGAATCCCTTCGCTTGCCTTTTCTTGGGAAGGCGGACTGCTTTCTTCTGTAAAAGATCTTGTTGGTGGAAGAGTCATCAGCTATACCTATGAAAATGGCCTGCTTGCTTCAGTAAGGGATTGGGAGGGAGATGTAAAATCTTTTAAGTACGATGAGGACGGAATAATTTCAAGGCAGGTAAAGTCTGACGGAACTTTTGTTTTCTTTGAATTCTCGGATATTGGCGGAAAAAGAAGGACTATTCGCACCGTAAGCGAAGAAGGAGCTTCGGAGAATTTCAAGTATGAGATTGAGGATTTATCTACGCTTTATACGAATCACGATGGAGTTTCAAGGCTTTACAAGTACGATGAACGGGGAAGGACTGTCAGGGAGGAAGGTGCTGACGGCTTTTTCACGGATTATGTCTATGACGATAACAACCGCCTTTTATCGAAAAGCGATAATTTCGGGAAAATCAGCCTCTTTTATGATGAGGGTGGAAACCTGATAAGAAAAGAATACCCGGATGGAAGTAGCGAAAGCTGGTCTTATTGTGCTTCAGGAATTTCTTCTTTTACGGACAGAGACGGAATTAGACAGAATTATTTTTACAATGCCGATAACCTTATGAGCGATATCTACAAGGGTTCGGCTCTTCTCCTTCATTTTGAATACGATGATGAGGGACTTCTTGAATCAAGCACTGATTGTCACGGAAACAAAAGCGTGTTTTCCTATGACCGCTATGGGAACGTAATTGAAAAAAAACTTTATGCCCCGGATAAAGAAAAACCTTCCAAAAAGGAGAGCTGGTCTTATGACACCTGGGGGCGAATAAAAAGCTATGTTGATGCCCTGGGGCGAAAGACCGAATACGAATATAGTCCTCACAGGGTCGAAATTACCTGTCCTTCTGCCCTTAAAATTGAGGAAGTTTATTCAGGCAGAAAGCTCCTTGTCTCAAAATCCTTTTGTGACACAAGGACTGGTGAAAAAAGGTGCTTTTCTTACGAGTATGATAAATGCAAGCGGCTGACGGCCTGCTATGTCTGGGGACAAGACTCTAAGGGAAAAAGCATTCCCAAAGTAAAACTCTATGAGTGCGAATACAGCCCTGGCGGCCAGATAAAAAAATATGTCACTTATGCCAGCCTTACTGAATCTTGCAGGGGAATAGCCAGGGAATACGAATATCAGAGTGACGGTGGAATTTCGATGGCGAAAATTGGCTTTTATGACGGCAGCGAAAAAAAAATCCTTTTGGATCCGCTGTGTTTTCTTCATTCTTCATCATACACAATGGAGGGCCGCCTTTGCACCAAGATGAATGAGGATGGAAGCCTGGAAGTCCGCCTTTATGACGGGGCGGGAAGACTTCTTCGTGAAGGGGAAAATGCAAAATGGAAAAATATCTTCCAATACAGCGGTTCTGGCAGGCTTGTCCGCTCTAAAGCTGGAAAATCCGGCTTTTTGCAATATGACTATGATTCAATTTCCGGCTATAAGAGTCGAATCCATGAAGAAAATGGAGCTGTAACATCATTTTCACAGGCTGAATATTACGCAGACGGAAACCTAAAATCAGCTTTGGATGCCTATGGTGTCAAAAAAGATTATTTCTATGATGAGTTCAAGAATCCTGTGCGGGTTAAATATCCTTACGGGGCTGTAGAACGCACTTTTGATTCCCTGGGAAGACTTTGTTCTGAAGTTTGGACAGATAATACGGGCAAAATAGTAAAGGAAGACTCATATCATTATTCGGATTTTGAGGCCAAGCATATTGCTGGCGGAAAGTATGCCCAGACTTCTGTTCTTAATGCCTTTGGTGAGGAAGTTGCCCTGATTGACGGATATGGAAATAAAAAAATCATGGAAAGGGACCTTTTGGGCAGGCTGGTCTCTGAAAGCGATTTTTACGGAGAGAAAACATATTTCAGCTATGATGATGGCGGAAATCTCTCTGAAATTACTTTCCCGGACGGAACTTTTTTGTCCCTGACTTACGATGCCCTTTCAAACTGCACGGAGGCAAGGGATTCTGCAGGTCTTGTATGGAAAAAGACCTACGATTCAAGGGGAAGGCTTACTTCAAGTTCAGAAAGGCCCTTCTTTACGTTGGAAAGCTACGAATATGATGAATTTGGCGATATATGCTGCGTCAGGCGCAATGGATCTGTCATTGAAAAAAAAGACCTTTCTCCTGATGGAAAGACTTTTGTGAGGGAGGATGCCCTTGGAAACAAAAATGTTTGTGTTCTAGACGGATACGGGCGAATAGTTTCCAGAAAAAATTCACTGGGTTTTTCGTCGTCTATGAGCTATGATGACTGGGGAAGACCTTCATCTTTCACAGATTTCAATGGAAACAAGAGGACTTATAATTACTCAAATGGCCTTCTTTCCATGAAAATGCTTTGTTCAGACGGAAGCTGTTTTTCCTATGATTATGATGCAGCCGGCAATCTGCTTCGAGCCCAAAACAATGACTATGAGCTTGTTTTTTCTTATGACAGTGCCCGACTTTTGATGGCTCAGACCGATGTGAAAAACGACTGCCAAGTTTCCTATGGGCATGATTTGTGCAAAAACCTTGTTTCCATGGTTTCTGACAATCGTTCATGTGAATATGTCTGGGGAAAAAATGCGGAGCTTCTTTCCGTTTCCGAGCGTATCTCACAGGGCGATGAGGTTTTCACTTCTGGAGTCAAATTTCTCTATGACAAGGTGGGGCGGGAAATTCTTCGAGTTTATGATTCTGGAGAAAGCGTCAATTCATGTTACGACAGCTCTGGAAGGCTTATATTGAGATTTTGTTATGACTCGCGTATGAACATTGTTTATACGGAAGGCAGCGTTTATGATGAAAATGGGGCGAAAAAATATTCACTGAATCCAGATTTTTCAGTTACCGCATATTCCTACGATGATTTCGGTCGTCTCAGTCAGGTTTCTTATCCTTACAGCCCGGAAGGAGCCGACAGAATGAAAAAACTCTGTCGTGATGCGGGCTTGTTTTCACTCAATGGTAGCGAAAAGACAAGTCTCCTTAACCTTTCTGCAAAGGACTACGATGAGATACAAAGACTTTGCTCATATATGGCAATCCCATCGCTCCACCCTGACATTTCTTCGCCAGTTCTGACAGAGACCTTTTCTTACGACTTGAACAACAATTTGCTGAGTCGAAAAAATCCATTCGGAAGCATAGACTATTCTTATGACAGCGAGAATCGGCTTCTTTCATGGGGGCAAGGCTGCCTGGCAAAATATGACGGAAATGGCAACATGATTTTTCGTCATACGGCCTTGTTGGAAATCAGCTATGAGTACACGGCCACTGACAGGATAAAGTCTCTGCTTGTCACTGACTTTTTAGAAAACGAGAGCTATGAGAGAAAATACTCCTACGACCCTTTGAACAGGCGTTATCTTTCATGGTCGGATGAGGGGGAAAGTGTCCTTAATTCTTACATTGGTTTTACGACCAGACTTTTCGAGACTAAAAGGCTTTTTTTAGAGGAGAGAACATTTTATTCTGATGCAAATTCAAGGCTTCCTATGACAAGTAGTGAAAAAACGGGGCAGGGAAGGTATTTTTTTATCGAAGACGAGACAGAAAAAAGCGAGATCTCTCTGCCTGCGGAAACATCTCCTTACAGAAGCCATCCTTCCTATGATGCCAGAGGCAAAATTGTCAGCTTGTTTAGCTACGAAAAGACAGCTGAGGGCGGCTCTAAAGCCTTAATGACAAGTGAATCAGGAAGCGTAAAAGCCGAGCTTTCTTCTGACGGCCTTTGCCTTCTTTATGATTATGACGCCTTTGGCCTGCCCCTGGGAAAAGCTGGCAGTATGTCCTTTGTCGGAAAAACTTTTGATGAAAGAAGTGGCCTCTATGATTTCGGTTTCCGTGATTATGAGCCTGCATTGGCCCGTTTTTCTTCGTCTGATCCTGCTTTCAGTGGAAGTAACTGGTATTCCTATTGTGACGGAAATCCCGTGAGTTTTTTTGACTCTGACGGACTTTATTCAGTCGCTACCGTCGAGCAGCTTATGCAGGATATGGGGCATATTCTTCTTGGAGCCGCAACAAACGAATATGCGGATGAAGAAGGTTGCCTTGTTACTGCAATTGCCAAGGCTATTACAGCCTTAACGGATCTTCCGATCGAAAACAGCTATGTGAATTCACTGAAAGACTGTTTTACCGGGGGTGATATTAAATGGGATTCTGTTTGTGATTCTTTTGGCCTCACTCGGGCAACTGTCTTTACTGAAACAAATAGCCTATCGGTACTGCATACGGCTGCGGAGATATTTAACAGCCTGGCAATCACGGAAGAAATGACTATAAAGGAAATACAGTCGAGAATAGATTATTGCAAGGCATATCTTATTGATGACATTGAAGCTTTTATGTCAGCATACAAGAATCAGCTTTCGGCCATTGAACATTCTGCAAAAGTAGTGAGTGCGCTTTCGAAGATAGAAAAATCAGACCTTCCTGTCACTGTAATCGCAAAGGTTTGCTACGACATGGGAAAAAACACGGCTAAACAGACTTCTGGAATGCATTTTCTTGAAATCGACTCAAAGGTTACTTTTATCGATGGAAAGGAATATGTGGCCGTAACGGCAACTTCATTGAATGACACGGTGCGAAGCTTAGGCTCAAATAGAATAAACAGCGGCTGGTTGATTCAGGACAACAGGGTCTATCTTCCGCTCACTCTTATTGGAAGAATTGATACAATTGCAAAGGCTTTGTAAGAGAAATTGCCCTGTAAATGCAAACAAAGGAGATGAAGTTGATATATTTATAATTTTGTAGACAAAATTCTTTGAAAGTGGTAAATTTTGTTAACATAAAATAACATTAAACTCAGGACGGAATTTATGCACTTACCATCAGAGATTATTAAACTTTATTCACTGCTCGGGTCAACCAAAACTGAGCAGCCTGTCTTGAAGACCTTCATTCTTGCGATTTTCGCGGGTGCTTTTATCGCTCTTGGTGCTCTGGGAAGCCAGATTATCTCCTGTGGAGTTGTTCCTGTTGCTTTCGGACGCGCCCTGAGCGGTTTGATTTTCCCGATTGGCCTTTCAATGGTCATTATCGCTGGCGGAGAGCTTTTTACAGGAAACTGTCTGCTCTTTATACCTGTCCTGGACAGGCAGATTTCATTGATTGATTTCCTGAAGAACCTTTCGATTGTTTATCTTGGAAATCTTGTGGGAAGCATTTTCATTGCAGTCCTCGCAAACTATGGCCATGTTCTTTCTCTTTACAACGGAGAGCTTGTGAGAAGTGCTGTTGCGACTGCCAGCGCAAAGGCTAATATTCCCTTTATCGATGCCTTCATAAAGGGCATTTTGTGTAATGTTTTGGTTTGTATTTCAGTTTGGGCAAGCCAGGCGGCGGAAGAGCTCAGTGGACGAATCATCGCTCTTTTCCTTCCAATTTTCCTTTTCATTGTTTGTGGTTTTGAGCACAGTGTCGCAAACATGTACTTTATCCCGGCCGGCTACCTGGCTCAGTTTGTCTACAATTATCCGGGCGACATTCCTGTCCTTGGCTTTTTGTGGAATCTCATTCCAGTAACTTTAGGAAACCTCGTGGGCGGTTCCTTCCTTGTAGGCGGCGGCTATTACCTTGCTTACATGAGGGCAATGCGTGGTTACGAAGACGATTAATTTTACTTTTTCAGAATTATTGCATAAAACAAAAAAGACAGGCTCCCGTCGGCAACCTGTCCCATACCTCGCAGTGAGCAAAGCTCAGGCGAGGTTGGGCCAGAACGCCGACTCCGCCTGTCTTTTTTGCATTTTTCGTACTTATGAAAGATTTGATTAATCGGCTTCGTTTTCCATAGAGGTGAGGACTAGGCGAAAAAAAACGGGACATGCGCTGTGCTCGTAGGGGTGTAGCGCATGTCCCGTTTTTCAATTATGCATTTTGCATTATGAATTATGCATTATTACAGTGGGATGTTTCCGTGTTTTTTGCAGATTGTGTCGCTTGAAGTTTTGCCCTCAAGGAATTTGAAACTCTGCAAGACTCTTGCCCTGGTTTCCTCAGGATTGATGACGGCCGAAATATAGTCACGCTGAGCGGCGATTGTCGGTGTCATAAATGTCTCCCGGTATTCCTGGCCTTTCTGAGCCTTTACGTTTGGATCGGCTTCCTTGGCGTACAAGATTCCGATAGCGCCCTCAGCACCCATGACAGCAATCTCTGCTTTTGGCCATGCGTAAACGAAATCCGCTCCAAGGTGTTTTGAGCACATTGCGATATAGGCACCACCATAAGCTTTTCGTGTGATTACGGTAACTTTTGGAACGCTTGCCTCGCTGTAAGCATAGAGAAGCTTTGCTCCGTGGCGGATGATACCCTTCTGCTCTTCCTGAGGTCCTGGGATAAAGCCCGGAACATCAACGAAGGTGAGGAGTGGAATGTCATAGCAGTCGCAGTAGCGGACGAAGCGGGCGATTTTGTCTGAGGCGTCGCAGTTCAATACTCCGCCGAAGAAGCCCGGGTTGTTTCCGACGATACCGACAGTCTTGCCCTCGATTTTTCCGAATCCAACTACGGCGTTTGCG
>OCVV010000220.1_pt1 | contig 15364 bp, 11 predicted proteins | sample 1539721 | NCBI WGS metagenome assembly OCVV01 (sample SAMN02144230, study PRJEB22623) | gut metagenome | biome: sheep rumen | host: Ovis aries | place: New Zealand
TGAGTTTATGGTTTTAACTGATGATGAATTAAAATATATTAATGAAGTATTAGGCAGAGAACCTAATGAATTAGAATTAGGAATGATGGATGTAATGTTCTCAGAACACTGTTCCTATAAAAGTAGCAGACCAATTCTAAGAAACTTCCCTACAGACGGACCGGATGTAATATTAGGTCCTGGTGACGATGCAGGTATAGTCAGCCTCACAGATGAATACGCTCTTGCAATAGGTATGGAAAGTCACAACCACCCTTCAGCTGTTGAACCGTATGGTGGTGCAGGAACAGGTATTGGAGGTATTGTAAGGGACATTATAAGTATGGGAGCAAGACCTGTAGTATTGCTTGATGCACTCAGATTTGGTCATATGAGTGATCAAAGATCAAAATACATATTTGATTACGTGGTAAAAGGAATTTCAGACTATGGAAACAGAATAGGAGTACCTACAGTAGGTGGAGAAATAGAATTTGACGATAACTTCCAATACAATCCTATGGTAAACGTAGTATGTGCAGGACTTGTAAAAAAAGACGAAATAGTATACGGAAGTGCACCAGTAGTAGGAGACGTATATCTTCTTATGGGAGGAACAACAGGCCGTGACGGAATACATGGTGTAACCTTTGCATCAGAAGAATTAACAAGTAACTCCGAAATAGAAGACCGACCTGCAGTACAGGTAGCAGATCCATTTACAAAAAAACGTGTAATGGAAGCAACATACGAATTACTAGAAACACTTGATATCCACGGAGTAAAAGACCTTGGTGGTGGAGGATTAACCTGCTGTTTATCTGAAATGGCAGATAAAGGTGGAAACGGTTCATGTATTGATTTAAACAAAATCCCATTAAGAGAAGAAAACATGACTCCATACGAAATCATGCTATCAGAATCACAGGAACGTATGGTATTTGCAATTTCACCAGAAGATGTTGAAAAAGCATCTGCAATATGTGAAAAACATGACCTTTCCCATGCAGTAATTGGAGAAATCATCGACAAAAGAGAATTCATAATCAAAGACGGTGATGAAATAATCTGTCATGCACCAAATGTTTTATTCACAGACGCACCTATCATTGAAAGAGAAGCAAAAGAACCTGAAAAAGTAATAGTTGATGTTGAAATACCGGAAACAGATCCACAGGAAGCATTACTTAAACTATTAGCATCAGAAAACATCACAAGCAAAGAATGGGTATACAGTCAGTATGACCATGAAGTACAGTTAAGAACAATCGTAAAACCTGGAGATGATGCAGCAGTTATTAAAGTAGATGACAAAACTTCATTCACAATAGGAACAGACTGTAACAGTACTCATGTTTTACTTGACCCTTACCATGGGGCAGCAGCTGCAGTGCTTGAATCCATAAACAATTCAATAAGTATGGGTGCAAGACCAATAGCACTGGTGGACTGTCTTAACTTTGGTAACCCTGAAAAACCTGAAGTATTCTGGCAATTCAAACAGTCAGTTTCAGGTATGAGTGATGTGGCAAACAAATTTGGTACAGCTTTCATAAGTGGTAATGTAAGTTTCTACAATGAAACAGAAGGGGTAACAGTAAATCCGTCACCAATAGTAGGAACAGTTGGAGTACTGGATAATGATTACATTAAAACAATGACCCTGAAAGAAGAAGGTGATGTAATCATGATAATAGGTAACACATACCCTGAACTTGACGGTTCACAGTACTATAAAGAAATACATGATGTAGTACAGGGTTATCCTCCTGAAGTAAGATTAGATGAAAACTATGCAGTTTCAATGGAAATACAAAAACTCATCCAAGAATGCAATGATGAAATAACTGCAGTACATGACATATCCAAAGGTGGACTTGCAGTAGCACTGGCACTTATGAGTATAAAATCAAACAAAGCATTGTCTGTAGACATTTCTTCAATTCCATCTACAACAGAACTATCACATGATGAAAAATTATTCTCAGAATCCAACAGCAGATTCATAATCACTGTAAAAGAGGATAAAGTGGATAAAGTAAAAGAAATATTGGATGCTGATTCAATAGCCTATGCTACTGTTGGAAAAGTAACTTGTGACAATTTCATAATCAGAAATGATTCTGAAGAACTGATTAATGTTGAAGTAGAAAAACTAATCGAAGCAAACACAACAACAATAGAAAATCAAATGGCTTAAAATTATAGAAGGTCATTCTAATGAATGCATTATGGTATTATGCAATAGGTTTTGTCGTAGTATGGGTACTGGCAGTTTTACTGAAGGGAAAATATACTAATATTTCCGTTCAGGGAATTGTCATCATGCTTAAAACAGAAAAATTGCACAATATTATTGATAAAATAGCTAAAAAACTTCCAAAATTCTGGAAGGCATATATGAACATAGGTATTCCTATAGGATTTTTCTTCATGGGACTTATGTTTGTTGCTATGATATGGTCGTTACAGTTAATGTTTGAAATGCCGACTGTTTCATTAATCCTGCCTGGAGTTGATATTCCTGGATCTCCATTATACATCCCCTTCGGAACTGGTCTTTTAGCACTGGCAACAGTTCTGATAATACATGAAGGAGGACATGGAGTTCTTGCCAGAGTAGAAGAAGTAGCAATAGACTCTGTTGGTTTATTGTTGATGTTAATTATTCCAGGAGCATTTGTAGAACCTAACGAGGATGAACTTAAAAAAATCAATGCTATCAGTAAATTGAGAATTTACTTTGCAGGACCAATGTTCAATATGGGTTTGGCAGCAATAGCTCTGGTTGTCATGATGTGTATTGGAGGTTTTATAGCCTCTGATGTTTACACATCTGACGGTATGGAAATTACAAGTGTAGTTCCTTCCAGTCCTTCTGATGGAGTATTGTCAAATGGTATGATAATTCAGGGAGTAAACAACCAAAGTGTTACAGATTACTCCTCCTATGTTAAAATAATGGACACTACACAAATTGGGGATAACATTTCAATTACTACAGATAGGGGAACTTACAATATTATAAGTACTTCCAACCCAAATAATGCTAGCATGTCTTATATAGGAGTCAGATCCCAGGAACATAAAATAGTCTCACCCGAAGTTGAAAGTAAATATGGAACATTTATTCCTTGGTTAATCACACAGTTAAGGGAATTCTTTTATCTTGTATTTTTACTTAACTTTTCAGTAGGAACATTCAATCTCTTACCAATGAAACCATTGGATGGTGGATTAATATTAGAAGAAATAGTAAATTATCGTATAAAAGATGAAAGAAGAAAAGACTTTAATAAAACTCTGAACTGGTGGACAAGACCTCTTCCAGGTAATATTCGTTGTTGGATAAGCAGAAGATTTAATAATCTTCTTGATTTTTTACATAAACATGAATTAAATGAAACAACAGCAAAATTCATAGTAAATTCTTTCAGTTATTTCCTGATTATGATACTATTAATACTTATATTGTATGGTATGGTTCCGGGAATACTTAAAATGATATAACCTTCTTATATATTCTTTTTTTTTAATAAAATTAAATATTATAAAATTCATATGTGGGATATGGTGGTTATTGTTTCTTTTAAATAAGAAATGATTTTTTTTACAAGAAAAATTCTTAAAAAGATAAATATATCAAGTCTTAGTACTATAATTTATCTTTGTTTTATTGAAATAGCTTATTTAATATTTTTTTATAATTGTCTCTACGTGAAATTATTGAAACGATTTCTATGTCCTTTTTTGAGATAAAAAATATTATTCTATAATTGCTTACTCTTGCACGTTTACACTGGGGACATTTAGAACTTTGTAATTGTTTAAACTGAGAATCATAAGGATTTTCTTTTATTTCATTATATTTTAATAATATACGTTCTATTAATTTTTTGTCTTTATAATGTTTTTACGAAATTTTGTAGCTTCCTTGTGTTCGTATATAGAATATATATTTTTAACCTATTTTTTTTAGTTCTTCTTCAATATTTAATTTAGTTGTATCAGAATAATCCCCATTTTCAAATTTTTCTATTCTTCTATTAAATTCTTCTGCTTCTTCATCAGTAAATTCTTCATTTGATTCGTCTATTAAACGTTGTATTATGTCATTATACGTATCATTTTTATTTCCTTTTAGTCCTATTGGTAATGGACACTATCACTTACTTTAATAGTTTTTGACATGATTTTCCTCCAATGATAATTTTTATAATTATTATACTATTTATACATATTATAACTAGAAAATAAATTTTTATAATTATCTTAGTTCAAATATAATATTAAATATTCTAACTTTTAGGTGAAGTCATATGAATAAAATGAACATTGTAGGTATAGGACCTGGTGACAAAAAATATTTAACATTAGCTGCAGTAGAAACTATAGAAAGTTCTGATGTACTGGTCGGAAGTCAAAGATCATTAGATTTGTTTGATTATCTGGATGCCAAAATGGTTGTTCTGGAACCTAGGGATATTCCAAAAACAGTAAAAATGGCCGTATCTTATCTTGATGATGGTTTAAAAGTATCAGTTTTATCAACAGGGGATCCTGGTTTTAGTGGAATGCTAAAAACAATACAAAAATTATCTCCAAAAACAAAGGTAAATGTTATACCTGGAATAAGTTCTGTTCAATTGGCAGCAGCTAAAGTACAGATACCATGGGATACAGCAAATCTCTTAACAATTCATGGTGGTAAGGCACCAACAGATGACCTTTTAGAAAAATTGGATAATACAAGACCAAACATTGTGCTTCCAAACAGACATATAAGTGAATTAGCAGAGTATCTGATAGAACACGGTTACAGTCCGGAACATGAAATAACTATCTGTGAGAAATTAAGTTATCCTGATGAACAGGTAGTTCAGGTTACACTTGGAGAAGCAAGAAATATGGACTTTGGTTACATGTGTGTTGTTATAATATAATATAATTCCTTAAATTTTAATTTAACCTTCTTTTAATTCTTATTTTTAATTTTTCAATAACATTAATTAGTAAAAATTACATACATTAATAATATATTAATTAATTTCAACAAATAAAAATTTTTTTAAAACGATTATTTTAATATTCTAACAAATAAAAGGAGTCTTGATATGTTACAAATAGCGGTAACAGGAAAACCAAACGTGGGAAAATCCTCATTTTTTAATTCAGCAACATTATCAGAAGCAGAAGTTGCAAATTATCCTTTCACAACAATAGATGCAAACGCAGCAATAGCTTATGTAACGGCTGAATGTCCTTGTAAAGAATTAGAACTTACATGTAATCCCAGAACTGGAAAATGTGAAGATGGTATAAGATACATACCAGTAGAACTTATTGATGTTGCAGGTCTGGTTCCTGGAGCTTATGAAGGAAAAGGATTAGGAAATAAATTCCTGGATGATTTAAGTCAGGCAAGGGCATTAATCCATATTATTGATGCATCAGGTGGAACAGATGCTGAAGGAAATCCTTGTGAAGCAGGAACACATGATCCATTGGATGATGTTAATTTCCTTAAACATGAAGTAACAATGTGGGTTTACTCAATTTTAGAAAGAAACTGGCCAAGATTAATCAGAAAAGTTATGAGTGAACATCTTAACTTTGCAAAAGTCATATCAGAACAGTTAACCGGTGCTGGTGTACTCTTGGATGATGTTATAGAAGCAGAACGTATTATGAATGATGAATATGACAAATGGGAAAAAGAAGACATGCTCAGATTCATAGATAAAATACTTGAATCTGCAAAACCGATTATTATCGTTGCAAACAAGATTGATACTCCACAAGCTGAAGAAAATATTAAAAGGCTTAAGGAAAAATATGATCAGGTAATTCCAACAAGTGCTGAATCAGAACTTGCACTGGTAAATGCAGCTAAAGCAGGACTTATAAAATACCATTCCGGAGAAGACCATTTTGAAATAATTGATGATTCCAAATTATCTGATAAACAGAAAATGGCACTAAATTACATTGATGAACATGTTCTTAAAAAATATGGCTCTACAGGAATACAGGAAACAATCAACAAAGCAGTATATGAAACATTAAATAACATTGTAGTCTATCCTGTTGAAGATGAACATAAGTTTTCTGACCAGAAAGGTAATATATTGCCTGATGCACTACTGGTTCCTAAGGGTTCCAATCCTCGTGATTTGGCATACTGTATACACACTGATATAGGTGACGGTTTTACACATGCAATTGATGCAAGACGTAATATGAGAATATCAAGTGAACAGGAACTTAAACAATCAGATATCATAAGTATTATAGCAAACAAGTAGGTGTTTTATATGAAAACATTAATTTATGCTGATTATGAAACAGATTTAAATAAATATGAAAATTTAAATTCAGACATAATAGTCTATGATGAAAATGGAATTTTTGAAACAGAATTTGAAAAAACAGATTCCATGGAAATGTTTTCAAATGTTGATGCAATAATATTCACACAAAACTGTATAGTTAACGGTGAATATGATACAACTAAGCTCAAAGAAGCATGCATAAAAATACAGAACTGTGTACTGGATGAAGTTCTACTGATATTTGATACAAAAGTACCTCCAAGAACAGTGCTTAAAATGTCAAAAATAATAGATGAATATGAACTGATACCTGACATAAAACTTGCATATACTACAGTCATAAACGGTAACTTAAGAGTCATAGCAGGAAAAAATGAATACTGTCTTGACAAAGCTGTTAACCTGTATGAAACGATGCCTGAAGAAATTAGAAAAGTTAAACATATACAAACTGCCGAGTTCATACCAATACTTCAAAACGCATACAAGGATACTCTGATTGCCCTGGCAAACGAGACAGCAATACTTTCTGAAGCACTGACCATAGATTTAACAGAAGCAATAGATGTTGCCAACACAAATGAAGATGTTCATTTACTCTATCCTCAGCCTATACTTAATAATGAGGTATCACGTGATTCGGAGGAAATAAATAACCTTGCAAACGAGTACGGTGAACCTTCCTTATTAACCGAAACTGTACGTAATACAAATAATTATGTGGCATATCATATGGCGTACATGGCAGAAAAGGAACTCTACCTTAAGGAACATCTTGCAATGTTTGAAACAACTGTCGCAATACTGGGAATTACAGATGATGAAAAGTTACTTTCCCAGAAGGATAATGCATCCCTTGCATTGATTGACGACTTTGTCAGTAGAGATGTGGAAGTATGGGCACATGATGACAAGGTTTCACAGGAAATTATTGAAGAACACGGTGCAAAGAAAATCACATTAGAAGAAGCTTATGAAGCAGACTGTATTATTGTAATGCTTGATACAGAAGAATACAGGCAGTTACAGCCTGAAAAAATTGAAAAAGTTATTATAACTGCATTACCAATATTTGATCAGGAAAAATTTGAAAATGTAAAATATAGTTGTGTAGGACATTACAGATTAAAAGAAGGTGAAATGTTATGATTCATCCAAGACCAAGCCCAATAGCGGCAGCACTTTATACATTAAGAGATTTGGAAGTTGATGTAATAATTATGCACGGACCATCAGGCTGTTGTTTCAGAACAGGAAGATTACTTGAAGATGAAGGAATAAGAGTAATAACCACTGCTATGAATGAAAACGATTTTATATTTGGAGCCAGTGAAAAACTTATAGAAACCATTCGGGAAGTAGAAGAAGCTTTTCATCCTGAAAATATTGGAATTGTCGGAACATGTGCAAGTATGATCATTGGAGAAAACATGAAAAATGATGCACAGGAAGCAGGAATTGATGCCAATATAATCATAGTAGAAACCCATGGAGGATATGAATCCGGTGACAATACTGCAGGTGCAATTCAGGCACTTAAAGCTGCAAATACTGCAGGAATAATTACTGATGAAGAAGTGGAAAGACAATCACTGATGCTGGAAAAAGCAACCAAACTGGAAAAAAGTAGGGGAATGGCCAAAGGAAACTATATCAAACCAGATTATGGTGACAACAAAGTCACAGTAGCAAAAGAAATACTTGATTATCTAAATAATGGTAAAAAAGTTTCAATAGTACTTAACGCTAAAAAAGAAACAAGTTACCTTTTTGCTGACATTATGACAATTGATTGGGCCAAATATTATCCTGAAAACGTACCGGTATTTATTTCAAACACAGATGAAAATATAGGTTTACCATACATTAAACACCATGCACAAACAGTAAACAGCACAATTTCTAAAAAATCCGATTATATTACTGGAGGATTGGATGAATATCCAGTCACAGGAATAGAAGCAGAAAAAATACTCAATAATCTGGACTCAGATTTAACAGTAATATTGGGAGTTCCACATGCTGTGGATGTAACTAAAATACCGGGTAAAACTGTTGCTGTAACTGACGGACCAAGACTGGTAGAACCTCTAAGACAGATGGGATTTGATAATGTTGTCACAGAACTGGATGCACATTCTAAAACATTGGGAGCAAAATCAATAGTTGAATCAGAATTTGCACAAACAATAAGAGGATTGTTAGACTAATTTAAAATTAAACATTTTATAAAAAATAATAAAAAAATAAAACAAAATATAATAGTTATGAAATAGATATATATTCTTAGTTTAAATATCAACACAGGTGAATTCATTGAATATAGTAATTATAGGAGCAGGAGCTTCAGGACTAACTGCTGCATCAAACATTAGAAAATATGATGACGAATCTCAAATAATAGTATTTACTACACAAAAACACGTAGCATACTCTCCATGTGCAATTCCTTATGTAATAGGAGGTCACATAGACAGTTTCAATGATATTATTATGCACAAACCAGAAGAATACTTGCGTAAAAATATCAGAATACTCACGGAATCCAAAGTATGTGAAATCAACAATGACATCACAGAATTAACATATGAAGACAAAAAAGGTAACAAACAAAACCTCAAATATGACAAACTTGTAATAGCTACTGGTGGAAAACCATTAATCCCTCCAATACCAGGTAAAGACTTGGAAGGAGTATTTAAAGTAAGGACAGTTGAAGATGGAGAAGAAATACTTGCATACTCACAAAACTGTAAAAATGTGATACTTGTCGGTGGAGGAGCAATAGGATTAGAACTCGGTTCAGAATTAGCACACAAAGGAATCAAAGTAACAATTGCTGAAATGATGCCACAATTATTCCCAAGATCATTTGACAAGGAAATGTCTGATAAGTTCCAGGACCACCTCCAAGGTAAAAACATTGAAATATTAACAAGTTCTGCAGTTGAATCAATTAACGGTGAAACAAAAGTAGAATCAGTAACAATTGATGGTGTTGAAAAACCGGCAGACATGGTAATCTTATCAACAGGTGTAAGACCACAAACAGATTTAGCAGAAAGCATAGGATGTGAATTAGGACAATTTGCAATTAAAGTAAATCCACACATGGAAACATCCGTACCAAACGTATATGCTGCAGGAGACTGTGTTGAAGTAACAAATGCTATTACAGGTGACATAACTCTATCACCATTAGGAACAACAGCAGTAAGACAGGGTATTATTCTAGCTAAAAACTTAGCAGGACATGAAATAGAATTCCAACCAGTACTTAACTCAACAGTTTCACAAATTGGTGAAATGGAAATGGGAGCAGTTGGTATAACTCAACAGGAAGCAGAAAAATTAGGAATACCTATTGTAGTAAGCAGTATAGAATCATTAAGTCGTGCAAGATACTATCCGGGTAGTAAACCATTATATCTTAAATTAATCGCAAAAACTGATGGAACAATCATAGGATGTCAAATGTTCGGTCAGGAAGCAGTAGCTGAAAGAGTAGATACAATGACAGCAATCATGTCACAAAAATTAACATGTGATGATGTTGTTTCAATGGAATTTTCATACGCACCACCAGTATCCACAGTAGTTGATCCTATTGCACAGGCAGCAGCAGAATGTCTTGAAAAAATAGATGCACTTGATGATGAATGCTGTTGTGAATGTGAAGAAGAATCTTCTCAGGAATCAGCAGAATCTGATGAATGTCCCGTTGAAGAAAATAACAACGAAGAAATAGAAAAATCATCTGATGAAGAATGTTGTGAATGCTCTGATGAAAGTGAAGAATCAGGTAAAGAAGAGTGTTGTGAATGCCCTGAAGCTGAAGATTCTGAAACTACTTCAGAAGAAGAAAGTTCTGATGAGCCTGCTGAAAAAACAACCAGTTTCACAGAATACTTAAGAAACCAAGGTTTAATTAACTAAATATGTTTATCAACATATTTATTCTTATTTTTTTTGATTTTTATAATTCTCTTTTTTTGAAAATACTTGGATTTTAACTGCATTATGGATTTAATATTAATATAGGTTCAGGATGTATTGAAATATCATTTAATGTTGTTAAATTGGCTGTTAAAACATGTTAAATGTTATAATAAGTAGTAATATTGTTAAAAATTTTAATTTTCTATTTTTAATTATTTTAAAATCAGTATTGTTTATCAGGAGTTTATTGTTTTTAAAAAAAAATATAAGTGTATTGTACACTTATATACAGGTGTATCCACCGTCTACTGCGATTGATTGTCCGGTTACGTAACTGGATTTAGGTGATGCTAAGTAAACTACTGTTGAATCTAATTCACCGTCTACACCGGATCTTCCTACAGGTACTACGGTTTTTGTGTATGCTTTGTATTCATCGTTGTCAATTGTTTCTCTTGTTAATTCTGTTGGGAAGGTACCTGGACAAATTGCGTTTACTGTAATGTTGTATTTTGCCCATTCAGCTGCTAATTGTCTTGTGAGGTTTACTACTCCACCTTTTGCTGCTGCGTATGGGGATGTAGGTGTTGCCATTGTNTCCTACTAAACCGAACATTGATGCTGTGTTTATGATACGTCCGTATTTTTGTGGAATCATTGCTTCACGTGCTACTTCTCTTGACATTTTGAATGTACCGGTAAGGTCTACATCTACTGTTTTGTTCCATTCATCATCGGTTAAACATTCTGCTTCTTTGGTTGCTCCGTATCCTGCGTTGTTGTGTAAGATGTCGATTCTTCCGAAGTGGTCCATTACTTCTTTTACGCATGCTTTTACACTTTCGGTGTCTGTTACATCACAGACTACTCCTATGCAGTCAACACCTAATTCTTTGATTTCTTCGGCTACTTGGTCTAGTCTTTCTTTTCTTCTTCCGGTTACTACAATGTTTGCTCCGTATCTTGCATATGCTTTTGCCATGTCTACTCCGATACCGGAAGATGCTCCACTAACTAATGCTACTTGTCCGCTTAAATCAAATAAATCGTTCATGTTATTTTTTCTCCTTAATTGTTATGATATTTCTGAGTGTGAAATATATTTCACACTATATATCATGATTTATCATTATAGTTATATATACTTTACATGAATATTTTTTTCTTGAAAACCTCTTAAAATCATTTCTAACTATTATATTCGGTTATATCTTCCTTATTTTTATAAAAAAATTTTTTAATCTTTTTCATTATATCAGAAATATACTTCCGGTATTTCTTTAATTAAATAAGTAAAATATAGCTTTAATTGAAATTTTATATTTTCATTTACACAATATACTATATTATTATGTTTAAGTGAATACTATGTTTAAACTTCTAAAAAGATAAAAAAGTTAAAAAAAGAGGAAGGTTAATGAAATTTAGTTTCTGCGACATACTTTTTTGTATTCTGCACCCTGAATGTCATGGTATTTAACCATACCAATCATTTCTCTTTGATCAATTAATTCTTTGTCATCAAAGGATACAGTTTCTTCGTTGTATAATGCACAGCATGATTTTTTGGTTATGACTTTCATAGAACCTTTATGTAATCTGACTTCTACACAACCGTTTACTCTTTTTTGCATATGGTCATTTACAACATCCAAATCTTTTCTTAATGGTTCATTCCATAAACCGTTGTAAACTAATTCAGCATAGGTCTGACTTAAGTTTTCTGCAAATTTAATTTCTTTTCTACTGAAAATTAATTTTTCAAGTGCAGCGTGAGCTGTAATAAGAAGAATAGCTCCAGGAGTTTCATAGTTTTCTCTTGATTTTAAACCAATGATTCTGTCTTCAATCATGTCTATTCTACCAATACCATGTTCTCCAGCAATTTTATTTGCTTTTCTGATAAGACATACAGGGTCTAATTCTTCATCATCAATTTTTGTAGGTTCTCCGTGTTTGAAAGTAATTTTAACAATTTGTGGTTCATCAGGTGCATCGACTGTGGATTTAGTCCATTCATAAATGTCTTCAGGTGCTGCTGTTGCAGGATTTTCAAGTAATCCTCCTTCTATTGATCTTCCCCAGAGGTTTTCATCAATACTGTAAATTTTTTCAGAAGGTAATGGAATACCATGTTCTTTTGCATATTCCTGTTCTTCAGTTCTTGTAAGGTTGAAATCTCTTACAGGAGCAACAATACCCAAGTCAGATTCTGATCTGATTGTTGCTTCAAATCTGAACTGATCGTTACCTTTACCTGTACAACCATGTGCAATTGTTGTAGCTCCTTCTTTTTCTGCTATTTCAACAATTTTTTTTGCAATTAATGGTCTTGCAAATGCAGTACTTAAAGGATATCCTTCGTATAATGCATTTGTTTTAATACATCTGAATGCATAGTCTTTTGCAAATTCCTCTTTAGCGTCAATAGTGTAATGTTTGCTTGAACCTATTTTTTCTGCTGCTTCCTGAGGTCTTTTTATTTCATCTTCAGGTTGTCCTACATCTACACATGCAGTGATTACTTCCATATCATATTTTTCTTCTAGGAGTTTAACACATACTGAAGTGTCTAATCCTCCACTAAATGCTAATACACATTTTTCCATTATTTCACCTTATATTTATTTTTAAATTATTTTAAGTTGATAATAATCTTTCACATCAGTTCATAAATCTTAAAAATTTATATTAATAATATATATTTTATTATCTTCTAATAAATTTTGTTATTTGGAGGGATAATATTATTTTCTTTTAAAATTTTCTAAGACTATCTTATTTCTTCAAATATACTTAAATATTTATTTAAACAAAAATTGAACTAAGGATGATATATATGTCTAAATTTAACTATATTTCTATTGATTCAACAACAAAAGGTAATGTATTAACCAATAATCACCTCAACAGGTATTTTATAAATAGAGGATATCGAAGAAATACTGAATTAATGCAATACATTACTAAAACATCCGAGGGAAGTATTGTTTTTACTATTGGTGAAGGCAGATATAATCTTTTACTTGTTGGAGGGGTTCATGGTAATGAACTTGCTTCACAGGCAGCTTTAATAAATCTTATGAATGATATTGTTTTAGATAATATTAAACTAAAATGCAGGTTACACATCATTCCATTTTTAATTCCATACACAACTATGGCCAACATGCGTAAATATAATGATAAGGATATGAACCGCTATGCAAATTCAGAAGGAATAACTAAGAAAATTGTTGACTATGCAGTTAAAAATAATATAACTGCATTATGTGATTGTCATTCAACAAATCATACTAATTTTCCAGGATTCAAAAGTGTTTTTTGTTCAGTTAATCCCATGCCTGACAGTTACAAAATTGCCCGTCATATCTGTCTTCAAACAGATTCAAAATTAATACCACTTGCTCAGGCAGGTTCGGCAATAAGGGGTGCTGTGGAAGATGAATCAAATCTCAGAGGAGTTCCAGCAATAACCTGTGAAACTCTTTGTGAAAATGGAATAGTTGAAGAGGAAGCTGTTGATTTTTCATATGAACAGATAAAAAGTTTTTTAAATTATTTTGGAGTTATTTAAATATAAGGATAATCATATTAAAAAATTATTAAATTAAAGGAGAATTATATGTCGTCATATAAAGCACATGCACTTGCAGGAATCATATTAGCATTACCTTTTATTCCAAGTTTCTTTTACTTGTTCTTTGCAGTAATAGGTGCATCTATCCCTGATATGGATCATGAAAATAATAAAAACAAGGTTAACTCCATGTTTCTGGTTGGAATTATCATATCATTGCTACTTATTATTCTTAAAGGATCAATGTTATCAGGACTGATAATCATTTTACTGGCAATAACATTTTACTATTCAAAACATAGGGGTTTAACTCATTCATTAATTGGTATAACTGTTTTATGTTTGTTATTACTTTTTATGATGATGGGTTTTTTACCGGTAGTTACCAGTCTTGCAGAATATGCAAATTATGTGATGCCAAATAATCTTTCAATATTTGTGATATTGTCATTACTGGGTTATTTTGTTGTCAGCCGTAAAGTATTGACATATTATGAAGTAATCCTTGCCTGCTGTCTGTTCTTGGCTCCTGTAAACATAGCTATAATAAACTGGAGGGTAATATTTATAATGCTCTTCTTGGGAGCTATGAGTCATATTATACTTGATTTGTTAACCCCTTCAGGTCTGGCAGTATTTTGGCCTTTATCTGAAAAAGAATATCATAAGAAATTGGCGGCAGTATTCATAGGTATATGGTTGTTTTTAGCAGTTTCATATGTGTCTGAATTTGGACATATTTTGTTCATGTATCAACCATTTTTAAATTATATTATTTAATTTTCTTTCAATCTTTTTTTTCACGAGTTTTACTATTTTGAACTATATAGTATTACATTGTTAATTATTTCATGTTATTAACCCTATTTTTTTAAACAATTTGTGTAAACCTAAAAATAAATTCATAACTATTATATATCTTGTTTTTTAAAAATATTATCATACTATATACTTGAATTGTGAAGTTTTTCTTTTTTAAGTATGGAGTTTTTGTAGCTAATTAATTTAACTTAAGATAATAAGACAATTAAATTATGAATTATTTCATAATTTGTCTAAAACCTCTAAGAACAAGGAGGGGTTTGCTTAGGGATTATATTAATTAAAATATAATTTTTAAGAAGTTCTTGTTATAGAACACTTGTTCGTATATAAAAACGGAGTTTAATTTATGTTTTTAAGTAGAATAATCTACGGAATTGAATTTTTCGTAAGATTAGTAGTCGAAATAATTAAGGCAGTAATAGACACTGCTATGTGCTGTCTCAAGGGCGAAGTAGATCCTGTTGTTGTAGAGATCGTTCCAGATTTAAAACGTCCGGTATCTCTTGCAATATTATCTAACACAATTACCTTAACACCTGGTACAATCACAGTTGATATGAACCAAGAAAAAGGTATCTTAACAGTATCTGCTCTTACACCTCGTTCACGTGAGGACATTATACCTCTTGAGTCAACTATTAAGAAAATGTTAGAATAAACATAGGGTGATGAGATGGATTTTTTAACAATATCTGAATTGTTCCTAATG
>OCVV012858859.1_pt1 | contig 15364 bp, 11 predicted proteins | sample 1539721 | NCBI WGS metagenome assembly OCVV01 (sample SAMN02144230, study PRJEB22623) | gut metagenome | biome: sheep rumen | host: Ovis aries | place: New Zealand
CCGCAGGTCGTTCCGACCTACGGTTACTGAGCGATGACGCCTTCAGCGTCAGAGGGTTACGCTATCCCAATATGATGGGAAAGTTTAGTTTTTAACTTAACAAAGCTTTTCACGTTAAAACACAAAATGTGTCAGTTGCCTAAGATGAGGTTGACCAATGCCACGACATCGGAAATGTCAACATTTCCGCTGCTGTCCATGTCGCCATAGAGGAGGACGTTGGCGGAGGATTCACTGCCGAGGATGTAGTTGACCATCATCACGACATCGGAAATATCGACGTTGCCGCTCTTATCGACATCGCCGAGAAGGTAAGTTCCGTTGATTTGAACCTCTGGGATGTCGGCTGCAAAGACTTCTCTCTCCACGCTGGAACCTGTTTGCTGTGCCTTCAGGATGATGCGGTATCTGCCTGTTGGAATGTTGGAAGGGATGGTGAAGCTTCTGTTCATGCCGTAATAGTAGCCTGTGGGGAGAGGATTGCTTGTGCTGATGGAAATGATGTCGCCTATTTCGTAGCAGCGGCTGCCATTGCAGGCGTAGGCTTTCACTGTGCCTGAGAAGGAGACAGCGGAGATGTTCTTCAACTGGGAGATGCTGAAGCGGATGGTGCTGCCTGCGGAGTAGGTGGAGTTGTCAACGGTGTAGGAACTGCTCAAGGCGATTCCCTCGTCGGTGTTGTTCTCGGGCTGGATGCCAAAGTAGAGTTCGTAGCTATGGGAATAGTTTTCGTTGTAACCTCCCGTGCCTGCCTCGGACGGGCGCATGTTGTCGATGAGGAAGTAGGCGTTGTCGGAACCGCTCCATCCCCAGTTGACGTGATAGTATGGGGTGGACTGGTCGAAGCGGAATCCATCGATGATGAAGGCATGGCCTGAACCGCCGTCGGAAGTGCCAGAGACGAGTATTGGGCGGTGGCTCATGAGTTCAGCCTGGATGCGTGTGTGCCAGTCTGCTTCGCTGAAGAGGGACGGAGAGAGGATTTCGATGCTTGGGTCGTAGGAGAAGTTGTTGATGAGGGCTTCTGCTGCTGCAACGGTTGATGCTCCGCTTTCTTCAGTGCCGTAGCTCATGCGGACGGATGCTCCGCAGGCTGCAAGGAGCTTTGCCACTTCTGCTGCTTCCGCGTCGGTGTAGTCGGGTACGTAGGCGGTATAGCTGTCACGGATTTTTGTCCAGTCGAAGGTGGTGGTGGAGGGGTTCCAGTTGACGGTGACTCCCGAAGTGGTGTAGCTGATGTTGCTGCCTTTCATCTTGTTGGGATGCTGGTGGTATTTCATGATTTGTGCCATGGCAGTGGCGACGCAGCCTGTCACTGCGCGTGTGCCATTGATGAGAGGACAGGCGTTGTTGAAAGGCTCACGTTGGCTGAAGGCGATGCCACCTAAGAGTGGTTCGACAGATGGCGACGTGCTGTTGGCAAAGAGTCTGCCGCGTACCCTGCGCTTGGCTGTGAAGCTTTCTGGTGTGTTCTTCATCTTCTCGACAAAGGACTGGAAGTAGGCTCTCACAGATTCGGGCATTCCGTCGGTGCGGAAATGGTCGGTGGTGGAGTAGGCGAGCACTTCGGGCAAGCGTGTGTCGGCAGAGACGACTACATAGCCTGGAGCGCCGGTGGTGTAGGCGAAGACGTAGAAGGCTTCTTCGTTGTTGCTGAAGAGGCTGGCATCGAGCATGTCGGACGACTTGCACAGGACTGCCAATGGCGGTACGGCGTAAGGGTCGGAAGAAGTCTCACTGAGGTTGAATGCTGAATAGGCAATGCTGTTCATTTCCTGAAGCGTTCGCTGTGCTGCGCTGGCAGGAAGGATGGCGATGAGCAGAAGTAGCATTAGGGTTGCCATCTTTTTCGTTGGGGAGGATTGGCTTGTTTTTTTCATGATAAATTAAGTTTTTGAGTTTTTGAGTTTTTGAGTTTTTTAGTTCTCGCGGGATAGTCATTTTTTAATTTTTAACTTACCAAATTTTACACTCTTCATTCAACTCCCCTCGCCTTTTGGAGAGGGGCTGGGGGTGAGGCTTATTTTTACTTTTTACTCTTATACTTTCCTGCAAATTACGGCAAAATACTTTAGTTTTACAAAAAAAAGGACGAAAAAGTGGAAATTGTGAGGTGGTTTGAAAAAACTTTGCCATCTTTGCAAATAAATAATGTGTAAGGAATGTGTTTTTCTTGCTTCTTTGAAGCATGAAAACAATTTTTTTGTTGTTTTTAAGTTACAAATAAGATGCTGAATTTCAGAAGTAAGCTTTCTTGGTTCGTGATGTCGGCTGGTGTCATGATTTGTTCTTCGTGCTTCAACAAGGACTATGACTTGTCGGACATCGACACGAATGTGAGAATACCTGTGAACGACTTGGTGGTTCCGCTGAACGTGAGTGCCATCACGCTGGAGAGTGTGCTCGACTTGGATGATGAAGACCCAGATGAGCGCATCAAAAAGGTGAACGGTGTGTATGCCGTTGTGGAAGAGGGTGATTTCACGTCGTCGAATGTGAATATCAATCCTGTGCGCGTGGCTCGATTCAAGGATGTGACCAGTTCGACGATGATTCCTGTGACGAACAAATACGCTGACAGGACGATTCCCGACAAGGAGGTGGTGGTGACGGACTATATCAAGACGGACCGCCGCTTGCTGACGTGCGACGTGACGAGTGAACCTGTGGAGCTGACGTTTGAGGCGAAAGGTGTGGATGATGCCATTCAGACGATTGATGCCATCGAGACGGAGCCATTCGAGGTGAATGTGTCGGTGATGTTCCACGAACTGAATGAATTCGTGAAGTCATACGACTTGGAGGAACTGGTAGTGCATTTGCCAAAGGGATTGGATTTGGAGTTCGACCTTGGAAAATACGACCCTGAGACGGGTGACGTGACGTTCTACGAAAAGCTGGTGCTGGACGAGGGCTCTCCCATGAATTTCACGTTTCTGGTGAAGGGAGTGGACGTGAAGGCTGCTGGTGCGACACTGAAGAACCACGTTTTCTCGTTCAACACGGTGTGTGTGGCCACTGGCAAGCTCTCGGTTTATCGTCACAACCTGATGGAGGTGATTAATGCCAAGAAGTTGCTCGATGTGGAGGGTATCGGCTACACGCTGACTGCCTCTATGGCGAACGACATGGTGGTGAAGTCGTTCAGTGGAAATGTGCAATATGAGGTGGATGACATGAACATCGATGCGGTGAACTTGGACAATCTGCCTGATTTCCTGCTTCAGGACGGCACGTCGATTGGCATTGAGAATCCGCAGTTGTATCTGTCTATCACCAATCCTATTCAGCAGGGTGTGAGACTGAACGCTGAACTGGAATTGGAGCCAACGCCTGCCAATGCAGACGGGAAGACTTTCACGTCGGAAATTGTGGCTGATGCTGCGGAGAATGTCTTTTGCTATGCGCCACAGAAACCTGCTTCGTTCTATCCAGGATGGGAGTCGGCTGAATACAAGGAGTTTGCGAACTTGGGCGAAATCCTGAAGAGCAAGGACTCGAAGGGGGAGAGGTTGCCAAGCAGCATTGACATCAAGGTGAGTGCTGGTGTGGACCAGTTCCTTGACCATTTCAACTTGGGCAATTATGGTAAGGTGCATGGCTCTTATATGTTCTTTGCCCCTCTGCAAATGACGGAAGGTTCTTACTTGGCATACGCTGATACGATTAACGGCTGGAGTGACAAGGACTTGGATAAACTGACGGTCACTTCGCTTGACGTGACTGCAAAGGTTAGCTCCGACTTGCCTGCTGATGCGAAGTGTGATATTTATCCTATCGATGCGAATGGCAATAAGCTGGAAGGTGTGACGGTGGAAGGAACGGACATCCCTGCCAATGCAAGCGACCACGACTTCCATGCTGTGGTGAGGGGTACCATCAAGAAGATTGACGGTATCATCCTCAAGGCTCATGTCACGGCTCACGATGGTGAGCCTCTGTCGCCGACCATGACTATCACGCTGAAGGATACGAAGGTGAAGGTGTCGGGGTACTACGACGATGAGCTGTGATAGCAGAAAATTAAAAAATAAAAGAGAAAAATTAAAAAGAGAAACTGGATAGCCAATCTTTTCTTTTAAACTTACATTATTCAACTTAGTTCGATGTTTTTCAATCAGAATAAGAAAATAACGGCACTGGTGGTGGCTGCGATGTGTGTGGGAGTAACAGTGAATGCCCAACATACGTATTCGGGTTTCTTCACGGATGGTTACTTGTTCCGTCACCAAATGAATCCTGCTGCTGGTAATGAGCAAAACTATGTGTCGATGGTGGGAATCGGCAATGTGGATTTTGCGCTTCGTGGCAATTTGGCTGTGAAGGATGTGCTTTACAATGTGAATGGAAAGACCACCACATTTTTGAATCCTGCTGTGAGTGCTGACGAGTTCCTTGGCAATATCAAGGACAGGAACAAAATCCGCACTGACTTGAATGTGCAGCTGTTGGGCTTCGGGTTCAAGGCTTTCGGCGGATACAATACAGTGGGAGTGAGCGCACGTGCGAATGTGAATGTGAATTTGCCTGGAGCGTTGCTGCGATTGGCAAAGCAGGGAATAGAGAATAAGACCTACGACATCAGTGATTTCGATGCTTACGGTGAGGCTTTCGCTGAAGTGGCTTTTGGACATTCGCGTGACATCAACGAGCACTTGCGCGTGGGTGGAAAGCTGAAGTTCTTGCTGGGTGCTGGCAACGTGGATGCGCAATTCAAGAAGGCTCAACTGTCGCTGGGTGAGAACGAATGGACTGCCGTGACGGATGCAGAGGTGCAGGCCAGCGTGAAGAGTCTTACGTATAAGACGGAATCAAAAATGCGTGGAGCTGAAGGGGAAGAGCACCGTCACACTTACGTGAGTGGTGTGGATTTCGACAAGTTTGGCATGAATGGTTTCGGTGTGGCTATCGACCTCGGTGCAGAATACAAGCTTGATGACGATTGGCGTTTCTCGGCTTCGTTACTCGATTTGGGCTTTATCAAGTGGAACAACAATATGGTGGCTTCCACGAATGGGGAGAAGACTTTTACGACGGACAAGTATATCTTCAACTTGGATGATAAGGCAACGAACAGTTTTGAGAACGAAGGCGACCGTTTGCTGGATGACTTGTGCAATCTGTATGAGTTGCAGAACAATGGTGACAAGGGCGGAAGAACGAGGATGCTGGGTGCGACATTCAATCTGGGTGCTGAATATGCTCTTCCTGTGTATAGGAAATTGACTTTCGGACTTTTGAATAGCACCAGGATTCAGGGAGAATTTTCTTGGACTCAGTTCCGTCTTTCAGCTAACGTGGCTCCTACTAACATCATCTCCTTGGGTGTTAATCTGGGCGTTGGCACGTTTGGTGCTGATTTTGGTTGGCTCATCAATTTCCATCCAACTGGTTTCAACCTTTACGTCGGAATGGACCATCTGATAGGTGAGTTGGCTAAGCAGGGCATTCCTCTTTCTTCGAATGCTTGCTTGAATTTGGGAATGAACTTCCCGTTCTAATCAGTGTTTTTTGTGAGTGCCTGGCAGATTTCGTCTTGGAAAAGTCGACAAGCGTAGCGGCTTGTCGTGCCATTGCAGAGGATGGAGAAGGCGAGCAGATGACCGTTGGAGGCGGTGGCATAGCCTGTGAGACAGGACACATTTTTGTGTGTACCTGTCTTGGCGTGAACATTGCCATGCGCTGTTCCTTCTTTCATTCTCTCCATGATTGTGCCGCTTTCTCCTGCAACGGGTAGGGAGGAATAGAGTACATCGAAGATTGTTTCCTTGTTTTTGTAGGCGAAGCGCAAAAGGTCAACTTGTGCCTGAGCTGTGAAACCGTTGTAAAGACTCATTCCGCAACCATCCACGATGCGGAGTTTTTGTTTTTCGATGCCTGCTTTGTCGAGAAGATTCCACAGAAGCTGGATGCCGTCCTTGGCTGTGGCATGAATCGGACGTTGCCTGACAGCCAAGTGGTAGAGCAACGCTTCTGCATAGAGGTTGTCGCTTTCTTGCAGGAGTGTTGGGAGAATGTCCTTGACGGTGTGGGTGGCGGTGAAGAAAGCTTTGTTCTGCCGTGCATCGGAAGGAGAGGAAACCAGTTTGATGGCATTCTCCTTGCTTTCCACACCAATGGCTTTTAGTTCGCGTTGCAATAGTTTCAGGAAATACTCGTCGGCGTTCATCATCATGTTCATCCGTCCGTCGATGGGGCGTTGATGATTGAGAAAGAGTGGTGTGAGGCAAGGCGTGACGGGAGAAGGCACATCGTCCCAGCTCCATCCAAAGCCGAGGCGGAGCGAGTCCTTCATGCTGATGTCGCCAATGATGCTTCCAGAAATTTTCTGTATGCCCAAATTCTTCACGGCTTTCGCCAAACGCTGGAGGTCCTGGTAACTGAAAGCGGGGTCGAAACCACCCACCACGCAGAGGTTGCCATTGAGCACCGTTTGCTGAATGTTTCCATGACAGAATGCCTGTGTGCGGAACTTGTGGTCTTTGCCCAAAAAGTGGAGGGCTGCGATGGACGTGAGTAGTTTGTGGGTGGATGCAGGAATCATTGTTTTCTGCTCATTGAATGCAGAAAACAGGGAGTCGTCGGTGAGGTCGTAAACGCAAAGTGCTGTGGTGAAATTGGCACTTTGCGCTTTTTTTTCAATGGCTTGCAGCCGTTTGTGGAGTTCTTGGCTCCAAATCTTGTTCTTTTCTTCCTCGATTCTTTTAGCTTCGATGGAGGCTATAGTTGCAGAATCGGATGTGGACGCTTGTCTATCCGATTCTGAATGACCTCCACAACTCGTGTGGCAAAGTGATGCTATGGCAATGAGTGCAAGGACGAAGAGCTGTTTCATGTTGTCAGCTCTATCTGCTTTGCTCCACAAAGGCTTTTGGCGAAATGCCTACGTTGCGCTTGAAGTAGCGACCGAAGAAGCTCTGCGAAGGGAAGTTGAGCTTTTCGCCCACTTCACGGATGCTGTATTTCCGTTCGCGCAGCAGTTCTTTTGCTCGCACGGTGACGTATTCGTCAATCCACGTGCTGGCATTCTTGCCACTATAGGCAATGCAGAGTGCGGACAGATACTTCGGCGTGATGCCAAGAATCTTGGCGTAGAACTGCACTTCGCGTTCCTTGTCGGAGTGTTCGTTGAGCAATTCGATGAATTTTCGGAACTGGATGGACTGGCGCGAAATGTTCTTCTTGTTGCTATACACAAAGTAGTGGAGGAACTTGAGGTCGTTGATGAGAATCACATTGCCCCAGCTGCGTACTGCAATTTTACGATACGTGCTGCCACGGTGCAGGATTTCCTCCTTGACTTCTTTGTAGATGTCCTGTCGATAGTCGAATTCTTCTTGCGTAAGCTTGTGCGTGTGGTAAGAAAAAGACAGAACCGACTTGTTGTAGCTCAGGCCTAAGTCGTAGTGCAAATCCTGGAGGAACGTGTCGTAGAGGGTATAGATGAAATACTGAATGTCGGGCGTGTAGCTGAGGATTCTCATCTTCGACTTTGGCATGATGTACGTGTAGCTCAGTGCGTTCAGCTCCAAGGCTTCGCCATTGATTTCCACTTCCACTCGTCCTTGCTTGATGGCCACAATCACCAATCTTTCAGTCATGAAAGGGATGGCTCTGCCAACAACCACCTTGAAAGGAATGAAGTTGTTTTTGTTGTCGTAGAGCGATATGTAGTCGGACAACGATGCAGAATCTGCATGCAGGATGGACTGGTCGAGAGGACCAAATGCTGTATCTCTCATGTTTGTCAGTGATTTAGAATGTATAAAGTCTAAGGTCTAAAGTCTTGGGTCTAAGGACTAAGGTCGCCCTTTAACGAGGAGCGTGGAGCGTGAAGCGTGGAGCGATTTTGCCTTATGGCGCTTTTCTCTTTCGTTTAAAAACCTTTCGCCTTTCGACTTTTTGACTTTTTATTAGTTAATGAACCATTTCTTCATCCACGAGGTGCTTGCTGTTCTGGGCAATGAACTGGCGTGGAGAAACTCCCGTGATACGCTTGAAATAGCGTCCGAAGAAAGACTGGGTAGGGAAATTGAGTTGGTCGCTGATGCTCTTGATGTTGCTACTTCCATCGTAGAGCAGGAGCTTGATTCGGAACACCACGTATTGGTCGATGACGTTCGAGGCAGGAAGCTGTGCGAATTCTGTGGTGATGGTGGACAGATATTTCGACGTGATGCCAATCTTGTCGGCATAGAATTGCACGGAGCGTTCCTTGTCGTAATAGTCGTTGAGAAGATCCAGGAACTGATTGAACATGGATTTCTGACGATTTTCCCTCACCAGCATGATTTCCCCATTGGTAATCTTGATGTGGTAGAGGTAGGAGAGATAGACCGTGATGAGCGCACGGAGCACAAACTCCTTCATCAGGTAGTCGGGGCGCACCATTTCTGCCTTCTGGCGCAAGTAAACCTCCTTGAGCCGATTGATGTGTTCGGGCATGAAATGATGGTAGTGGAAACAGAAGCTGTTGTGACGGATGGACGTTTTGAATCCGATGTGGTTGTAAATGTCCATCATGAGTCCAGCCTGAACCACGTGGCAGAAAAAGATGGCACGCGACTCGCGCACTTCGACAATCGTGCATGGCATGATGGAAATGTAGTCGTAGGGTTTCATTTTGATGGATGTGCCATCGACAATGAGATCCATACTGCCTTGCACCACCGTAATAACGATGCTGTAGTTGGCATTGAAGAATGAGGCAATGCCTTTCACTGTGCCATCCTTCGAGTCAAGATTATCAATATAGGTGTACTTGTCCTTGTAGCTGAGATAGGACGTATCCTCAGTGAAATCTTGAGCAGATAGTTTTTTTGTTTCAATCATATAACACTCCTTTCTTCTTTTCACCTTATTAAGGGTGGACTGCATCGCTGCAGTGGTCTTTTCGTAAATGTAAAGTGCAGATAAGTATAGATAGTTATTTAGTCTGTTCGTCCTTGTTTCCCGCTGCTCGCAGGATAAGCGTAGTTGCGCCGATAGTGATGATTCCTCCGTCCTCGACACGAATGCGGTCGTTGTCGCGGAGGATGGTGTTCATGTAGAACGTGCCCGTTTCGCTCGGTGCATCCCTCAGTATGTAGCGCAATTCTCCAGTTTTTGTTTTCTCCACCTTGATGACGCAGTGAAATGTATCGACACTTGGGTCACTGGTCTCAATGGGCTTGTTTAGATTAGTTCCTTTAATGTATCTGCCAAATTCATTGTCGCCAAGCGATAGTGGAATCACCTGCTTGAATGCAAACTTGTTTTCCACCACCACAATGCTCCCATAGTCTTGGCTGTAAGCTTGCTCATCGAGCGTCTTTTCGCTGTGGATGCCTGTCAGCTTCGATTTGCCTATGCGAATTCCAAATTCTTTTTTGCAGTGTCGGCAAACGAAGACAAGGCTCTGACCGTCGGTGTACTGTGTTTCGTCGAACACTACGTAAGTGTCACACTTGGGACATCTGACTCGCTTCATTCCTTCACTCTTTCACTTCCAACACCCAAGCTTGATTGAATTCCGAATTCTTGTTGCGCAATTCGTGAAGAGCCTCGTCAGCTTCTTCCGCTGTTGCATAGTGTCCGTAAAGCACGCGAGTCATCTTGCCTTTCTCAAAGAAGCGTCCTTCCTTGAAGCCTTCCTCAGCGAGTCTCTGAATGTATTCTTCACCATTGGCTTTGGTTGTGTAGCTTGCCATCACCAAAGAGAAACGGCCATTGGCTGCCGTTGCTTCAGCATCGGTAGCTTGCTGGCTGATGTTCACTGCGCTGGCAGTGAGCGTGTCGGTTGTTGCCTTAGGCTCGGATGTGTAGGAGATGAGGAAGAACAGCATCACCGCAGCGGCTGCTGAAACGGCGATGTCAATCCAGCGGCGATTGAACTTCACCACCACTGTTTTGCTCTTTTCTTCATCGTTGCCTGCTGTTGTGACAGGCAGCACCGATGTCTGCTGGATGGCAGTGGCAATCTCACGCTGCTTTTCGATGGCTTCCACGGGTTCCAATGCAAACGACGAGAGGCCGTAGAACCAAGGTGTGTTGATTCCGCTTTCGTCTGTTTCCAAAGAAATGTTGTGGTTGATGTCGATGCGCAGAGTGCCAATGTTCTCCATGACATACTCGCCAGTGAGGTTCAACTGGTCCATCATCTCGTCGATGTCCATCTGCATTTGCTTTTGCGCAGCAGGGTAGGATGCGTCGTAGATGTTCATGTACGACTGAACCAGCAATCCGTCGTTAGTCTTCAGTGCCTGATTGAAGCGCACTGTGCGATAAGGAGGCATCATTTGCCATTCCTGTTCGAGGAATCGTGCTTCTTCTGCATTTGTGATAAATCCTCCCAAACCTGGAATCACAACGCAGTCGTGCTCCAGTAATAAAATCTCGATATGTCTTGCCAAATTAATCATGGTGCAAATATAAAAATAATTTTTTATTTACCAACACTTTTTTGCTCACTTTTTTCACCAAAATGCAAAATTTACCGTTTAAAGCGTAAATTTTTTTCATACAATCCCTCCAAATGGAGTTTTGAAATGGCAATTTTTTGTACTGAAAACCAGCAAATAAGGACTCTGAGGTGGAATGAACGTTCGTTTGCGTTCCATTGAAGGTTCAAACAAACTGCGTTGAGCGTTCGTTTCAGTCAAAACGAACGCTCAACGCGCAAATACAATCGAACATATATAGATTTCAGTGGAATCAGATGAGTCGCATCCTCACGTGTAGCTTGCCGGCAGCGAGGTTGCCCGTGTCGTAGTCGTATTCCATTTTTCTGCCCTTATAGACGTTGGCATCGCCCGTTGTGGAGTCGATGAGCAGGAACGGGTCGCCCGTCTTGCGTGTGACGCTGGCGTTGATTTCGGTGAGGCGGATTCGGCTTCTGCCGAAGTAGCTGGCAAAGATGTCCCAGAAGTCGTCCGACTCTCGCTCCACTTTCAGGTTACCCACTCGTGCGCCGTCGAAGGCTTCTTCCACGGCAATGCCCAGTTCGCGGTCGAAGATGGATGCCACCTTTGCCGACTGTTCCTTTTGGGCGATGCTCACGTTTGCCTTGTCGCGCAGTTTCTTGTTGCGGCTCAGGTCGAGCCACGAGAGCTGGTTGTTGTGGCAGTGGAGCCTGGTGAGGGCATAATTGTGCCGGAGGTCGAGACGGTTGATGCAGTTCTCGCTGCAATCGAGCAGGCAGAGTGCGTAGTTCTTGCTCAGGTTCAGCCATTCCAGCTGGTTGTTCTGGCAGAACAGTTTTTCGAGTCGGGTGTTCTGGAAGAGGTCCAGCTCCCGCATCTGGTTGTTGGCGCAGTTGAGCCCCGTGAGACCTTTTGCCTGCGTCACGTTGATGGAATCCAGATAGTTGTTGTTGCACATCAGGATGCTCAGCTCGTAGTTGTGGCTGAGGTCGAGATATTTGATGGAGTTGTAGGCGCAGTTGATGTGCGTGAGCATCGGGTTGCGGTTCACGTCGAGGTATTGCAGATGGTTGTTGGCGCAGTTCAGACGGACGAGCTGGGCATTGTGGTTCAGGTCCAGCTCGACTAACTCATTGTTGGAGCAGTCCAAGTAGGTGAGGAGGGAGTCGGTACTGAGGTCGAGACGGGTGAGGTTGTTCCCCTGGCAGTACAGTTCGCGGAGAGAGCGGAAGAAGCCGATGCCAGTGAGGTCGGAAATGTCGTGAGAGGAGATGTCGATATGCTCAACGCTGTCGATTTCTTCTCCTGTGAGGATTCCGTCGGCAGCACCTGACACGTGTTCTTGAATCCACTGGCGGAAATGGATGTCGGGAAAATTCCTCTCATTCACTTCCACTTTCAATTCTTCCTTTTCCTCAGCGTGCAGTCCGAAGAAGTAGAAAGCAGATGCGGCTCCACCCACAAGCAGCAGGGTGAGCACACTTGAAATCAAAGCGACAGTAGATTTTTTCATTGTCTTCGGTTCGATTTGTTATGATTCATTGTCATATCAGATTGAAAGAGGAATGTAATTGTGGAAAACTATCAGGAGAGATGAGTTTTTTTCGTATCATGCGCGTTTTTCATGTTTCTACGGAATGGAAGGAGTTATGGTGTGTTTTTGTCATGCGGAAATTGTAATTCTACGGACTTTTTGGAGTAAAGGACTTTTTTTCCTATACTCCTATCCTCCGTATTTTTTTTATGTCATGCGGAAAAGGAAAAGGGATGCACTATGGTGGGTGCATCCCTTTGAGGGTTATTGGATATTGGTGATGTTACTTCTTCAGCGTGGTGACTTCGTTGATGGTGACTTTCTCGCCAGCTTGTTCGATGTCGATGTCCTGTGTGATGGATGTTGGCCAGAAGTCGTCGCCGTAGTTGTATGTGCCTTTTCCGCCTGCTTTCATGCTGAGGAGACCGCTCTTGATGGCTTCGTCGATTTGTGCTTCTGCTTCTTTCTTGCTTGCCTCGTCAGCCTTTTCCAGCTGCTTCATGATGAGTGCCTTGAAGTCTTCGGGTGTCATGTCGGAGGTAAGCATTTCCATCACGCTCTTTCCACCACCTGTAGGCATGAGTGTGCGCTTCATCTTGATTCCGTCCAGGTCGAAGTTTTCTTGGAAGCCAATGACGATGGTCTTTCCGTTGAGGCTCATCACGTTTCCTGGGGTGGTGTAGTCTTTCAGAATCTTGTCCACCTCGATGCCTTCAGCAATGCGGTTGAGGAGTGTGTCCTTAGGTGTTTGCTGCGCGATTTCAGGCTTCTGGGTGTAGAGGTCGTTGAGGACGAAGCCGATTTTCGTGGTGAGCATTTGTTTCAGTTGTGGGAAGCTTGCAATGCCCACTGGCAGTCCTTCCTTGCTGATAACGAGACGGACAGGCTGGTTGAGAAGCAGTTCGGAGTCCAGGCTTGCCAAACGCTCCATAACGTCCTCGGACTTCTTGTCCTCTTCTTTGGTTTGCAGCACTTCAACGATGAATCCTTCCGCCATTTCTTTCAATACAGAGAAACGGATTTCGCTTTTCTTGGTCTTGGTTCCGTCTTTAGTCACCGTCTTGCTTTCTGTGACGTAGGTTTTCACTTCGCCCACCTTGAGGGTTGGAGTAACTTTCATGAATGCCTGTGCCTGTGCCAAGGCAACTGTGAGCAACAAGGCTGCTGTGAGAAATGTTTTCTTCATCTTAGTTTATTGATTTTGTTGTTGTTTGTTTTTCGAACTGCAAATTTACTTGTTTATTTTTTCCGTACAAAATATTTTATGTTTTTTGACTGTTCTCATGTATTTCTTTTGCCGATTGATATATTTTTTGTTCTTTCACACGGCATTTGTGAATTTTGTTTTTTATCTTTGCAAAATGTAATTTGTGCCTATATTATTATAAATAGGTGTCATTGCACAGACTTAGAGATAAGAAACTTTATATAAACATATCACTAACTATGACAAAAAAATGTTTTCTTTCATTGCTACTGCTATGGGCAGTTGCGGCAATGAATCTGAACGCAGGTGTTTGGGACACTGACTACAAGCAGGTGGAAAAGAACATCCAAGCACCAGGGTTTGCCAATCGCAGTTTTCTCATCACCAAGTATGGAGCAAAGGCTACGGCTTCTGCCCGACAGAATCAGCAGGCTATCAACAAGGCGATTGCTGCTTGCTCCAAAGCTGGTGGCGGCAAGGTGGTGGTGCCTGCTGGAACATGGAACACGGGAGCCATCACGCTGAAGTCGAACGTGAATCTTGTGGTGGAGAAGAACGCCACGCTGCTCTTTGCTTTCGACACCGACCTCTATCCTCTCGTGCCTACTCGCTGGGAGGGTCTTGACTGCTGGAACTATCAGCCATGCATCTATGCTTACAAGGCTAAGAATGTGGCGATTTCGGGCGAAGGCACCATCGATGGTGGTGCTACTCCTGAAACATGGTGGGCCATGAGTGGCAAGAAGAAATTCCCTCCTGTGGATGCCGTGAAGGAGCGTCAGAACTTGGGAAGCCGTTCGCGTCTGTTGCAGCAGGGTGAGGACGGTGTGCCTATGGACGAGCGTCGCTATGGCAAGGGTCAGGGCTTGCGTCCTCAATTAGTGAATTTCAACCAGTGTGAGAACATCCTCATCGAAGGTGTGCAGATGCTGCGTTCTCCGTTCTGGGTGATTCATCCTCTGCTTTCGAAAAACATCACGGTGAGGAACGTGAAGATTTGGAACGAGGGACCGAACGGCGACGGCTGCGACCCTGAGTCGTGCGAGAATGTGCTGATTGAGGGTTGTACCTTCCACACGGGCGACGATTGTATTGCCATCAAGAGTGGGCGCAATGCCGACGGTCGTCGTTGGAACCTGCCTTCCAAGAACCTCATCATCCGCAACTGCGTGATGGAAGACGGTCACGGAGGTGTGGTGATTGGTTCGGAAATCTCAGGCGGCTGCCAGAAAGTGTTTGTGGAAAACTGCACGATGGACTCTCCAAACTTGGAGCGTGTGCTGCGCATCAAGACCAACTCCTGCCGTGGCGGTATCATTGAAGATGTATATTTCCGCAATGTGAAGGTAGGTCAGTGCCAAGAATCGGTGTTGAAAATCAATCTCGACTATGAACCAAAGGAAGTGTGCTGCCGTGGCTTCTACCCAACGGTGCGCAACGTGTATATGGACAATGTGACCTGCGAGAAGAGCCAGTATGGTGTGATGATAGTGGCGCTCGACTCGGTGGAGAATGTCTATAACATCAACGTGAACAACTGTCGCTGGAATGGTGTGAAGGATCAGGCTGTTTATAAGACAGGCAAGGTGCGCGACTTGCATTTCAACAAGTTCTATGTGAACGGCAAGGTGGTACTCGACAAGATTCCTTACGCTCACTACAGCGAGTGGATGACACATTCCGAAATGGCACGCGTGAGCCACCCTTACATGCTCGACTTCGCCAAGAAACCTAAGTGGAGCTACGTGATGGGCATTGAGATGGAGGGAATGCTCGACACCTATCTTACATATAAGGACGAGTCTATCCGTCAGTACCTCAAGGAGTATTGCGAGGAAATGATTGATGCCGACGGCAACATCAAGAACTACAAGCTGGAAGACTACAACCTCGACAATATCCGCACGGGTAAGTTCGTGCTCCGCTGGCAGCAGCTCTTCCCAGAGGAGAAGAACCTGAAGGCACTGCAAACGCTGTTCCGCCAGTTGGAGAACCAGCCTCGCACGAAGGAAGGCGTGTGGTGGCACAAGGCCATCTACAAGAAGCAGGTGTGGCTTGATGGCATCTTCATGGGATTGCCGTTCTACACCCATGCTGCCCCTTATCTGAACAAGAAGGAAAAGAAGGTCTATAACGATGCCGTGAAGCAGATTTCGCGCACTGAATTCCGCACATACGATGCAGCCACGAATCTTTGGAAACATGCTTGGGACGAAACGCACA